>ERZ1026944.956-NODE-956-length-10153-cov-4.161121_pt1 | contig 10153 bp, 10 predicted proteins | sample MGYA00519569_ERZ1026944 | MGnify/ENA primary metagenome ERZ1026944 (study PRJEB26926, sample SAMN06164618) | human gut metagenome | biome: ENVO:00009003; feature: ENVO:2100002; material: ENVO:00002003 | host: Homo sapiens | place: USA | collected 2012 ... | reverse complement strand
GGATTTATCCTTTCCGTCATCCTCGGCATTGCCGTTGCGGGCGGCAGCTTCAAAAGCCTGGCGTTGATGGCAGGAGCTCTGTCTTTCGGAGCCGGTTTAGGCTTGCAAAACGTCGTCAGCAATCTGGTTGCCGGCATTACCATTTTGTTTGAACGGCCAATAAAGCTCGGCGATTTGGTCGTCATCAACGGTTATGAAGGCGTGGTCAAACAAATCAGCATGCGTTCAACGACTCTGGAAACGGGAAACAAATCCAACGTTATCATCCCCAATTCTGCCATTATCGCCGGCAGTGTTGTTAACAAGACCTACGACAACAGAATGGCTAGGGTGGACATCAACGTCGGGGTGGACTATGACAGCGATATTGACAAAGTCAAGAAAATCCTGCTACGAATCGCCGGTGAAGACGAAGAGGTTTTGAGCAATCCGGCTCCGGCACTGTCTTTTCTCGACTTTGGCGACAGCAGCCTGAACTTCCAGCTTAACTGCTACACGGCAAACATAGCCAACAGCAGCGGCATATCTTTCCGTATACGCGAAAAGATTATCAATGAATTCCGGAAAGAAGGGATTAACATCCCGTTTCCACAGCGGGTGGTGCGTTCGCTGGAAGAAAGTGCCGCCGACTGACCGAAGAAACAGCCTCTGACTGACCGAAAAAACTATCTCGGACTGACAAAGAGGCTATCTCTGACTGCCCTAAAACGTTCCACGACATCTCCCCTTGCATTTTATTTCATATTAACCTATTGAAATATATATTTTTTATTTAAAATCAAAAAAAATAAAAAAAATTATTTTGCCTTAAGCGTTTCTTAAGATTAGAATGCAGAATAAAAGATGTTCTGATAAACAACCTTTATTTAACAACTTTTATTTAGGAGAAAAACGATGAATAAGATTTTAGCTGTTTCCGCGATGGTTTTGACTTTTGCCGTGGCTTCGCAGGCCAATGCACAGGGATTTGGCGGCGGTTTTCAGGGACCGACAATTTCTTCCTCTACGGTTGCCGAAGCGCTGAAGATGAATGACGACACGCCGGTTGTTCTGGTAGGAAAGATTGAGAAAAACCTCGGCAACGAAAAATATCAGTTCAGCGACAAAACCGGTTCCATCGTTGTTGAAATTGACGACGAAGATTGGAGAGGACAGGTTGTCAAACCGGAAAATACGGTTGAAATCCGCGGCGAAATTGACAAAGAGCTGCTGGGAACGCCGGAAGTCGACGTTGACGTTATCATCTTAAAACAATAAGCAGCGACGGACGGTCTGGTATGCGCATTCTTCTGATTGAAGACGACGGCCTTATCGGCGACGGGATAAAAGTCGGGCTTTCCAAGCTCGGCTTTACCGTCGACTGGTTTGACGACGGCACGGACGGCAAAGAAGCCCTGTTGCAAACGCCGTATGATGCGGTAGTGCTTGATTTGGGACTTCCGGGCATTGACGGCCTTTCCATCCTGCGCGCCTGGCGAGATACCGGGCTGGATACGCCGGTTCTGATTTTGACTGCCCGCGGCGACGTGGACGAACGGATTAAAGGACTGAACAGCGGCGCAGACGATTATCTCGGCAAGCCTTTTGCCCTTAAAGAAGTGCAAGCGCGGCTGAACGCCCTTATCCGGCGGCGGTGCGGCGTGGCGAAACCGCTTATCCGCTTCCGCGACATTACATTCAACCCCGAAACCAAGGGCGTCTGCCTTGACGGCGAAAAGGTAATCCTCTCGCCGCGGGAAACGGCGCTTTTGGAACTTCTGTTGTTAAACAAAAACAAAGTCCTGTCCAAAGAAACCATTGAAAACAAACTCTATTCATGGGATGAAGACGTTGCCAGCAATGCCGTAGAAGTGCACATTCACCATCTGCGGAAAAAACTCGGCAAAGACATTGTCAAAACCATCAACAAAATCGGATATACGCTGGAAGACTAACCCTTTTCCGCCGGAGTAAACAAAATGGCCCGAACAGATACAAACGACAAAAAAGCAAAAAAGGCAAGAACCTCCGCTTCTGCCGGCCAGCGGAAGGACAAGTTTGCCGCTGCGGCATTTCGGATGAAAAAAGAAGCTGCGGCGTTTTGGCAAAAGTTCAACGGCGGGGCGATGAAATTCAGCCTCAGTTTCCGGCTGATGATTTTTTTTGCATTGGTTTCGGGCGTTGTATGGGGAATTGCCGGCTATATCTCCTATAAAGAAACACGGGAAAGCATTGACGAATTTTTCGACACTTATCAAATGGCGTTGGGACGACAGCTGGCAGCAGCGGACTGGAGCGGAGTTTCGCTGAAAACGCAGAAAGCGACGGATAAGCTGATAAAAGGCATTGAAAACGCCGATGATGATGACGATGCGGTCGGTTTTGCCATTTTCTCGCCGCAAGGCGAAATGATTTTTCACGACAACGAAAACGGCAAATATTTTACCGCGGCGGAAGCGGCGGGGAGTTTTGCCAACGAACGGATAGGCGAAGACCGGGACAAATGGCGCATGGTGCGCCTGAAATCGGCAGACGGAAAATTTATCATTGCCGTCGGCCAGGAGCTGGAATACCGCGAAGATCTTGCAATGGATATCCTTGAAGAATTTATGCTGCCCTGGCTGGCCGGCTTTATCGTTCTGCTGTTGGCCATTTCCGGATTGACTTTCATTGAATTCCGCCCGTTAAAAAAACTGACCGGTGAAATTGAAAGCCGCCCGGCGGACGATTTGTCCCCGCTTAACGCAGAAAAAGCGCCAACGGAAATTAAACCGCTGCTGAAGGCAATGAACCGGATGTTTGCCAAAATAGAGGCTCTGCTGGCACGGGAACGCAGTTTTATCTCAGATTCGGCACACGAACTGCGCACGCCGCTGACTGCGCTCAAAATCCAGCTCGAAATAGCCGAAATGTCCGGCGACGACAGCCTGATGCGGACACAGGCTCTTGCCAAACTTTCACTGGGGATTGAACGGGCGGAACATCTGGTCGAACAATTGCTTGCCCTGTCGCGTCTGGAAGCTGACAACGGGCATTATGACAATACAGAGCTTTTGGACTGGAAGGATATCTGTACCAACTTGTTCGACAATTATGCCGAAGCGGCAAAGAAAAAAAACATAACCTTATCGTCTTATATCGGCGCAACTTCACCGATTGTGCGAGGAAACCACATTCTTGCCGCCTTGCTACTGCGCAACCTGCTCGACAATGCCGTCAAATACAGCCCCAACGGAGCAACGATTACCGCTACGGTTGACAACGAAGAGATTGCGGTCGTCAACTCCGGAACCATCGTCGACGAGGCAGTACTGGCGCGGCTGAGCGAACGCTTTTTCCGACCGGCCGGGCAAAAAGAAACCGGCAGCGGCCTCGGGCTGGCGATTGTCAAACGCATTGCAGGACTTTACGGCTGCAGCCTTGATTTTGCCAATACGGACGATGGTTTTAAAGCCGCCGTGAGAAAAAACTAACCCAGACGGCCGAGCGAGGTTAATATTTCAGCGCCACACCGGTTATGACCGCAAATCCGCGGTTATTTTCGGAGCTTTGGCGCTCGGATCCTTTGGAATTGAGATATCCGTTTATCCAATACAATTCGATATATTCATTATAAGCAAAATGGTTGGACTGCACCCACAGGTCATCCCGATGGCGCGTGTTTTCCGCTTCGGTATGCAGATAAGCGATATTCGTCTTAAATCTGCCGAAATCGTACCCCAGGCTGATGTCCCATGCCTGCCCTTCACGGTAGTTGTCAAAGTATGCCGGCAGCCCAAACCCGGCGGCAGCCGTCGCAACAGGATTTTTATTCCCGTCCACCCAGGCCTTTTTATAGGAAAAGCCGATGTCAAACCCGTCATATTCCCAGCGGGCGCCTGCCGTCCATTCATTATCGGTGCGGTTAAAAATTCCGTATGCCACGGATGTGTATAATTTCCCGGCGCCGAGTTTCCACCGGCTGCGGGCTCCCGCCGTATAGCCGTCTTCCGGCTTTTCGTAATCAGCGTAACGGCTGACCATGCCGCGGCGCGACGCATTGTCCGGCGTATAACTGAAACCGAATGTCGTATTGCCGATTTCCGGCGTAAAATAACTGATTTTAAATGCCCGGCCGTCATCCATTATCGCCGTTGATTTCGGCGTGGCGAATTTTACCTGCTTACGGCCGTTTTTCCAGTTTGCACTGCTTAAAAAATAGGTCAGATTGCTGTCCCGTATCCCCAGCCAGGTAATGTCATGCGCGCCTGTATGCAGCAAAAGCGCGGCATTATAGGTATAACCGGCGGTCAATTTCCCAAGGCTTTTATCTTCTCCCAGGAAATACGGATAAAAGCGCCAGTCCCCGTCGGGGTAATTTTTGTCATGTTGGCGATTGACAACGGTATAATCCGCATGAATACCGGCACGGCTGCCGGAAACCGCGCGGTAAGCGCCTTCAAATTTGCCGTCGGCACGAAAAACCGCTCGATTGGGCATATTGTCCAGATTATTGTCGCGGCGCGTTTCCATTATGCCGAAATATTCCCCGGCTATTCCCGAGCCGGAAAATTCAAAACTGCCGGCAAAAGCGGCATCGGTAAATCCTATGGCACTGCCAAGAAGCAGCAAAAGCTTGTTCATTCGTTTCCAGTTCCGTCAGTTCGGCTTTTATATAGCGCAGCAGTGCTTAAATTTGTCTTAAAAAATCTTCCATAAAAACCAAACGGCAAACGCCAAGCGAAATATTCTGAAATGTTTTTTGTGCAAAACACTTTCATTTTTCGCTTGACTTCGGCGCCTTTTGCATTATTCTTAAGCTGTTCCCGGTGCTTGCAGGGCTTATAAGCAGGGAACGGATAAAAACTGAGCCGGTTTGATGAGATTTTAAGACAGACGAGGTCTATTTAAATTTTCGTTGGCGGCTCCTTGTAAAGGAGTTTTTTAATGTCTGAATACAAATACCAACACGGTTTGAGCATTATGCGGGCACAGCCTTTCCATATCGGGCACCAAAAGCTGGTTGACCGGATGCTCAAGGAATGCGAACGCGTTACCATCGTCCTCGGTTCCATTCAGGAACAGGGTACGGCGCGCAATCCCCTAAACTACACCACACGCAAAAAGATGATTCAAAACATTTACCGCTCCCGGCCGGAATACGAACGGCTGAAAATCATCGGGCTGTTTGACATCAACAACCCGGCGGAATGGGGCGAGTACGTTCTTGACTTTATTGCCGAGAGTTTTCCCGACCTGCCGCGGCCGGACGTATACTACGCCGGTTCCAGCTACGACGCGCACTGGTTTCGGGAATGTTTCCAAAACATTGAACTTGAAGACAGAACCGATCCGGATTTTCCGTTCGTTACCGGAACGATGGTGCGGGATATGATAAAATTCGGCGACGCGCGCTGGAAAAACTTTATCGCGCCGGAAAACCACCACCTGATTGAGGAGTATTTCAGCAAAAAGAAAGGGATTATATAACCGAGACCTGCGGCCGGCGGGCCGTGTTGCGGCATTGTTCCGCTCATACCGCGCCGGAAAACAGCCGTTGAGGCTGCCGCATTTTACCTAAACGCCTGCGTCTTCTGAAGGGCTTATAGAAGACAGGCGGTTCCTAACCCGAATAAGCCTGAAGGGAATTTAAGATGAATAACCGTATTTTGATGCGGATAGATTTTCAGAACGATTTTGTTCATCCGCACGGGGCGTTGAGCATCAGCTCCCCCGAACTGATTGAGCGGCAGCAAAAGTTTGCCGACAGCCTGTTTCCGACAAGTTTTGATAAAATTATCGACACTTACGACACGCACTTTGCCGAAACGTACGGCGAAACGCATGAAGCGGCGAATTTTCCGTTGCACTGCGTTTTCGGCAGCTGGGGCTGGCAGCAGGCGGCGCCGTTCAAACCGGAACTCAACGTTACCAAAATGTACAAATCCACCACCAACATCTGGAACGAAGCCCACGCCTACCGCGATTTGGCGGAAAGCTGGAACGGCAAAGAAGTCTACCTCTGCGGCGTGTTAAGCGACATCTGCGTCTTGCAGGCGATGCACGGCCTTTTAAAACGCGGCGCGAACGTCGTCATTCTTGAAGATTTGTGCCAGGGGGCCAAGCGGCAGACGGGAGAAATCCTGCGCGACGACAGATACCTGCCGTTTATTGAACAGGGGAAGCTTAAGAGCATCACCTCGGCGCAGTTTTTTCGCACCGCCCTTTTAGACAGGAAAATCAGGCATAATTTAGTCAACAGAAGTTTCGGAGAATAGCCATGAACAATACATATACGATGAAAACCAGACCCAACATTCTGGAAACCGGCACGCCGCTGTTTTGCGACCATTACCACCTGACGATGGCGCAGGCGTGGTTTATGGACGGCAAAGCGGAAGAACACAAGGTTTCGGAAGCTTTTTTCCGCAAATGCCCGTTCGGCGGCAGCTACCTGATGGCGGCCGGGCTCGGCGAATTCATGCAATGGCTGGAAAGGTGGCGTTTCAGCAAAGAGGACATCGAATCGCTCAAAAACGACCGCAACGAAGACGGCAGCCGGACATTTAACGACGAATTTCTGCAATTTCTGGAGGGACAGGAATTAAAAGTAACCATTCGCGCGGTGCCGGAAGGCGAACTGGTGTTCCCGAACGAACCGGTCTATTCGGTATCGGGGCCAAACTGGCAGGTTGAGCTCGTAGAAGCAGCGCTTTTGGACATCTTTAACGCACAGAGCCTGATTGCGACCAAAGCGTCGCGTATGGCTTACGCCGTAAACCTTGACGGCAAAAAACGCCCGCTGCTGGAATTCGGCGTGCGGCGCGGGCACGAACTCGGCGGCTTTTCGGAAACGCGGGCGGCGTTCATCGGCGGAGCGGCGGGAACTTCCAACAAAGCGGCGGCAAAGCATTACGGCATCCGGGCGGCGGGAACGATGGGGCACTCCTTTGTGATGAGCTATGAGCGGGAAGTTGACGCGTTTAAGGCCTTTATGCGCGGCAATCCGCACAATACGACGCTGCTTGTTGACACATACGACACGCACGAGGGGATTAAAAACGCCATCCGGGCAGCACAAGAAACCGGAATTAAGCTTATGGGCATACGCATTGACTCCGGCGACCTCGCCTATTGGGGCCATGAGGCCAGGCGCTTACTATGCGGGGCGGGAATGCCGGACGTCAGGCTGGTAGCCTCCAACGACCTTGACGAATACCTGATTGAAAACCTCATTATGGTACAAAAAGCGCCTTACGACACCTTTGCGGCGGGAACAAAGCTGGTTACCGCCTACGATACCCCGGCGCTGGGCGGCGTCTTTAAGACGAAGTCGTACATGGGGCAGCCGAAAATCAAAATCGCCGAGGGAAAAACGACCATTCCGGGAATGACCGATACGTTACGGATTATCCGCAACGGCAAATTTGAGGGCGACGTTATCTGCCGGGCGGAAGACACGGAACTTATCCGCGACGGCAAGCTGACGCGCAATATAACTTCATACGCCCTCGGCAGCCAGAACGGCGCGCGGGCAACCTTTCAACGCGGCGAACAGGCAAAATTCCTGCTGCATCCGGTTATGGAAAACGGCACAATCGTCAACGTGCCGGAACTTGACCTGCACGTTTTGCAGCAGCGGGGCAAAGACAACATCAAGATGCTGGACAGCGCACATAAAAGGCTTGCCAACCCGCATATTTACGGCGTAGGATTGGAAGCCGGGTTGTTTAACCTGCAACAGGATTTAATCCGGGCTCATTCAGGGAGATAAGACGATGAAAAATTTATGGCATACTTTGCAAAACGGTTTAAAAGACTTTTGCGCTGCAAACGGATTTGACAAGGTTATCCTGGGACTTTCGGGCGGATTGGACTCGGCGCTGACGGCAGTGCTGGCGGCGGACGCCCTCGGCGGCAAAAACGTTAAGGCGATTATGATGAAAACGCGCTATACGTCTGATTTAAGCATTAAAATTGCGCGTGAGACTGCCAGGCTTAACGGGCTTGACTATCAGGAGCTGGACATTGAACCGCTGGTAACGGCGAAAACGGATTTTCTGCAACGGGCGTTCGGCGAAGGTGTCAAAGGGATTACGGCGGAGAACCTGCAGGCGCGTATCCGCGGGCAGCTGCTGATGGCTTTTTCCAACCAGAACGGCGGGCTGGTTCTCGCCTGCGGCAACAAATCGGAAGCACTGACCGGATACTGCACGCTGTACGGCGACACCTGCGGCGGGCTGATGCCTATCGGCAACCTTTACAAGACGACGGTGTTTGATCTGGCAAGATGGCGCAACGCCCAAAGCAAGGCGTTGCCGGAAGAAGTCATAACGCGGGCGCCGTCAGCAGAACTGGCAGAAGGACAGAAAGATGAAAACTCGCTGCCGCCGTATCCGGTTTTGGACGCCGTTCTGCTGCTGCTTACCGACGAACAAAAAACGCCGGAAGAAGCCTGCGCCGCCGGATTTGCCCCGGCAACAGTCGAACAGGTGTGCCGGCTTGTAGCGCGTTCGGCATTCAAACGGCGGCAGATGGCGCCGGCGCTGGACATATTATAACCTGATGAAAAAGCAAACCGCCTGCAATATCTGAGGCTTTCAAGACCGATATGCAGGCGGTATTATATTCTCCTATACCGGCAAAAAGGGCGGACAGGATAAGTATTTACTTCAGCGTATCCTTCAGCAGTTTCAGAGCATTCAGCGCATTCGGAAAACCAACATACGGCATACACTGGATAATCGCCGCGGCAACTGTTTCCGGCGAATTTCCCGCTCTGATGCTGCCGACTATATGGCTTTGCAGCGTCTGCATATTTCCCGTCGTTACAAGAATCCCTATCGTCAGAAGCTCTCTGGTTTTGACATCGAGACCGCCGCGGGTATAAATATCGCCAAAACAAAATTCCGTCAGAAAACGCGCGGCGTCTTCGCCCATATTTCCGGGAAGCCCGGCCAGCGCTTCTTTTATCTCGTTGCCATATAACGGCTGTTGTATGGCAGAGCCCGCTGCAAATCTCTCTTCTTCGGCTGTTTTCCCCTGACTTTCCAGAGGAAGCTTAATTCCGCGTTCGGCAAACACTTCATTGATTACTCCGAGCGCGTTAAGGGTTTTGGGAAAGCCTACAAACGGTGCACACAGATATACCGCTTCCCGCAGTTCTGCCGGCGTTACCCCTACGTTCAACGCCGCATTGGCATGCGCCTTCAGCTGAGGCAGGGTCTGTTGGGCTGACAGGGATACAACCGTCAGCATTTCCCGGGTTTTTATATCCAGACTGCCTACAGCAAACACTTCGCCGAAAATATATTTCTGCAACATTTTCATCATTTCCGGGTCATTCCCGGCATCGGTTAAAGCCTCGCCGTTAAACAGCCGGCGGTAATTTTGTTTACAGATTTCGGTTCGCGACATATTTTCTTCTCCCTGTTCAGTTACAGCAGCAGACGCGGCACCAACCGAAAATAAAACGGCAACTGCAACGCCCATTATTCCTTTCAGCATATTTTATCTCCCTTTTCCTGCCTTTTCGGCTACGATTTCGGCGATTTCCTTCTCGTCTTCGGGACTCAGCAATCCGTACAGGGGGATGGCAAACGGCGTAAAGTCTCCGTTATGTTTCTGCAGGAAATTATACCGGTAGCTGATACCGTCTTTCGGAACAAGCGTCAAAACGCGGCAGTTGCGAAAACAGCAGCGGACATCCTTTTCTTCCGCCCGGGCAATATCTTTCCACGGCAGCTTTTGGCAATAGTCAATTTTTATGCCTTCATCATCAACGACAACGGCCTGATGTTTTAAAACATATTTCCAGCCCCAGGCGAGCCAGGAAAACAGGCAGACACCCAAAAGAACCTGCGTTTGCACCCAAAACAGAAGGCATGGGCAGCGAACTCCCCAGTAGACCAGCGTTATCGTCAATGCGAGGTTTAAGATAAGCCAGGCATTGAGTTTATTAAAGCGGTAATAAAAAATTTTCTCGTTTAAGTTTTCGTTTGACATTGATTATCTCCCTAATTCTCTCGGTTAAATGCGATTCTGTTTTTAGTGTAACATTTAGAGTTTGCTCTAAGTCAAGTATTTTTTGCTGAGGATAATGCCTTTTGCGCTGCGGAATGTGATTTTTGTTCCGGATATTGATTTGCTTTTTTAGACAACACATACTTTACGCTTGGCTTTTATAAATTTCATT
>ERZ1026944.947-NODE-947-length-10214-cov-4.515208_pt1 | contig 10214 bp, 10 predicted proteins | sample MGYA00519569_ERZ1026944 | MGnify/ENA primary metagenome ERZ1026944 (study PRJEB26926, sample SAMN06164618) | human gut metagenome | biome: ENVO:00009003; feature: ENVO:2100002; material: ENVO:00002003 | host: Homo sapiens | place: USA | collected 2012 ... | reverse complement strand
TAAATAATTATTGTATCACTTAAATTATTGTTTTATGGAAAAAGTATTATCTTGGAGATGGTCGCGTTTGGCGGCTCCTTCCGCTTGGAAAAGGATTCGTAAATGGGACGTATTGCTTGTTGCTGCTGCTACCGGAATTGCGCTTGCTGTTTTTATGAGCATGCTTGCGGTAAAGACAGCCGGAATAATCTGTATCTGCTGTATTCTTGTCGGCTTGTATTTCTTTGGAATATTGGCTGAACTTTGTTGCGCCGATGACTGTTTTTTCATGTTTTATGGCAGGAAACTTTGCAAAGTTTTTGTGTATGAAACAGAAAATGCCCAAAAGCGGATATTTTATGATATCTGTATAAAGGTACCGGGGGATGTTGTACATATTAGCGCTGCAGAATATGAATATAAGATGTTTCGTCGGGAAAATGATTGTTTCATTTACTGCGATACAGACGATTCCCAATGGTACCATGTAGCAGATTCTGATGGCGGAATGCTAATAAGAAAACTTGGAAAACGTTTGGAAAAAACGGTATTTCTTGCTTCTGAAGAAGGTGAAAATCCTAAACGTCTGTGCGTGTTGCGAAGAAGTTCGTATAAGGAATTTTCGGCAGAGATGTATGTCTGCGGGGATATGTATTTCCCGCTGGCGGCCGGAGAATGTATCGTTCCTGATAAAAGTTTTCGTGAACAGCGTATGTATCCGGAAGCCTGCAAAAAGCCATATGGCTATCTGCTTCTGAAAAAAGGCGGAACTTATGACTTAATCGGCTTGTATGCGGAAGAAAAACAGTTGCCGCATTTTCTTTTTGCCCAAGCGCCGGCCGTAATGTTTCGTTCAGGCATTGAAACGGTTGTTTTGCTGGCGGAAAAAGATGGCAGATATCGGGAATTTTATCGGGGTGAAAGCTTTATTCCGATAAGAAACGGTAATATTGTGGAACTGGATTGCGGCGTTCCGATGTATGGGAGAATACTTCGTCTTAATCCCGAGACCAAAACGCTGGAAAAAAAATATGAAGGCAGGATTACCAGTATTGGGTTTCAAAACGGAGTAGTTGGAATCGGCAATGGCAAAGAGTTCAGATTATGAGAGAATGCAGTCAATTGCTTTTTCGTTTAAAGCAAAATCCCCGCGCATATAGGTGCGGGGATTTTGTCTGCTTGTCTTTTGTAAGTTCGGCTGCTATTTATAGCTGTTGATTTTATTTTGCAAATCTTCCAAATTCCTGCCGTAAAAAGGTTCTCCGTTAATCAGCAGCATCGGAACGCCGTTAATTCCCAAAACCTGCGACAAAGCGTCAATATCCTGAACGCCGCGGCGGATTTTTTTCTCTTCCGACAGTTTTTTGATTTCGTCAACATCAAGTTCTTCGTCTCTCAAAATCTGGTTAATCGTTTCTTCGTTCATTTCCGGCAGGGTCATAATGCCTTCATAAACTTCAATGAATTTTCCTTTCTCAAACGCCGCTATCGCCGCCTTCGCTGCATAAGGCGAATGTTCGCTCATAAAGAACAGCGGATTGAAGACGAATTTGACATCGGGATTGTTTTTTATCAGCTGAGCCATAACCGGTGCCAGAGCTTTACAGTGTCCGCACGCAAAATCAAAAAATTCGACGACGGCAACTTTGGCGTCTTTCGGCCCGGCATACGGCGCAACGGCACTGTTTCTCATTTCTTCCCAATGGTCAATGAACTTCTGATCCGGATTCGCCGCAACGCTATCCTGTGCAAGCTCTTCACCATCGGTCGCCGCGTTTTCTCCGGCATCGCCGTTTGTGTTTACGGCATTTTTAAAAACGTCGCTATCAATTACTGTCTTTGCGAGAAATGCCGTATTACTGCGGATATAATCTTCAAGGACGGATGGATTGTTAGCCAGAAAAGTCTGTATCTTATCGTTTATTTCTTCATCACTGACATTGGAAAAGCTCTTGATGACATTGCCGAAATTTTCACTTTTCGCCAAACTCTCCAAAATCGGCTGCGGATTGTTTTTGATATAGCCGGCAATTGCCTCGTTAAGTTGTTCTTGAAATTTTGCCTGTTTCTGCGGGCATTTGCCGTTCAGATAAAGGACGCCCCCTGTGCCCAGTGCAGCCAATATAATGACAGCCAGTGCTTTAAGTAATGTTTTCATCGCCGTTATCCCCTCAAAATTAACATACTGTAGTCTCAATCTAACAATTTGAAACGATTATGCAACAGCTTTTTGCTGACGTCTGCATAATTTTTTTGCGGATGCTGAACCACAATAGCCGCAAGTCCGCTGCAGGCGGTAACAAACTCCCCGCGCCAGCCAGACAGGGTATTTTCCCAAAACTGCCGTTAGGAAAGCCGTCGTTAGGAAAGTTATCGTTGGCGTTTCCATCGTTAGATGCGTTTGGATACAAAAAAAGCCTGCCGTTGCGGCAGGCTTTCCTGGTGATACAATTTCAGAAATTACTTAACGTTGTTAATGGCATTCTGAATTGTGTCGGCATCAATCGCCTGCAGAGCTTCGCCGTTCATAATCAAGGTCGGAACGCCGCGAATCTGTACCTTTTGGGAAAGTTCGGCAATTGCAGAAATTTCTTTGGCAATTTCATCGCTTTCCATCAGCTTTTTCGTTTTTTCAACGTCCAGACCTGCTTTCTTGATGACATCTTCAATAACGGTAGTCGTAATCTGTCCGTTATGTGTCAGCAGAGCTTCGTAAACTTCAATGAATTTGCCCTGTTTGTTGGCAGCCATGGCTGCTTTTGCCGCCGGCATAGAGCCGAGGAACGTAACCGGCTTGAAGACAACCTTGACTTTCGGGTTGGCCTTGATGACTTTCATCAGTTCCGGAGCCAGACGTTTGCAGTATCCGCAGTTGAAGTCAAAGAATTCGACAATCGTAACCTTGGCATCTTTCGGCCCGACAAACGGAGAACCTTCGTAGCTGCTCAAATCTTTCCAGTTTGCCTTGTAAAGTTCGGCAATTCTCTTCTGGGCTTCAATCTGTTCCTGCTGTGCAGCCAGTTCCAAAGCCTCGCGGACTTTCCCCGGATTATTCATCAGGTAGTCTTCAATCGCCTGATTCATATCCTGTCCGGCTGCCGGCGCGGAAGCCGGAGCTTTAGAACCGCATACCGAAGAGCACAGGGCCACGGAAACGACAACGCTTGCAATAACCGAAACCAAAACGGTGATAATATTATCTTTTTGCATATTTCCCATCCTTAAATTAATGTTATATAACCACTAAAAACTAATGAATTAAAAAAATAAATGCAAGCCCAAAATAAAAATATGTTGACAAACCGCCCCGGTTTAAAATCAAATGTCCGCAAGAGAAAAAACGCCTGCGGCGATTCTATAGGCCGGGAGGGCGATTCTACAAGCCGGGAAAAGAATTTTGTTAACAGGGAGAAATAATGTTTAACGTTAAAATATCATTATTTGCGCGCACCCGCGATTTAGAGCATAATATAGACAGCTTGCATGACAAGATTATAGAAATGACGATGGTTTTCAAAGAAGCCGTTGACATATATCTGAAAGAGCGTCGCAGTGAGACTTATCGCCGGACCAGCAAAAAGATAAAAATTATTGAGCACGATTCGGATACGCTGCGCCGGGAAATTGAGAGCAAGCTGTACGAGCAGAACCTGATACCGGACTTGCGCGGCAATATTCTCCAGCTTGTTGAAAACCTTGACCGGGTCGTTAACCTTTTTGACGAGGTTGCGCACAAGTTTTATATTGAACAGCCGGATATTCCGGAAATATACCATAAGCAGCTGCAGGAGCTGGTTAGTCAGGTTGCGGACTGCGCTGAAAATATGGCGATAGCGTCCCGGGCGTTTTTCCGTGATTTGGTAACACTGCGCGATTATTCCCAGAAGGTCTATCTGCTGGAGCACCAGAGCGACAAAACGGCCGCCAAACTTCGCAAAGCCGTGTTTGATTCCGAGTTGAGCCTGGCGCATAAAATGCAGATTAATAATTTCGTCGAAGAAGTTGCCGATATTGCCGACTTGGCGGAAGACTGCATCGACGCGTTGCTGATTTTTGCGATTAAACGGGAAATTTAAGCGATGTTAGAATATCTGTTCTTCCTGTCCAGCGGACTTTTTCTGGGGTGGTCCCTGGGTGCCAACGATGCGTCCAACATATTCGGCACAGCTGTCGGAACCAAAATGCTGCGTTTTACGACGGCCGCCGTCATTGCCAGTGTCTTTCTGGTTTTAGGGGCAGTCGTAAGCGGGCAGAATACGGCGGAAACCCTGAATGCGCTTGGCGAGGTCAATACGCTCCCGGCCGCGTTTACGGTGTCGCTGTCTTCGGCTCTGGCTGTTTTGATGATGCTGAAGTCCGGCATCAGCGTGTCTATCTCGCAGGCGATTGTCGGCGGCATTATCGGCTGGAACGTATATAATCATAAGCCGACGGATACGGATACTTTGGCAAATATCTGCGCGTCGTGGATTCTTTGTCCTGTTATCTCCGGCGCAATAGCGGTACTGTTGTATATCTGCGTCAAAAAAATTCTCCACCACAGCAAAGTTCACATTTTATGGCAGGATATGGCCGTGCGCGTCGGTATGGTGCTGACGACTGCTCTGGGCGGTTTTGCGCTGGGGGCGAACAATATGGCAAACGTCGTCGGCGTTTTTATCGATTCCAATGTATTTGAACCGCTGAAAATCGGCCGGCTGTACACCTTGAGCAGCATACAGGTACTGTTCCTGCTCGGCGCTGTCGCCGCGTGCGTCGGCGTGTTTACCTATTCGCAGAAGGCGATTAAGACAGTTGGCAAAAATGTCTTGTCTTTCTCGCCGATGGTCGCGTGGATTGTCATTTTGTCGCAGTCGCTGGTTTTGATTCTGTTTTCGTCCGAAACGCTGGAGCATTTTCTGATTTCCCTTAACCTGCCGCCGCTGCCGGCGGTACCTGTTTCCAGCACACAGGCCGTCATCGGCGCGATTGTCGGCATCGGTTTGGTGAAAGGTGGGAAAGGGATAAAATGGAGTTTGGTGCTGCGCGTCGTGTCGGGCTGGGTGGCTTCGCCGGTTATCGCGTTTGTGTTGAGCTTTATTTCCTTGTTTTTTATGGAAAATGTGTTTAAACAGACAATATATGTTCCATGAGCCGGCCTCGTCCGGTTTGGCGTCTGAGAGGAGAAAGCCGTGTCATATTTGAATGCCGTTTATCAAAAGTTTCCGCTTTTTTTCCTCTTGGCACATTTGGCTGCCGGTTTGGGATACTGCCTTTATATCGCCTGGTTTACGACGACGCTGGGTGGTGATACGCTTGAACATATCCATTCCTCGTGGCTCGTATATGCGGAATTTATCCCCTATAAGGATTTCTTCCAGCACCATAATCCGCTGTTATGGTATCTGTTTGCGCCGTTTGTCGGGCTGCATGCGCACGGTTTGGACGATAATGTAATCACGTCGTCTGTCGTAACCGCGGCAATACTGGCGTCGTTTCTGAACTACTGTTACCTGTATCTGATTGCCTCGCGCTTTTTAACCGATAGGCAGGGCGGGCTGATTGCCGCTGCGATTGCCTTTACGCCTTATGTGCTGGTGTCTGTTGTCAACTTTCGTCCCGACAATTTTATGGTGGCGGCGTTTTTTGCCGGGCTGTATTATTATTTCGTCTATTTGCAGGAGAAGAAACTCTGGGCGTTAAGCCTGTCCATGCTGCTGTTTTTGGCGTCGTTTATGTTTTTACAGAAAATTATTTTCACATTGGTTTTGCTGGCTGCCGTTACGCTGTACCTGCTATGCCGCGGCCGTATTTTCTGGCGCGATATGCTGTATGCGCTGCTTCTGCCGTTCGGGCTGAGCCTGCTGTTTGCCGTCTGGCTCTGGCATCACGGTATTTTGTCGGTCTGGTATCAATCCAACTTTACGTTTAACCTGCATATTCCCGAACTTTTTGCCGGCCGCCGGGTCGGGGAGTTCTGGACGGAATTGCGGCTGTTGTTGGCCGGAGCCGGTTTGGCGGTGCTGTTTTGTTGGCGCGGGGCAAGCCTTTATTTTAAAATACTGGCGCTGCTGTTTGTCGCGGAACTGTGCCAGCGCCTGTTTTATTTCTCCGCGTTTGCGTATTATTTTTATCAGTTGATATATCTCGCAGCCATTCTGTCTGCGGTTTTCTTGGAAGAAAAAATTTTTAAGCGCTGCTTTGCCCTGATATACGTTCTTTTGGCGGCTCTGGCATTTTGTATGTATAAACCTGCGGTCTACAATGGCAATATCGGCGGCCGGGCAGGGCGTTTTTATGAACCCTTGAACAAAAAAATCCTGCGCTATATTACGCCGTGTGATTATGTCCTGAACGGCGACGGAACGCTGTATAACCTTTATAACCGGGATCCGCATTACTACTGGAATTTGTTAGGGCAGCTGGACGTTATCGGCGCCGAGGTTGGCATTCGTCCTCTGATGGATATTAATCGGGTTATCCTTACCTATAAGCCCAAAATCATCTCCGCCGCGCCGTATCGCAGCAAATATGCTTCCGAACGAGGGGTTGATGTTTATATTCACCGTCCGGATATGGCGCTGGTCAACAAGTATTATAAGCGTTTTGACAATTCCGACGTCCTCTACATCTTAAAGCCCGAATACAGCCGGTTAAAATGCGATTTTGACTATAAACAGCGCCGGTATCGGGCTTATGACTGATTTGGCGTCCGCCTGTCCAAACCGTCCGTACCGATAATAACAGTCGATAAATCAATTATATCCTTGACTTTTCAGACATCATTGCTTACGTTAAAACCGTTAAAACAATTATGATGTCTCACTAAAAAATTATTAAGCTATGTTGACAACGTTGCTTATTTATTATGGAGGCTGTGCTTTAGGATTGTTTGGCATGGCCAAGGTTGTGGAACATCTTCCCGAAAGTGACGGCAAGAGTTCCGGAACCAGTGATTACGGGTCTTCATCTTATGATGATAACCTGGGCTTTGACGGCGAACCAAACGGAATGCCGTATATGCCGTAAATAATACCCCTGTGCAATATCAGTGCAGGCTGTATTCTTCTCAAAAGGTCGTCTTTGACGGCCTTTTTTCATGTTTAAAATAAAAATTGACAAATAAAAGAAAATAATTTAGTTATATTTGTCTAAAAACTAAAAAGGGTAAGAGATGACCATTCTGGCAGCCGTCAGGCAAAAAATAAAAGAACGGCAGGGTAAGAGTTTTGCTTTGCTTACAGAGCGGGTTGGCAAGTCAGCTGTCGCACCGTATGGCATAAATGTTGCCGAAATTGTCAGCCCCGAAGAAACCTTGGTATTGGTTCTCGGCGGTGCCGGCGGGCGCGGCATACATCTTCGCGGGTATAACGGATATTTGAAAAAGACGGATGATTTCATAAAAACGCATCCGGAATTGTCCGGGAAGAATGTCAGAGTCTGCGTCGCCGTTTGTTACATCGGGCGCTTTCACAATGAGCGGCTGGCGCGGGAAAAACTTTATCATGAATATTGGCAGGAACAGTATTCTCTGGATATGATGGCAAAAGAACAGAAAGAAGAAATTTTAAGTCCCTGTTATATAAAAGACATTTTTGAACAGGCGTTTTTGCCGCGGATATCCCGAAACGGCGGAAAAGAACGCCTGCCGGCGGAACAGGCTGCACGGAATATTCGCCGTTTGAACATCGTAACGCATTGCCACGGGGCGTATGTCGCCCTGCGCCTGGAGCAGATGATGCTGCAGAAAATGGCGGAACTGGGATATCTGCCTGCCGAACGGAAAAAGGTTGTCCGCCAGCTGATGGTGCTGAACTATGCGCCGGATTGTCCGGCAAGAATGGCGGAGTCCCGGTTTATAACCATAGAATCAGCGGCCGATGACCATAATAAGTACCAGACGAGGTTTAAAGAATACCTGCAAATGAAAGCGTTGGATTTTGGAATGCTGCGGCTGCCGGAACGCGGTGGCAACGTCTTGATGTGTACGAAAGTTGACAAAAGCGGCATAGAGGGAAATCCTCCGAAAGTTATTGTTTTAGAAAAGGTTGATCCCGAAATTTTCTTTTTTGCCGCAGCCAGACGCCGCCACAACCCCGATGATAAAGAAAACGCCGAAAATGATAAAGAAAATCTCCAAAAAGATAAAGGAAACATCCAAAAGGAAAAGGTATTGGGAGAACATGAGTTTCTGGGGTTCAAAAAAGCGTCGAATATGAGCAAAGGTGCAGAGGAATTACAGATTTTTGCCAATAATATTCTGAAAAATGCCGTTTTGAACTCATTATGCCAAAACGATGCTTCTGCGAAAGCTCTGCCTACCGTCAAAACTCTTGCTTGCGATACGTCGAAACAATATGCCGCTTTTTCCCGTGCGTATCTGAAAGGTTGGCAGTTGCATACGCGTTGCGTTTTCACAAATCAGCAAAAGCTCAAAAGTTTCATCTGGCATCACCAAACTTGCAGAATTGAGCTGGATGGTTAAGTTACTGTATGTCAGATAAATCTCAGGAAGCAGCAGACAACCTTACCTCTACCATCGGCTTAGTTTCGTGTACTCTTCCCCGCAGCCATATTCGGTGTGGTATTTTCCCTTCAAGTTCTGCTCAACTTGACTATCAATTTTTTTTGCATCTAGATAATCATCAATAAAGTTCGGGCGAACCTTATTGAATTCTTATTTACAGCAATTCTGCAGTCTGAGTTCAGTATATTCTTATTTGCAGCACCAGTTTTGAAAAATCCGCATATATTTCGGATTTTTTTTGTTTTTAAACAATCACTTATTTAGTTAGGTTTTGAGGATTTTATCGAGGTACTTTTGAGGCCTCTTATCGGACTTTTATCAAAAATGCTAAGGGTTGCAAGGTTTTTTAATTTTTCTTACCAGTTCGATAAAAAAACTAGCTTTTTTGTTTCTTTTCTTGATACATTTTTAGAGTGGTAAAATCAACTTTTGAAAGGTTCTGGGTTGATTTATATGGAACTTTTGTGCCAGAGCTATTCATTCTATCTCTCAAGCTTGTTATCCTGTTGCTCGCTATTATTGACTGTATAGAGTTGTCAAAATCTTTTCTATCACCAAATATCTCCTGACGATATGAAGAGTTTATTGATATTAAAGCTTCTCCCCTTGTATAGTTGTAAGAACAGTCAGCCTTTGGATTATTTTTCCTTAGTTTGTCTTGCTGTTGCTTGTCCATACCTTTGACAACGTTAACAAAAACATCTCTTGCCAAACTATTTTGCAAATCAACAGCCTCTTTAGTGTATTTATTATCGTCCCCAATCTCACGCATCTTATTTAAGTTGTATTTATCTAATATTATTTTTGCGTCTCGTTCTGAGCGTAAATTATAATAGTCAATAGTAGTTTCCATCGCCTCTTTAGATGGTTTGGTTAGGATAAATGCGACTATCGCGCTAGCCATAACACCTGCTTCTAGCGCATTCTCGAATGCCCTACCTTCTTTTATTTCGTCGAATGTTCTAGAATTATTATTGTTACTTTGGGAGGTTGATAATCTAGAGAGTTCATCATTAGTTAAAGCATTTTCTTTCTTTAGCGCAGGGATTGAGAAACTTTGCTTTATTTCAGTTTGACAGCCATTATTATATTGTCCTGCATGAGAAACCTCATGAGCAACGATATGCGTCAGCGAATCTGAAAGCATATTTTTAATTTCTTGATTTTCTATAAGTTTTTCTAGAGGTGCAACTTTTTCAATTTGAGCAAACAGTTTTAACTCTTCCCAATGTTCTAAAGTTGCTTGATTTGGTCTTTCTCCTATTGATTTGTAATAATTTTCTAGAAAATCTTGAAACCTGCTAGTTGGTTCAGTAATTTCTTGCTTTTTCGCTTTTTGCATTAGTTTTTTTATTTCAGGATCATTACTTTTTTGCAAAGTTTTAGCTATTACAGACTTGACCTCTTCATCACTTATATAAACAACATCGCGAGTTTTATTTTTATCAATTACTTCTCTATAACAATTGCCACCAATACCTGTCCCTGCATAACCAATATAAATTTTCGATAAATTAAATTGCGTTTGAGAATCTGGGCTTGGAGTTACAGCATTCTCAAACAGTTTTTTGCCGTAAGGGGTGTTTCTTAACTTATTAACTGTGGTGTCAAGAATTTCATTAAGTGCCTTATTGTTAACTTCAAATTTATTTTCTAATGGAGTATTTACCATAAACATTTCCTGATTTTAGTTATAAATTACTGCTGTCTCTTATACACATCTGACGCT
>ERZ1026944.932-NODE-932-length-10316-cov-22.160803_pt1 | contig 10316 bp, 7 predicted proteins | sample MGYA00519569_ERZ1026944 | MGnify/ENA primary metagenome ERZ1026944 (study PRJEB26926, sample SAMN06164618) | human gut metagenome | biome: ENVO:00009003; feature: ENVO:2100002; material: ENVO:00002003 | host: Homo sapiens | place: USA | collected 2012 ... | reverse complement strand
GAATGCAATCGCCGACGGTGCACGTCTTATAAAAGACTCGTCGGCGAAGCAAACGCGGCGTCGCGCGTTTTAGCATTTCAAGGATGCGAGACAGGAGCAACTTGCGAACCTTGTTGCGCAGCCGCAGAAACTTGCTGCGCGGGAGCTTCGGCAGGACAAACCGTCTTGGGGTGCGAAACACGCCAAAAATAAGTAGCCGCACAAGCCGCTAAAATTGCAATCAAAAGCAGAATCGCGACATTGCGCAAAACGTGCTTCTCGGGGAATCGGTCGACAGCGCAGAATTTCGAACCCTTGGGCAACTTCGCCGTCTTCGTCAAATACGCGCCAAACGACATCGACACCGACGCCTTGTTGTTGACCGCCCAGCCATTTCCGTCCAGAAGCGGGGCGAGATTGCGCATTCTGAGTTTGAGCCAAGCAACGAACATCGACGGCAGCGATATCGCCAAAATTATGCCGACCACCCCCAGCGGCAGCCAATATCCGAGACCGAAAACTGCCTCCAAAACCATTCCGAACGCCGTCGTTATACCTCCGACAGCAACGCCCAACGCTGCAATCGTGCCGACATCAAATTTCTTGGCGTCTTTTTTGGAGTCGACCGTTTCCAAACTTTCGACTTTCGAAATAACCGACTTGTCCGTATCGGAGGCCTTTTTCGAGACCGTCTCGCCAATCCATTTTATCACCCGCTTGTAGGGCGAGAAAAATGCCTGATATACGCCAATCGGATTTTCTACTACTTTGGTTATGGTTGCGTCCCATTCATTTCCGAGATAGTCGTAGAAAATCCCGTTGCGGCCTACAATAATGTTGTCGCAGTCGCCCGCAGTAATCATCGCAACAATGTCAATGCTCGGCGAGTCCTTGCGGCGGCAGTTGCAATAAACCAAATAACCCTGCCCCATGGCAGCCATTTTCGCGTGGGCGTCGACGTTTTCAACGCGCACGCACATCGCACACATTCTCCTGTCTATAAACAAGTTGCCATATTGGAATATACCCGAGCCGCCGTGGCTGTAAAAATCCTGAAACGACACAAAATTTTTCAGCAGCTTGAACAAGTCGCGATTAAACCGCACCAACTTTTCAACCGAAGCTATGTTGTCTACGTCGCCTTTGCGCGAAACATCTTTCGCAACAAGCTCCAAAAGCGCATTCTTGTTCGCTTCTACCGCAACCGCCGCAAGCCGCTCAAACCCGAGCCCCACAACCGCCGAACTCGGCTTCGATTCCGACCACGCCTTGTAGGGCGCAAACTTCGCCATTAACCCCTTCCATTCGGGCAACGTTAATGTCGACTTTTTCAGTATTCTTTCAAGGACCAGACCCTTGAACGCTTCGCATTGCGCCGCCCAAGCGGGATTCACCCCCGACGAAAAATCCATTTCACCCGCCGAGTTGAGCTTTACAATCGGCAATTTTGCGAGCACTTCAAAGTCCAAATCCGCAAACGCCGCCACTAACTTTTCATTGTCGCGCTCGAACATAGCTTCCTGAGCGTCCGGATTATAGAAAATTATCTGCGAACGCGAAAACCAGTCTTCAATCTGCGATTTCACCGCCTCAAACGCCCCGAACGCCGCCGCCGTGTCTTCGCCCATAAACAGAATTTCGCCGCCGTCTTTAAGCTTCGCATTCCACGCCAAGGCCGCAGCCGCATCGGCAAAAAACGCTTCAATGTCGGCGGCGTCGACACCGTCAAGCCCCGACCTGTCTTTTTTCGGCGTTGAACACGCCAAAACATCGTTAAAAACCGAGACCAAATCTGCGTCGTCGCCGCACGAAAGCACAGTTATAATACCGTCCGCATTGAACGGCGACGCCGCAAAAATCCGGCTTTCGTCCGCAAAATCATCAACCGAAATCGCCTCCGCGCCCGCTTTGCCAATGTTTGCAAGCACTGTTTTCGCGCTTTCAAGCAATACCCCTCCGTCGGCGGAATCCGTATTTATCTCCGAAAGCAGCAGTTGAGAATCTCCACGCAAAAGCGCGTCCGCGTTTTTCACACGGGCGCATACCCATTGACACGCTTGTATGATTTCGCCACGCCTAATCCGACCATCATTGTTAGAATCGACAAAAGCCAGCGTTTTCGAATCGAGCGTCAGCCCGACCGTCGGACAACTCAATGCCGACCACAGCTTCGCATCGAGCTGGGCAATGTTTTCAATGTCCGCGCCCGAACCCAAATTAATCTGCACTGCGCCGCCGGCCTTAAAAAAATTCCACCTATGGGTTATATTACTCATTGCCCAGAGTTTGCAATTACTACAAAAATATGTCAATTCTTTTTGCTTTTTGGCTTGAAAAAACCAACAATACCATTTTAGTAGCCACTTATGAAAGTCTCAACGAAAGGCCGTTACGGTCTGCGAATACTCATAGATATTGCCCTCGGCAGCGACGACAAGCCGAGAATGATAAAACAAATTGCCCAAAACCAGCAAATTTCGCAAAAATACGTCAGCCGCCTCGTCTTAGAACTAAAAAACGCCGGCTTTGTAAAATCCATACGCGGCGTTCACGGCGGCTACGTTTTGGCAAAGTCGCCCAGCGCAATCTCCCTGCTCGATGTCGTCGAAGTTATGGAGGGTAAAATTTCAATCGTCGATTGCATTATGAACCCCGACTGTTGCAACCGTTGCGACGAGTGCCCCGCGCGCGACATTTGGAAATCCGCAAACGACAGTATGCGAAACGCCCTCGGCTGGTTGACCCTCGCAAATGCAATCTCGGGGTATTCCAACAAAATTTAGCCCATTAAAAAAAACGAGTTCGAACCCGCGCCACGCGCCGAAAAGTCGAACCCGAAAAATTTAGCCTACCCCCTTAAAAACCCCTTAAAATGGCTCAAAAATACCCCTTTTTTGCGCAAAAAAGGGGTAAAAAAGGGTCAAAAAATGCCCCCAATAATCACTGTTTGTTCAGAAAATTCGAAAACCACTCGTGGAATTTCGGATACGCCGCAACTATGAAAGCCGAGAACGGAATCGCCAAAATCATTCCCAAAATTCCGTTCAAAGCCGTGCCCCAAAAGAACACCGAAAATATTATAACCGTCGGGTGAAGCCCCGTTTTGCCGCCCATAATTTTTGGTGTAAGATAATATCCTTCAATCAGTTGAACAATCGTAAAAATCGCCGCGGCAACCGCCGTCAACACGAGCCCGCCGCCGTCCTGCAAAGCGGCAGTCGGCAAAATAACCCCGAGGCCTATTATAGTTCCGAAGTAGGGAATTATGTTCAGCAGCCCCGCCGAAAGTCCTAAAATCAGCCCGAAATTCACCCCCGCCAGCTTCAATCCAATCCCCAACATCAACCCCATTATCGACGCAATCAGCAGCTGTCCGCGGAAGAACGACTGCATAATTTCGGAAAATCTACGGATAAAAAATTTGATATTTTCGCGCGTTGCGGGAGCGAAAAACGATATGCGCGAATCGAGCCACGAATAGAAATCAAATTCAGAAATCAATATATAATAAAGATATACGGGGACAACCGCAAGCGAAGCAATTATCGAAAAAAGAACCTTAACTTCGTCGGTGGCAATTTTTGCGGTGTGGATTATCCGCCCCACGGTTTTCGAGTCGGGTATGCCGCTGGCGGCGGATTGGCTCGATGTTGCGCCCGCGGCGGTAGTAGCCAAATCGGATTCGGCAGATGTCGCGGCGGTCAGAGCGTCATTCATTCCCGAAAGTTTTGCCGCGAGAAAATCTCGGATTCGGGGCGCGGACTCGCTCAAATAGGCGTCGGCGCGTGCCGAAAATTCGGGAAAATGTTCTATCATCATCGATATTTGCGAGGCCAAATACGGGACTCCAAAAACCAAGAGACTTATGATAACCAATGAGATAGCCCCGAAACAAACTCCGCATGCCGCGCGTTTTGAGAGTTTCAATTTTTCGGACAAGATCGCCAAGAGCGGCTCGGCGATATACGACAGAATTATAGCCAAGACTATCGGGAACAAGACGTAATAAAAGGCGTCTAAAAATTCGCCCAATACTTTGAATACCAGCACGACAAACGCCGCCAGAATGGAAATCGAAATTGCAGTCAACGCATAACCTGCAATTTTTTTCTGAAAAAAACTTAACATTTGTCGAAAATCATTTACATTGTCCGACATAATGCAATAAAAAATGAAAAAATCGAACCTTTCTGCTCCAAAATCAGCCCCGTTTCCAGCCGATTGCATTGAAATAATCGGAGCAAATGAGCACAATTTAAAGAATTTAAGTCTCAAAATTCCGCGCGGGAAGATTGTCGCATTCACGGGGAAAAGCGGCTCGGGAAAGTCGACGCTCGCCTTCGACACGATTTACGCCGAAGGTTACCGTAAATATATGGAAAGCCTTTCCGCCGATGCGCGACGACTTTTGAGTCAAATCGACAAGCCCGAAGTGGAATCCATACGCGGACTTTCGCCCGTGATTGCAATAGAGCAAGTCAAGTCGCTCGGGTCGAATCCGAGAAGCACGCTTTCGACGTTAACGGAAATTGCAGACTATGCGCGACTTATCTGGGCGATGGCTTCCGAACAATTCTGCCCCGACGACGGCGGCAGGATTTTGAAGCGAAGTCTTGACGAATGCGTGGAGGAAGTCGAGAAGCTACCGCCGCAAGCGAGGATATATGTTATTGCGCCCAAGGGTGTTTTTAAGAGTGCGCAATTTGCGGCGGAAATTAAGAAATTGCGCCAACAAGCATGGCAACGCGCGAGTTTAGACCGCGAAATTTTTGACCTAGACGATCCCGACGCCGAAAAGCTGGCGGTTGCAAAATTCGCGAAAAAGCAGGCGCGGCTGGGAATTGTAATTGACAGATTTCCGAGAAGTTCCGCTGCGAGAGACAGAATTGCGGACTCGCTCGAACTGGCGTTCAGAGAGGGAGGCGACAAGGCGGTTATTCTCTACCAAATTGATGGACAATTCGCAGAATTGCCACTTTCAAACGCTTTTGCGTGTGAAAAATGTGGTAAAGTCTACACGCCGCTTACGGTGCAAAGTTTTTCTTTCAACCACCCCAATGGTGCATGTCAATTTTGTGGCGGCATAGGTAGAGTCATGCGCACAAATCCCGAATTGGCGATTCCCGACCCGACAAAATCGATAAAAGACGGGGCGATAAAAGCTTGGAGAGTAGGCTCTAAAACAATAATAATACTGCACAACAAAATCTTGCGACAACTTGCCGACCAGTATCCGTTCAGTCTCACGACGCCGTGGCGCGACCTGCCGAAATCGACGCGCGACTTCATTTTATACGGCGATAAGGAGCGGGTGTTTTCGCTGAGAATACGGCGCGGAAATTCGCGCCCCGTTTTGATGACTTTCGACGGAGTTCTTGCCGATGTAGACAGAATTTGCGCCGAAACGTCAAGCGACGCTGTGCGGGCGCGGCTTTCGACATTCCAGACGTCATCGATCTGCCCCGAATGTTCGGGGGCACGGCTTTCCAAGCGTTCGAGGAATGTTTTCGTGGAAAATACGAGTTACGACAAGTTCTGTGCGATGAGTGTGGAAAATGCGCTCAAATTCATTTCTAAAATAGTAGACAATCCAAAATACAAGGCGGTTCAAGACGCGGTAAAGGGGCTTTACGACCGTCTCAACTTCTTGGAAGAAGTGGGTTTGGGATATTTAGGGCTAAATCGCGAAGCCTCGACACTTTCGGGCGGCGAAGCGCAGCGCGCGCGGCTTGCTACACAGCTCGGAATGGAGCTTACGGGAGTGACATATGTGCTTGACGAACCGACAATAGGGTTGCACAAGTCGGACAACTATCGGTTAATCAATGCTATACAAAAGTTGAAAGAACGCGGCAACACGGTTCTACTTGTAGAACACGATGAAGACGCCCTCAAAGCCGCCGACTGGATTGTGGAGCTTGGACCGAAAGCAGGCGAAAAAGGTGGTGAATTGATTTTTAACGGAAGTGTGCAGGAATGTTTGCAATCTCCCGTTTCGCAGACGGGAATGTATCTTTCAGGACGGGCAAAAATCGAGCGTTCCGCTCCGAAACTTTCTATTGCCGATAGATTTATAACTATAAAAGAAGCGTCCGAAAACAACCTCAAAAATATAACGGTAAAGTTCCCTGTGGGGCTTTTTACGGTTGTAAGTGGTGTGTCGGGTTCGGGCAAAAGCACTCTTGTAAATGACATCTTGGCGAATGCGGCAACGGCAAAACTCAATGGAGCAAAGCTGATTCCGGGGAAACACAAAGGAATTTCGGGTCTTGAAAATTTCACGACCTGCGTGCGGGTTGACCAATCGCCTATCGGTAAGAGTCCGCGCTCGAATCCCGCAACCTATACGAAACTTTTCGACCTTTTACGCGAACTTTACGCGCAATGCCCGCTCTCGCGCGAAAGAGGCTACCGAGCGGGTAGATTTAGCTTTAATGTAAAGGGCGGACGTTGCGAAAACTGTCAAGGCGACGGGTTCATACACTTGGATATGCAATTTTTGGGCGATGTTTACGTAACGTGTCCGAGTTGCGGAGGCAAGAGATACAACCGCGAGACGCTCGAAGTGCGCTACAAGGGACTGAATATTGCCGAAGCGTTGAATCTTTCTGTGGATGAAGCTCTTGAAGTTTTCGCGGCGCAACCGAAAATCGCCGCAAAGTTGAATACTTTAAAGGATGTCGGTCTTGGATACATCAGATTGGGTCAGCCCGCGAACACTCTTTCGGGCGGCGAAGCGCAGCGTATAAAACTTTCGCTTGAACTGTCGCGGCGCACGCGGGGACAGGCTCTCTACATTTTGGACGAGCCGACGACGGGACTGCACTGGGACGACGTGGACAAGCTCTTAAAGCTACTGTTCAAGTTGCGCGACGCGGGGAACACCATAATTGTGATAGAACACCACCCCGATTTTATCAGACTTGCCGACTACATTGTGGAGCTGGGGCCGACGGGCGGAGACAAGGGCGGATATTTGCTTACGAAGCAGGATTAGGAAGGCAAGTATGGGCGAATGTTTTTCGTTTAAAATTGGCGGGTTGCCGAATTTGGTTGCCGAATTTGAAGACGATGTGCTTTTGATGCTAAAATTTGCGAAAATACCGACTAAATCGGTTGACATGAACAAGTCGGCGAAGTCGTTAAAGAGGCAGATTGAAGAATATGCCAAAGGCAAGCGTTCGAAATTTGATGTGAAGATTGCCCCGCGCGGGACGAAATTCCGCGAAAAGGTCTGGCAGGAGCTTTTGAAAATTCCGTTCGGACAGACGCGCACATATGGACAGATTGCGGAACTTGTTGGCGGAAGGAATTATGCTCGCGCGGCGGCAGGAGCGATTCACGACAACCGGATTGTTATTGTAATACCCTGCCACAGGGTGATTGGCCATGACGGTTCGCTTGTCGGATTCGCCGACGGAGTTGACATAAAGCGCACTTTATTGGAAATCGAAGGCGCAAAGTTTAAAGAATAAGGCTGCGAGAGCTTGGCAGGGGGAAACTGCGCGGGTCAGTGAACGCGGAAGAGCAACCCCAAAAGGGTGAAGTCCGAGTTTTTACGCGCCCCGCCCTACCTTTCCCGATTTTGCTGAGAATGCGGCGGAAGCGGGGAGAACATAGACTACGAGCTGGGGGCTAATATGCGGAAGGGGAAGTGCGAAGCATAACTTATTTGTTTATAGCAGCTTCGAGTTCGATTTCGAACATGAGGTCGTCGCGGCAAACAATACTATATGATGGGCAAAACGGTATATTATGCGCGGCGTTCCAAGACTCGAATTCGGCGAAGAACTCGGGGTGGCGGCAATAGACTACCGAATTAATCGTGTCTTTAAAATCCATCCCTCGGGATTTCAATATTGCGCCGATAACGTCGGTTGTGAGGGCAACCTGTTTTTTTATGTCTCCGAAATGTAAAGTGTTGCCATTTGGAGCGATACTTGCCGTGCCTGAAATCATTATGCGGCGTCCTGTGGAAGTATCGAGTTCGACGGCGCGAGAAAACGAACTGCCGTATTCGGTTGCGCCGCCCTGCAAAGGGGAAGGCAATTCGAAGATGAAGTCTTTGTCGCCGTTAGATTTACCGAACTTGTTCTTTACGGCAAAAACTCCCGAAATTATTTTGCTCCCGCTCGGATTGGGCGCGCCGATGCCCGTGCTTGCAGGCAAGAGTTTATCAAAAACTTCTCGGGCACGGTAAAATTCGGTTCTGCCTTTATTGAACTGCTGATACCAAGCGAGAATATCGTCGTTGTAAAACCACGTTCTGACGACGTCATCGAATGTGAAGCCGCCGAGGGCGAGTGTGGTTTCGAGCACATGGAGATTGTCGAGCGTATGAAGGTAGCCGTCGTCGTTATGTTTGGGAGAGACGATACCGAAACTGCGCAAGTAGACATTTTGCGAATCTTCGTAGACGGCGGCTTTGACGCCGCTTTCGGAGCGGAAGAATTGCGGCGTTGCACCCGCAATCGCAACTATATGCACTCCTGCAAGATGCGGATGCGAAGTTTCGTCGAGAGGGCAAATCCAATTTACTGGAACGGGCGTGTTTTTTAAGGAATCGAAAGACGGAACAAAACTTTTAGGAGCGAAAATTTCGGCAGAAACGACTGTCGCCCCCGCTGCCTGCGCCTGAGCAAAAAGCCTGAGCACGACTTCTGCGGCGGCGATGGCTGATGCGGGCAGAATTGCGGTAAGATGGACCTCGCGCGTCGTTTTGTCTAAAAACAATGTTTTCATATATAAATCCCCCTTTTACAGATACAATTAAAAGTCTATTTTTATTCGTGTCAAATTATAATTGCCAAAAAAACACAAAAAATGCGCCGCTTTGGGCGTAGAATTGGAAGAAATGAGTTTTGGCAAGAACAGGTTGTTGCACTTGGGGTGGCGGCCTGTTTTGCGGTGATTTTTCCGGAGAATTTTAAAGGTAACGCGTGTAAGGGTGGTATCTGAAACGCGAAAGTAGAATATTGAAGCAATGGTGGTGGGGGGGGGGTATCTAGGGCGAAAAGACATGCGGAAAAATATACGGACGGAAATTGCAAACGCATGTGCGTATACGACTTTCGGCGAAGCTCGTTTTGGCAGCGGCTCGCCGGGGTATTGACGTGAGCAGTCTATCGCATAAAACGGGGACTAAATAGGCATTAAATGCCTAATTTAAATGCGTTTTACCTTGATTTTGCAAAGCAGACGTTTTTCGAGAGGGAACTCTGTGCCGCAGATACGCAACAATGCGGGAGTTTGGAGATTTGATTCGCGCAGAATTTCGACAGTCGCGCCCGCTACGAGTCCGATTTTGGCGCATTCCGCCGCAAAGTCGGGAGCGTGGGGAGGAGTAGTGGGCGCGGTGGAAGCGTCGGGGTTAAGGCTCTTTTTTCTCGTCGTCTTGGCGGGCGTTTTTTTTGTAAACTCCTTAGAAGTATGGGCTGCTTTTTCTGGGGCTGATTCGTCCGAAGTATCGATGCCCAAAATCAATGCACGTTCGCCGACGCCGAGTTTATCGAGCGTCATCGAGTGGGGACAGTCGCCCGCGCAATCTTCGGTATTCTTGGAACAATCCGAGCACGAACCCGTGCCCGCACTCTGCAAGAATTCGACAAGTTTGCGCATAATGGAGTCTTCGAGCGCGTGCTCCATTCGGCAGGCGGCGACATCGGCGGCGGCGGAATCGACGCCCAGAACGCCCGTGAAGAAGCCGCTTAGCAGCTCGTGCTTGCTGCGCACGTTTCGGGCGACGGACTCGCCCGCCGACGTGAGAACGACGGGCTTGTATTTTTCGTACTCAACAAGTCCGCGCGCCGAAAGCGCGATTAGAGCGGCAGTCGCCGAAGGCTTTTTGACGGACATTGCCTTTGCGATGTCCGTCAGACGCGCCGAACCATTATCGGCCGAAAGCGAGGCAATCACTTCGAGATAATCCTCCAAATTTTCCGACAACTTTTTCGATTTTTCACCCATTGTATTTATGCGGAATTTACACTGCGGTGCGTTGCGCGTCAATATTTATTATCGGCGCGAAATAAAAACTACTCTCATTATTTATTGATTAAAATAAAAAAGGATTTCCCGAACGGGAAAGATTTTATAGTTCCGAAAGCGACGCGATTGGCTTTGCCAATGCGCTTTGTTCTTCTATTAAAGAAAAGCGGAATATTTTATAGTTTCGAAAGCGACGCGATTGGCTTTTCCAATTCAAGGAGGGATAGTGCTGTTGCACAGACCACCCGAGGAAACTGGCTTCGGCTGAGAACCAGTGTGTGAGCCGTAAAAACGGGCGAGGCGCGTGCTAAAAGACGCGTTTTATGAGGCGTCGGCGGACTAATGTCCGC
>ERZ1026944.928-NODE-928-length-10355-cov-4.760194_pt1 | contig 10355 bp, 8 predicted proteins | sample MGYA00519569_ERZ1026944 | MGnify/ENA primary metagenome ERZ1026944 (study PRJEB26926, sample SAMN06164618) | human gut metagenome | biome: ENVO:00009003; feature: ENVO:2100002; material: ENVO:00002003 | host: Homo sapiens | place: USA | collected 2012 ... | reverse complement strand
CGGCATACGAGATTCCGCTACGTCTCGTGGGCTCGGAGATGTGTATAAGAGACAGATGAAACGGCAGGTCGAGCTGGCGCAGAACTACGGCATCGGCGGGTTTGCGTTCTATTACTACTGGTTTGCGGGCAAAAAGCTGATGGAAAAGCCGGTCTATAATTATCTGGCCAATCCGGCGCTGGAACTGCCGTTCTGTCTGCACTGGGCGAACGAGAACTGGTCGAAACGCTGGGACGGCGGCAACCGCGAACTGCTGATGGAACAGACTTTCTCGCGGGAGGATTTTGAGCCGTTTGCAAAAGACCTGCTGCCGTTTTTTCAGGATCCGCGCTATATCCGCGTCAACGGGCGGCCGCTGTTTATCGTGTACCGTCCGGCGCCAATCGGCAGGGAGCTGTTTCGCGCGTTTGCGGCGTATCTGAAACAGTTCGGGCGCGAACACGGCGTCGGTGAGCCGTATATCGTCGCCACCAAGGCGTTCGGCTTTTATGACAATCCGGCGGACTGGGGGCTGGACGCGGTGATGGAGTTTGAGCTGGACAACATCTACGGGCTGCGGCAGAAGGGAACGGCGAAAATTGACGAACGGGCGGATTTCCGCGTGTTTGACTGGGCGGAATACATCAATTCCGGCAAGATGAAGAAGGATTATGCGTTTAAAACGTTCCGCACCGTCTTTCCGCGCTGGGACAATACGCCGCGCAAGGCCTATTCGGGGGCGCTGGTCTTTGACGGGACGACGCCGGAGGTGTACGGGCGGTGGCTCGACTATGCGGTAAAGGATACGAAGGAAAAATTTGCCGGTGACGAAAGGCTGGTGTTTGTCAATGCCTGGAACGAATGGGCGGAAGGGGCAATGCTGGAGCCCGACCGGCGGTACGGCTACGCTTATCTGGACGTTACCCGCGCGGTGCTGGACGGAAGGTTTGGCGCAGCGGCGGCGGAAACTCCTCCGGCAGGCATTGCGGTGCTGACCGGCGGGCGGAACAGGATAGCCAAGGCGGTGGAACTGCTGAACGGCGGTTACGGCGAGCGGCTGCTGATTTCCGGCGTGCAGCCGGGGATAGGGCTGCAGGTTATTACATCGCGCGAGGATATCAGGCTCGAAAGCAGCCAGCCGATTGACCTCGGCTACCGGGCGACCGATACGGTCGGCAACGCGCGGGAAGTGCGGGAATGGGTGGAAAAATACGGCATGAAGGAACTTTACGTCGTAACGTCGTTTTACCATATCCCGCGCAGCCGGCTGGAGCTGGAACACGAGATGCCGGAGGCCGTGATGCGTTTTGTCGCGGCGGATACGCCGAACGTGTCGCCGGAATGGTGGAAAAACTGGCGCAGCTTTCGGTTTATGGCGGCGGAATATACCAAGTTTCTGCTGGTTTATGCGCAATATAACCTGTTGGGGCTGTGAAATTTTGTCAGAGGAGAGGGAAATTTGGCGAAGTGTGAGGCTTTGTCAGGAGAGGGAGTAATTTGGCGGGGGCAGATTTTGTTAAGATGGTGAAATTTTGTTAGGATTAGAGATATGATGCTGTTTTTACGTTCATTGGTTGCCAATTTGTATTTTTATCCGGCGATGGCGCTGGGGTTTGTCGTCAGCCTGCCGGTCGGGGTGTTTTCGCGTCCGGCGATGGTGGCGATGTGGGACAGGTTTCTGCATCCGGTCATCTGGAGCGGAATGCTCAAATTGTGCGGGATTACGATAGAAGTGCGGGGGAAGGAATATATCACGCCGGGGGTGATTTTTGCGAGCAAGCACGAATCGGCGTTTGAAACTTACGCCTATACCGATATTATTCCGCATTCGGTGTTTGTGCTCAAAAAAGAACTGACCTATATTCCGCTGTTCGGCTGGGGGCAGGCGCTGTACGGCATGATTCCGGTGGACCGCGGCGCCGGAGCCAGAGCGATGAAGGGAATGCTGGCGGAAGCGAAAAAACGGGTGGCGGACGGGCGTTCCATCATTATCTTTCCGGAAGGCACGCGTTGCAGGCACGGGCAGGTCAAGGGCTACAAGTCGGGGATTGTCTTTCTGGCGGAGGGGCTGGATATGCCGGTGGTGCCGGTGGCGCTCAATTCCGACCTGGTGTGGTCGAAAGGGGCGTTTCTGCGGCGGCCGGGCAAAGTGGTGTTTGATTTTATGCCGCCGATGAATGTTGCCGACTATGCGGGGAAAAAGGAATTTGTGGCGGCGCTGCAAGAGAAGATTGAAACCGCCTGCGCCAAGCTGGGACTGGGATAACGGGCGGTATGGAAAACGGTGTTTAAGGCGGCGGCGCAAAGGCAAATAACGGGCGGAATCCGGGTGGAACGGTATCGGCAGCATTGGTGTCCGGGCGTTTTTTTGAAGAAAAGCTGTTGACAAAACGGACGAAATAAGCTATTATCATCGGTAGATAACAAATTACTAAACCTTATATTTATGGAAAAAGATACTATTATTCAGAAAAAATCCGAGCAAATTCTGCAACAGGAAATCGCAGATGTGTTGAAACGATGGGAGCGCGGCGATATGCGTGCCATAGCCGAGAAACAATACCGGCAGGAACTGTATCGGCAGCGCTGGCACGACAGTGATCTTTCCAACAAAGGCCAGATGATTGCAACGGCTTTGCGAAAAACACCCGAAGTCCTGCGCAGCATACTGCTGAAAGCAAGAACGTACAAAACGTGGACAGCGCTGATTTTGGCCGGGGTTTTGTTTGCGGCGGTTGAACTGCTGCTGAGGACTGGAAATGACTTTTTGACCGAGAAGATGTTTGCGGTGTCCGACGTGGTGTTTAAGAAAGGGAGTGATTTTGCGAAAAACGTCCTTTGTCCGGTTCTGGAAATATGGTTGAGAGGGATACCTTTGATGGTTTCCGGAGGCCTGTTTCTGTCCGAGCTTGTGTTTTCCCGGTGGCAGTTGATTATTTACCGGATGCTCTTCTGGGGCGTAGCAACGATGTATGCGTATGAGCTATGTCGGATAATCGTCCTGTATAACGGAACTGGGGAGGAGGGTGCTGCAGTCTTCTTGCTGATCATTTGGTTGATGGCCGTGAGTGGTTTGGTGATAGGAATTGCGTTTCTTCTCTTCGCAGGATTGGACGAATGGGTCGGCTCCTTATTGGACGAATGACCGGACATATTCTGAGCGGCGGCAGGCCGGATTTGCCTGTAGCGGCGGTCATGCGGCGGGCAAGTATACGACGGCCGTGCGGCGTGCAGAAAAATGTTTTATTTCCCGTGCCTTTGGCGGCGCGGGATTTTTTTGTTGCGGAATTGCGGCGGCAGTGGTAATAAGGCGGGTAACGGAGATACAGGCTCCGGGAGAGCGGAAAGGAACGGAAAATGGCGACGGACGGCGAAGAAAACGGCAGAAGAGAAAAAATAGCGGGGAACGGCGAAAGAAGCGGCGTGGCGGACGAAATGCCGGGGAACGGCGGTGCAGGCAATCGCGCGGCGGATGAAAGGGGCGGAACCGTTGGCGGAGAGCGGTGTGCGAGCGTTGCGAGGAATATGACGGATGACGGGCTGGCGGTTTATATCCACTTTCCGTACTGCCGGAGCCGGTGTCCGTACTGCGATTTTTTTCGCGGGATACTGCCGCGCGAGTTTGACGAGGCGGCTTTGGTTTCGCGCTACCGCGAAGATATCGCCTATTTTGCCCGGTTGTGCGGAAAAATGCGACAGGGAGGGAATGGCCGGCGCGTAACGTCGGTGTTTTTCGGCGGGGGAACGCCGTCGCTGTTGTCGCCGGGAGCGGTGGAGGAGGTTTTGGAAGAGTTGGAACGGCATTTTGACATTGTTTCGGGGGCGGAGATTTCGCTGGAGGCTAATCCGAATACGTTTGAACGCGAGAAATTTCTGGCGTTCCGGGCGGCGGGAATTAACCGGCTGTCGCTCGGCGTGCAGGCGCTGAATGCGGCGGATTTGAAGTTTCTGGGACGGACGCACGGGGTGGGCGACGCCATAGCCGCAATGGAACTCGGCGCGGCGGCGTTTCCGAAGTTTTCGATTGATTTGATTTACGCGCGACCCGGACAGAAATGGGAAGACTGGCAGCAGGAGATAGATTTGGCGCTGGGGTTCGGGCTCAGGCATATTTCGCTTTATGAACTGGCGATTGAGGAAGGAACGGTTTTTGCGCGCAAAAATGTTCGGGCGGCAGATGAGGAAATGTCTTTAACCCTTTATAACCAAACGGTTTCTTATTTGCGCAGCCGCGGGCTGGAACGGTACGAGGTTTCCAATTTCGCAGCGTCGGGCGATGACGAGAGCGTGCATAATCTGGCATACTGGCGCGGCGGCGATTATATCGGTATCGGCGAGGGGGCGCACGGACGGCTGCGGCTGTGGACGGACGGCGGAAGCGAGATGAGCGAGGAAACTGTAACGCGGAGTGCGGAAGAGCGTTCGGCAGGGGAGACGGCAGAGATGCGGAACACGGAAAGTTTGGAGGGAGCGCGAAGTGCGGGCGGAAAACCGGCGGGAAATATGCAGCTGCGGGCGACGGTCGACGGACGGCTGGGCGATGTCCTGACGCCGGAAGAACGGGCGGAAGAGCTGGTTATGATGGGGCTCAGAATCAAGGAAGGAATTGACGCGGAACGTTTTTACCGAGCGTGCGGCATTAAATTATTTGACTTTTTGTCAAAAAAAATGACAAAAAGACTTGCACAATTAGATTTACTGTGTTATGATGACGCCAATATCAGACTTACGGACAAGGGTTTTCCCCTTTTGGACGAAATTATTTTAGAGTTAGTAAGTTAGTTTTAGATTTTTTACCAATCAGTTTATTTAGTTTTGAGGAGACATTGAAAGATGTATAAGTTTGCTATTGCCTTTATGACGCTGTTTCTGGCCGGCTGCTGCTGCGACCCGTCGTATGTGCCGAGTTACCGCAGGGACAGCGGAGCGGTTCACCATTCGCGGGGGCACCGGGCTTCATACACGCGGTATGTGGCGCCGAAAGGGCAGGTTATCCATGCGGCCGGGTTTGACATTCAGCAGGGGCAGCAGATGCGCGACTTTTTTGACGATTTTGAAGAGCCGATGCATGCACGCTATGTCGGCAACAATACGGTCCGGTGGACATATTATGTCGATTACGAACCCGATGACGGCAAAATCGTGCGTTACTGCGAACTCGGCGATTATCAGCCGCACAGCCTGTGCACGCTGACGGTGGAATTTTACCGCACATACGTCAGCAACGCATACAGCAATTGCGGCGGGGCGCCGGCAATGACGGCGTATAACGGTTACGTCTATTAATGATTTGCGCCGATTGGAGAAACGTATTGAGCCAATCGGAGAAAAATGTACAGCTTAATGAAAGCGTCGGGGATGACCGGCGCTTTTTTTGCGTTCGGGCGGTTGTTTCGGCGGGGCGGCGTGATTATATCGGCATAAAGGAACGGCAGGGCAGACAGAAAATTTAACCGGAGGAGGAAATCATGCGTTACTGGTGGGCGATGCTGGCGGGGGCAGTGCTCGGAATGAGCGGCTGCCAGTGGGAACAGGTTACCGACAGGCGGACGGCTTATTATCCGCTGCAGGGGATTTCAACCTATAAAGGGCAGAGCGTTGCCGAGCTTTGGGAAGACAACGGTGCGCCGAATATTGTCAAAAATCTTGACGACGGAGCCGTGATGTGGGTGTATTACACCAATTACCGGCCGGTCGGGGGCGGGGAGATAATTTCCTATGACAATCCGGCGGGGAACGGAGCATTGCCGGGCGGGAGCAACAGCATACCGGGCAATGGAGGATATATGGCGAACGGAAACGGCAGCATACCGGGCAGCGGCGCGATGACAACCGCAGGAAGCAATATGCCGGCGGCGGGAAGCACCGGAACGCGGGCAGCGAGCCTGAATTCGGACGGCGGCGACGGGCTGACGGGAAATTACGGCATGGCGGCAAATTACGGCGCTTTCGGCAGCGGAAACATTGCGGGCGGAGGATATGCCGCGGCGGGACGGAACGTTTCGGCAGGAAACAATGCCGCCGTAAGCTGCAGTGTCAAGGTCATTTTGCGCAACGACAGGGTGGCGGCCGCTTATTCCGACTGCAACTGATTTTGCCGCCGCCGCCGGTTTGCGCGGGGGCGAATTTTGCATAATTGTGGCATAACCGCCAAATAAAACTTGCATTATTGAAATAATATTCCTAAATAACCATAAGATTTAAAACAGTAATATTGAATATTCAAAAAAGCAACGTAATGACGGTTATATGACATGAGCACGACGACGGCAGACTACTATGAGGTTTTGGGCGTTACCAAAACGGCATCAGGGGAAGAGATAAAAAAAGCATATCGCAAGCTGGCGATGCAGTACCATCCCGACCGCAATCCCGACAATAAGGAAGCGGAGGCGAAGTTTAAGGACATCAACGAGGCCTATGAAGTCCTGAAAGACGAGCAGAAACGCGCCGCGTATGACCGGTACGGGCATCAGGCGTTTACCGGCGGGTTCGGCGGCGCGGGGGCAGGGGCAAATCCGTTTAACGGGTTTGACTTTACCGGCGCGGGTTTTGCCGACGTGTTTTCCGACATATTTTCCGAATTTACCGGGCAGGGGCGGGCGCGGCAGCGTTCGTATGCGCAGCGCGGCGACGATATCCGCTACGATGTAACGCTGACGCTTGAAGAAGCGTATGTCGGGCTGGAAAAGGAAATCAGCATTACAAGCTCCAAAGAGTGCGAAACCTGCCACGGGCACGGGACGGCGGACGGCAAGGAGCCTCCTGTCTGCGCGACGTGCGGCGGCAGCGGAAAAGTCAGAACTCAGCAGGGCGGCTTTTTTGTGTTTGAAACGGTCTGTCCGCAATGCCGCGGCGCTGGGCGCGTCATTTTGGACAAGTGCAAGAAATGCCGCGGAACCGGCAAGGAAAAGCTGGAAAAATCCCTGAAAATCAAAATTCCGGCGGGAATTGAAAACGGGACGAGGATGCGCGTTGCCGGAGAGGGCGAAGCCGGAAAACGCGGCGGGCCGAAAGGGGATTTGTATGTCTTTATTACGGTAAAAAGGCATAAGACCTACGAGCGCGACGGGGCGGATTTGTTTACGGTATCGCCGATTTCCATGGCGATGGCGGCGATGGGCGGCAAATTTAAGCTTAAAGGTATTGACGGCGAGGAAATCGAAGTCGAGGTCAAGCCCGGCACGCAGCCGAACGACAAGCTGCGCATCAAGGGCAAAGGCATGCGTTATATGAATTCCGACCGGCGCGGCGACTTGTTTGTCGAATTTAAAGTGTTGATTCCGACAAAGCTGACTGAGGCGCAGAAAGAATGCCTCAAACAGTTTGAAGCCGCGGCTCCCGAAGAAGAAAAAAGCTTTTGGGCGAAACTGTTCGGGTAGGAAAAAAGGATAAGGAAGCCGGCGGGCGCAAAGAAAGCTGAATTTGCTTTACAAACTTTTCCCTTTATGATAAAATGACAGAACAGTTTTCAGGGAAAAGATATGGAAAAGAATGAGGCGAATTTCCGGAATATGGTATCTCATCTTCAAAAACTTGGTTTTGAAGAAAAAACTTCCTATTTGTCGCAAACCTGTCCGCCGGGGCTGGGCGCCTTTCCCAATCAGAGCGTCGGGCAATATCTGTTTTCTTACATATCGGCAGTGAATGACAAACTTCATCTTAATACGGATGAGAGGCCTTTACCGGAATTTATGAAAGAACACGGTGCGGTAAGGGAATATCTGCTGAAATCAGTTGTCGGAGAAGATTGTTTTCCCCATTATATGCAGCAGCTGGAAGAGTTGAGGAGCAAACGCTGTAAAGAGATTATGGAAAGTACTTCCCGCTTATACCATTTCAGCCAAGTGCCGCCCGATAAATTCGGGACGCATCTTGCACCGCGCCTTCAAGTTGCGGGAAATGCCCTTTCCGAACGGATAAACGAGGCCTTATGCTATGCGGCGGCGGATGAAGAATCCCATTATATCGTCAAGCCGCCGTCCAACGAACGCAAAGAATGGGACGGTGTCAGCGTCTATATGGACGAAAAAGCGGTTTTAATCAGCGGGCGGCAGCCGAAAGAGTTTCTGGATAAGCAGAAACCGTCTTATCGTTACGAAGTTGACAAGAGCACGTTTAAGCCCAATGTGTCGCTTGACGGCAGGTTTACCAACGAATACGAATCTTCCGAAAATGCCAGAGTTATCGGTGTGGACGGCCCTTTTTCCATTATTGACATGACAGCTCCGCGGGAAGAGGGCGGCTGGGGTGTTCCGGTTTATTTTCTTCCGGATAAAACGGACAAGAAAGCGATTTATGAGAAAATAAACGAGTTGCGTGCCAAAGGGGCGACACGGTCGGTTGCGATGAAACGGGTGTCGGAGCAATTTCCTGACAAGCTGATTTTTTTTAATGAAAATAAAGATTTGTTGGCTTATGCCCGAAATCTGGAAGCCGAGCAACGAAAAAACGCCGGCTACGGCGGGGCGAGCCTGACGGGAGGAAACGGCAGGGACGCTGCGGGAAGACAGAATATGGAAGTCGGAGGGCAAAAAACAGCCGGTTATGATAAGGCGAGGGTGACGGGAGGAAACGGCAGGGATACTGCGGGAGGAAGAACGGACATGGCGACGTTTGACGAAATTATCGGCAGCATCAGCGACGAGGCGATGATGCGCGCTTATGACGGGATATCGCTTGAGGATTTTGGAAAGCCGCGGGAAGATTTGGACAACCTGGTGATGAGCTGCGAAGAACAGCGCCTCAATCTGGCCTTTTATGCCCGGGCGGCGCAGGAACACGTCGGCTGGAGCGGGTTTTCGGCAGAAAACCGGAACGGATTTAAAGCGGCGGTCGAAACGCTTTATAACAATATCGACCAGCCGCGGCGGCAGGGCGATTTTATGGCGGAGGTGGCGCAGCGTACCGCGGATTTTATTGAGGACAGGCATTTTATGCTGGGAATGGGCGGCGGAAAGGCGTTTGCCGGCGGGGGCAAAAAAGAAGAACGGGCTGTCGGGAGCAATTTCGGCTATCGCAAAGAAATGCCGGACGGCATGAAAATTCTGGGAGAGGAATACCGTACCGGGCGCGGCGGCGAAACGTATCCGTTATGGAAAATAGGCGAGATGAAGTCTCCTGCGGGCGAAGACCTGCTGGTGGTGAGCATTCCCAATCTGACGGACAAAAACGATTATGAAAGCTGGAAAGGCTTTATCGAAACCTTTGACAAGGCGTATCTGGAAAATAAGGACAAGTGGGAAAAAGGGCGGATTATTCTTGACGTGCGCGGAAACGGCGGCGGCGAAGACAAGCCGATTGACCATGTGGCAAAACGGCTTTACGGCAATCTGGTCAATACCTATAAGCGCTGTGAGATTAAGGATACGGCGGTTTCCAACGCTTTTCTGCACCGCCACGGCGCGTATAAGCCGCGCAATTACGAGCGCGACGGGCTGACGGCGGAAAAGCTGGTCAGGCGCAGAAACTTCTCGGGAGAAGATAAGGTTTTGTTTGACGAAACGGCGGTTTATTATCCTTTTAACGACAAAGAGGGGTATCACGGGCGGATTGACATCCTGACTGACAGGGGCGTCGGGAGTTCGGCCGAAAGCGCCTACACGTCGTTTTACCACCATCCCAACGTGCGCTATGTCGGAGAAAATACCGCCGGAATGCAGCAATACACGCAGGGGAGCTTTGCGATGCCGTGCGGGTATCTGATGCGGGTCGGGGTTACGAAACTGACCTATTGGGACAAAGAGGGCGAGAATATTGAGGTCAGGGGCATAAGCCGGACGTTGACTGCCGCGGAGAGGACGCTTTTGAAGCGGCGCTGCGGCTGCCGCGCGACGAAGGGCGGATTTTGGGGTTCAGGGAGAAAAACGAGCCGGTGAAGGGGCGGGAGGTTTTTGCCGCGTACGACCCGAAAGCGGCGGCAGACCCGCGAAAGGCATATTATGCCAAATATCTGGAGCCGGCGCTGGCGCGGGTTGAAGAGGAGAACAAACTTGAGCGCAACAAGGTTTTGGCTGAAGCCGTGGAAAGAAAGCTCAAGGCAAAAGGCAGCGACGGAACAGGCGGAGAAAACGGCAGGGAAACAGAGGCGGCACCGGAAAAGCGCAGCAGAGCAACGGCGGGGATTTCCTTCAGGCGACGAGAAGCAGCAGCAAGAGCAGGAAAACAAGGACGAGAATGACCGAAGGGCGCAGGCGGACGCGTCCGGTGTTCAGCACTTCGGCAAACATCGGCGACAGCAACAGCATGGCGATGACATAACCGGGATTTTCTGCCAGGCGCAAGGCGAGGGTTTTGGCGGCAATCAGCACTGTGCTGAAGGCAATGACTGTCTCTTATACACATCTGACGCTGCCGACGACTTAATAGGTGTAGAT
>ERZ1026944.924-NODE-924-length-10453-cov-5.058184_pt1 | contig 10453 bp, 6 predicted proteins | sample MGYA00519569_ERZ1026944 | MGnify/ENA primary metagenome ERZ1026944 (study PRJEB26926, sample SAMN06164618) | human gut metagenome | biome: ENVO:00009003; feature: ENVO:2100002; material: ENVO:00002003 | host: Homo sapiens | place: USA | collected 2012 ... | reverse complement strand
AGATTCCTCTACGTCTCGTGGGCTCGGAGATGTGTATAAGAGACAGGGATATATCCTGCGGAAGCCTTGTCGCTTACTTCGGATACGGTATAGTCGCCAATCCGCAAGCCCTCAATCACGATTTCTCCGTTCTTATCTGTCTTAAAGGTCTGGTCATAGTCCACGCCTGTCACACGGAAAGAGAAGCCCTCCACCTTACCGTCAGAGGAAGTCTTTACGATTTTAAGAGAGCCTTTCTGTGCTGCATTGATAAATCCTACCCCCGCCTTATTTTCCACGGTGTAGGTCTTGCCGTTCTCCTCAACGGATACGGAATACACATTTTCATCAAGCACAAAGCCTGTCGGAGCTTTGGTTTCCTTTACCAGATATTTGCCGTAGCGGAGTTCACTCATCTGGTAAACGCCGCCGTCAAGTTCTTTCATTTCGCCAAGCAGCGTATCGTCTTTATCCAGTTTCCCATCGCCATTAGTATCGGAGTAAACCTCAAATACCGCACCAGACAGCTTGTTGTCGGGATAATCCTCATCAACCTTTGTCAAAGCGATATTGCCCTTAATGAAGTAGTTGACAAGTTCGATTTCCACAACTTCGTCCACCTTGCCGATTGTCACGGCGATTTCTTCCTCGGAGAGTACATATCCCTTCGGGCTTTCGATTTCACGGATTATCCAAGTTCCATACGGCACTTTGGCAAAAGAAAAACTACCATCATCTTTTGATGTGGTAGCTGCAATCGCATTTTCCTTTGTAAACTCGGTAGTTCCTGTCGTAAAGATACCGATAACTGCACCTCCCAGAGCCTTTCCGTCCTCATCAGATTTCTTACCGCTTACAGAGCCGTAAATAATGTCATTTGTGATAGCTTCGCCCTCATTGGCTGTGATGCGGACAGTTTCGGCATCCTGTCCTGCGTATTCAAAAGTAACAGGGTATTTTGCATCGCTGACAATATATGCGGAGTTGGTCGAGATTTCCTGCACATAATAGCTGCCCATCGGCAGGTCGCTGATAGCTTTCCCGTGACCGCTTTCATCAAGGGAAATGACCTCAATCAGACCGTCCGCAGGAATGGTCTTTCCATCTGCGGCTGTGAGTTCCTCCGCCGCATACAAGCCAAAGGTCACATCAAAGATTTCTCCATTCTTGCCAATGCCGTAGGCTTCATCAATGGCAAGGCTCTTGATGAGGTCGATTTCAACACGCTGTCTTTCATTATAGAAAGAAGTAGCCGTTTCCGTTACATCAACATTCTGTCCTGCATACACAAGCTCAACAGAACGGACTTCCTCATTCAGCACCATTCCATACGGAGCTGTGATTTCCTTAACCTCATATTTTCCGAGATACAGTTCTTTGGATTTTACTGTACCGTCTTTTCCTGTCGTAACGGTATCTACAACCTCGCCCTTGTTTGCTCTGACCGTCCCGTCCAGAGTGACAATATCCTCGGCTGCGGTAATTTCATAGACTGCACCCTCAAGACCGCTGACAGAGAAAATCGGCTGATACAATCCCTTATCGCCTGCAACGGAGCTGAATACCTCGCCAGACTTTTCTACGGTAATTGTGCCTTTCTGTGCCATATTGGAACGTACTACCTCAATAACGGTAATGCCGCTTTCTTCCTCGGAATTTTCCTGCACCACATCAAAATAAACAGGCTCGGAATTTAAGACATACCCATACGGGGCTTGTACTTCCACAAGGGAATAGCCTTTGCCGTATTCCAATGTCTGCGGTGTGATAAGGTCGCCGTCTGCCGTAGTATAGAAGGTGTCAATGGTCGTCACTTCGGGATAAGTGAAAGTCATAGTCACAAGATTTCCATTCGGGTCGTAAATCTGGAAGCCTGCACCTGCATACGGGATTGTATTGCCTGTTTCTGCATCTTTCTTTACGATTTTGATATAGCTCTCAAAGTTAGCGTTGTTGATAAGGTAGCGGTAGGTCTGACCGTCCTTGCTGATAAACACATCAAAGTCTTTCATCAGTTCACGCCCCTCCCAACCAGAGGTCTGGCGGACGGTATAAATGCCATACGGCATATCCTTTGTCTGGGCAAAACCGTTCTCGTCACATGTCAGCACATCACGCTCGGTTTCCTTTGCATTTTCATAGCTGCCTGCAGATTTGAGGAACACTTCAAATACCGCACCTTCTTCGGGTGTTTCAATCTGGGTTTCCCCGTTATCCGTATGCTTGATGAGTGCGATATTGCCTTTGATGACCTGTTCATTCACATCGTTTGCGGTACTGTTCAGCTCTACCGTGTATAGCTCTGGTTCTGCACCTACCTTGTGGATTGCGGTATCCAGAAGATACCCCTCGGACGGGCTGATTTCACGGACAGTCCAATCATTATCACAGATATAATACTTGGTCGTAAACTGACCGTTTTCATCAGTCGTGTAGGTGTCAATCAGTTCCTCACCTTTATAGATGCCGTAAACCGCACCTGCAAGGGAAGCATTGCCCTGCGGAGAACCTGTTTCTGCATCGGTCTTTGTCACAGTCACTTGGAATTTCTTCAACACATTGTCGAAGCTGCGTTTTGTGACCTTGTTCCATTCAATCGGAGCTGTCTGGGAAGCAGGAACGACATAGCGGACTGCGGTATCCACTTCCTCAATCACATACGGGGTATCGCCACTGATAAGGACATTTTCAAACTTAGCCAGTCCGTTTTTATCAGTCACGGCATACTCGTCAACAGGCAAGCCGCTTAAAGATGTGCCATAAAGGTGGAATTTCATTCCCTCCACCAGATTGTCCTCGGAAGTCTTGACGATTTCCAGACTGCCACGCTTCAAAGTATTGCTGAAGGTCACAGTAGAGGTTTTTCCTCCGATAAGTGTGACGGTCTGGGTTTTCTGCGGCTCATAACGGTCAATAGACTGTTCTGTGACCGTATAAGTGCCAGGGAATAATCCCTCCACGGAGACAGAGCCGTCCTTTCCTGTCTTAACTGTTTTATTGAAGTTATCACCTTTGATTGTAAAAGAGATGCCCTCCACAACTCCGTCCTCAGAAGTCTTTTTGAGGGCAATCGTGCCTGTCGGCGTTTCGATATTGATATATGCAGACACGGTATCAGCATTCTCCACACCTGTTACCAAATCCTGCAAGTTCGGGTCGCCATAGGCAATGAGCTTTGCACTGCTGCTGACAGTCGGCACATTGTTCCTCTTTGCCGTAATGCGGACAGAACCGCTGATAGCTACAGTGGAGCTGATTGTCAGCTTATTTCCAGACTTCGATACACTCACATTACTGTCAGAGCTTAATAAGCTGTAATCAGAAAGCACGCCGTTGCTGTCATTCAATGTGATGCTGTACTTTCCGTCCTTGTAGGCAAGCTCCTTTGTGATGTCATTCTTACCACCCGACATAAAGCTCGGAATGGTGTTATGCTCACGCAGCATCGCAACAATCTGGTCATACACTGCCCTTGCTCCGCTGTTGGCATAATTTGAACCGAAGTGCAGGCTGTAAACGGTGGTGCTTGTCTGGTTATATGAACCTGTGGCTTCACGGCAACCTGTGACAAACTCCCATACGAGGGTCTGCGTGGCAAGCCATTTTTCATCATCACTTCCTGACAGATTATTTCGGTTGCCCTGATACCCATAGAGCAGGGCAAGCCCAACCGCCTTTTTCTGGTTGGCTGAAAGGGCGTTCCAAGTATCAGAGGAAGCCTTTTTCAAGGTGTTTCCTGTTTTCAGCGGTACTCCCGGCTGAATACAAAACGCATTCTCACCGTCCACAAACATACGGTACTTATAATTTCCCGTTCCGCCTGCGGTATAGCCGCCGATATTCGCACTGGAATTGTACCTCATCGCATTACCGTTGCTGTCATAGGTGTGGGAAAAGGAAATCGTCCCGATGTCACCCGCAGCAAACGCCGTCGCAGGCATTATGGATAATGCCGTGACCGCAGCCATTACAAAAGCCGCAGCCTTTTTGAACAATTTAGGGATTTTCATAGTTACCTCCTGTAATTTGGATTGAATATTTTGCCTTACTGACCGAAAAAAGCTGCCCGTTATGGACAGCTTAAAGTATTTCTTTTCTCGGATAGTTACTGGCAGTAGTTAGGGGGTGAGGTGTGGAGAGGGGGAATCCAAAATGATGGCTATCCACTCAAATGGGCAGACCTCGCCCTCGGTGTGTGGCTATCTCTCGTGAGCCTTGTTCCGCTGCAAGTGTCGGTTATAAAACTCCAACGCCTTGACAACAAAATCCGTTTCCTGCCCTCTGGGAACAGTCTTTGGAATGAGCTTGGTTATCCTCTCGTCACGGAAAGCAGGTTTTTCCTTCTGATTGGGCTTTTCTTCCTCCATAATGGACTGGATAACCTCGGAAGTGAGCTTGCCATCTTGGTTATACTTCTTCATTTTGATAGCCTGTGCCAATGACGGGGTAGCATCGTTGTACTCCATTGCTTCAAGCAGGGTGTATTGCTGTTCCTCGGTCAGATAAGAAACCTCAACCGCAGGACGAAAAGCAATCTGCCTTTCATCTACCATTTGCAGGATTTCGGGAACAAGCTCCGTTAGACGGATATAGCGGCGTATCTGGTCTTTGCTTTCTCCAACAAGTTCTCCTAATTCCTCATCAGAACGCCCTTTTGATAAATTAGTCGCCAATGGCGACGCATTTTCTTTTGGGGGTCTGCCTGCCTGTCGTTTCATAGCTTCCAACCGCATTTTATACGCAAACGCTTTCTCACTCGGCAAAATAACAGAGCGTTGGAGATTACTTTCCACCATAACAATAATGGCTTCATCACGGGTAAGCTCTTTGACCTCGCATTTCAGCGTTTCAAGTCCTGCAAGTTCACAAGCCTTTTTTCGCCTGTGACCACTGATAAGCTCATACCGTCCGTCCTCTTTTAAGCGAACTGTCGCAGGGGTCATTACACCGTTTCGCTTGATACTCTCAACAAGTTGTTCCATATCTTCGTCCATCAAAACCTTGAACGGGTGGTCTGGAAACTCGTCAATCTCCGATATGGGAATATCCCGTATCTTGCTTAGCTTTGCTTCCTCACGGCTTTCGTCCGTCTGAAAAAGGTCATCGTATGCGGTCAGCTCGATTTTGGTTTCTCTGCTTCTCGCCAATCTCTGCCACCTCCTTTCCGAACTGCTCATAGGCTGCGGCAACCTTGCCGCTTTTGTCGTAAGCAAAAATACTTTTGCCTTCTGCGGTAGCTTCCACCGCACGGATAGAATGAGGTATCTCGGTATCAAATACCTTGATTTTCTTACCGTATGCACTTTTGACCGTTGCCGTAATTTCCTTAGAAATGTTGGTACGGGGCATTACCATAGTCATTAAGATACCGTCTATCCGCAGCTTTGGGTTGATTTGCCGCTTGACCATTGATACGGAGCGAAGCAAAAGCTCCAGACCTTTAGCCGAGAGATAGTGGGGCTGTGTCGGGATAATCACGCTGTCAGCCGCCGCCAGAGCATTGATGGTTATCATGCCTAAGCTCGGCATACAATCAATAAGCACATAATCGTAATTCTTTTTAACCTCATTGACATAGGTTTTCAGCACACGCTCACGGCTCATTGCATTGATTAGCCTTACCTCAAAGCCCGACAGCTCAATGTTTGACGGAAGCAGGTCAACGCCCTCTCTGTGATGGATAATACCCTGTGAAGCATCAAGCGTTTTATCGTCTATGATGTTCTGCATCACAGTAGAGAGCGTTATGGGAATATCGTCTGGTCTGTTATAACCCAGAGCCATCGTGAGATTTGCCTGTGCATCGGCATCAATCAGCAGGACTTTTTTACCCTGCTGCACCAGACTTACACCCAGATTGACCGCTGTGGTTGTTTTTCCGACACCACCTTTCTGGTTAGTCAGAGCAATTACTTTGCAATTTGACATAGATGCGTCCTCCTTTCACATAGATTTAGCCACTTTGTCAAGGTGGCTATGTAAACAGTACCAGAGAACGCAAAAAAGCCGCCTACTCTTAAAATCAATAAGAATAAGCGGCTTTGTAATTTGCCTTAGACATATTCAATTTTCATTCTCTTGGTCGGTGCATTTATGACCTTAAAAATAAGCTCGTCAACACAATCCGTATATCTGCCTTGCTGTATGAGCTGATTTTTTAACTCTACAAGGCTATGTATCAAAAGTTTTCTTTCGTGGCTATCCAAATACAGATGATTAAATTTCTCTCTCATAAGCACACCTCCACATCTTTAGCTTCATTATAAGTTTCGGAAAAATAATATACAAATCTATAACTGGGAGATTTTGATAAAAACTCATTCCTATCATAAATTTCTTCCATCTAAATACTGGATTGCGGTTGAAATTAAAGACAGGCAACGTTTATAAAAATATTCATAATGCCTTTTATCCTGAATATCCGTTTTTGTTATTTCATGGTGTCGAATTCTAAAATTATTGCCAAGTATGGTAAGCTCATAAAATTCCTTTTCAAATAATTCTAAAAACGGCTGTTGATTATTACCCATATCCATTATAATCTTATTAACTGATTTCTTCTTATCTACAGTCGATGAGCAGTAATATGTCTTTAGTCTCTCAAATGCATCCCAAAGTTTCTCCACTGCAATTTGCAAATTGTTTTCATCATAATATTTTGAAGCCTCTTGTAATAACTCTTTCAGTCCTACTTCTTGAACAGACACTAATGAATTTTTATTTATCTGGGTATCAAATGTATTCATTAGCTTCCCCGTGGAAAGCTGAAACGGTATCTCATTCAGTTTTAATATAGCATTAATCTGTGGTTCAAAGTCATCTGAGATACTATGTTTCGCAAAAAACTCTATTGCGTCCAACACGCAAAATGGAGAATTAGAAAGTATGAATGCTTGCAAATCAGCAGTTTCAACATATTCTTTTTTATCATTATAACACTTTGGCACATAAAATTGCCTTATTTCATTGAAAACATCCTCAGCTACTGTTGTATTATAATTCCATCCCGTTTCGTCAGTCGCTTGATATACGATATTATATCGCTCCAGAAACTGATAAATTTGATTTCTCGCTTTCCGCTTTATGGACAATACTATCTTTTTTGCTTTTATGTCCTTTGCATTTCGTTGAGAATATGGAATAAACAACGTATTATCTTCTTGCTGATATATTCTCCATCCATAAACATCACGATTGGATATTTTCTCAGCAGGGTAAATCTCATAACCGTCATTTTGTAATAGCTTGTTAATTGCCACTAAAAATTCTTTCCAGTATCCCTTATCATATCGAACAGCAGGGTGAAATACTTCACAAAGAAATTTTAAATATACTTCATCGCTACCATCTTGTAAATTGAATCTTTTGTCTTCAAAAACCCAGCAGTATGGATAATCATCATTATTCACTGTGTGTTGCCAAATATCCTGTTCTGCATTTACAAATCTTGAATCAAAACTTGGCATTCTCTCTAAATCATATAATCTATTAAGAAAATCTATTTCTTCAAGGCGACCATAATAATTATAAGTAACGGTTCGGGTTCGAAAAAATTCGTCTATCTCTAATCCATTCTGAAATAAATCTAAAATATCTCGCTTTGTTATTTCTGTAATACGGTTCACTCCATTTTCCTCCTTTCAAGCATATTCAACACTTATATATTGCTTCCCAAATATTTAAAGAAAAAGCGTACCACTATTTTTAATGATACGCTCATCATTATTAAATCACTTCAAAATACTTCAATGCATCCTTTATCGCTTCCACTTTCTCCGCTGTCGGATGCTTCCTCGGCTGTTTCAATTCTTCTACCGCATTAGGAGCATCATACATCGGCAATCCCAAATTTCGCTTTACCTCTGCGATATATGCGGTATGTACCTTGAAGCCGTATTTCGCTTCTATGTACTCCTTAATCATTTTGTAGGTCACTTTTTCTTTGGGCTTGTACGCTTCGGCTCTTTTAGCAATACTATCTACCGGAATCTTGCCCTCGCCCTCTCCAAACTCCACATCAATGTGGATATAACTGTCGGCTTTTTTGTGGGACAAAAGAACTACCGTCTCAACATGTTTCGTCCACGGAAAAAGATCAACCGGCTGGCACTCCTTTGCCTGATACCCATGTTTTGTCAGATACTTTAAATCCCTTGCAAGTGTTGCCGAATCACAGCTTACATACACAACTCTCTGTGGTGACATTGTAACAATAGTATCCAGAAGCTTCTCATCACAGCCTTTTCTTGGTGGGTCTACCACTATAACATCTGGTCTTGTCATATTGTGACCAGTACCATCATCTGCTTTCCTGCTTTCATAAAATGCTGTGACTACTTCTTCTGCCTTTCCTACAAAGAACTCTGCATTATCTATTCCGTTAAGCCCCGCGTTATTCTTCGCATCTTCAATCGCCTGTGGAACTATCTCTACACCGTATACCATTCCTGCATTTTTTGCCAAAAATAACGAGATTGTTCCTATTCCACAATACAGATCCCACACTGCCTCATTGCCTGTAAGATTAGCAAATTCCAATGCTTTGTTATAAAGCACTTCTGTCTGTTTAGGATTAACCTGAAAGAATGAAAGCGGTGATATCTGGAACTTTATATCTCCAATGTAATCTTCTATATAAGGTCTTCCATAAAGAGTTACACATTCCCTGCCAAGTATTACATTAGTATCCTCTTTATTAATATTGACAACCAGCGAAGCTATATTTAACTTTCTTCCACTGTTATTACTTGTATTATTATCACTACCTGATGAAATATTATCACTTGCTGAACTGCCACTATTAAGCCGCTCAATCACTCTTACAAGTCCATCTGCCGCCTCTTTTCTTAACATTTTCTTAGTAACAAGACAGACCATAATCTCATCAGTATGAAATCCTGTTCTTATAAGTATATGTCTTAAAGTTCCCTTATGGATATTCTCGTTATAGGCTCTTACCCTGTAATCTTTCATCCACTGCCTGACGGCTGTTAATATTACAGAGTTGTTCTCATCACCTAAAAGGCAGTCATCACAAGGAATTATTGAATGTGTATGACCTGCGTAAAATCCCATAATAATATTACCGTCTTTATCCTCACCTACAGGATACTGTGCTTTGTTGCGGTATCTGAATGGCGTGTCCATACCAAGAATGTCACACATTTCATAATCTACGCCTTCTGTAAGTCCACCTATTCTCTGTAAATTATCACTGACAAGCTTCTGTTTGTACTTAAGCTGTGCAGCGTAACTCATAGCCTGTAACTGACAGCCGCCACACTGCCTTGCTATATTACATTCCGGTGTAACCCTGTCCTTTGACGGTGTTATGATATTCATAAGTCTGGCATATCCGTAATTCTTCTTTGCCTTCATAATCTTAACTTCTACTATATCACCTATGACTGTATCTTTTACAAATAATGTATAGCCGTCTATCTTGCCTATTCCTTCTCCTGTTACTCCTATATCCTCTATTGTAACCTGTACAATATCATTCTTACTATATGCCATAACTGTTCCTCACATTAACAACTTGTTCTTCTTATGTTGGATTCAAGCCATCTGTTAAATCCAAGCCAGTCATTAGTGTCTTTGGCTTCAAGACATTCCCTTAAAGTTTCAAGCTTTGCATCCATATTATCTGCCATAGAAAGTGCTATTGCTTCTGCTATTGCCGGCTTCTTAGGTGAACCATATTCTAACTCACCGTGATGTGATAATATACAATGACCAACCTCATTAGCTAATATCTCTGGAAAATCTGGTATATGTCTGATTTTTTCAATAACCATTTCGTAGCCAATCACTATATGTCCTATAAAATTTCCCTCATCTGTGTAGTCATTTCTTGGAAATTCACTCAATTCCCTTACCTTGCCTACATCGTGAAGCATTGCACAGCTTATAAGCAGATCCCTGTTAAGGAAATCGTAATTCTCACTCATCTTTGCACATAATCTTGTAACACTTAGGCTGTGTTCAAGCAGTCCACCCATAAATCCGTGATGTACTGTCTTGGCTGCTGACGTATTCTTGAACTTTTTAATAAATGCTTCATCTTCAACGAAAAATGCTTCCAAAAGCTGCTTTATGTATGGATTATCTACACTTCTTACGAATCCTAATAATTCCTCATACATCTGCTCTATATCATATCTTGAAGATGGAATATAATCTGTTGGTGTGTACTCATCCTCTGCTGCCACACGAATTCTTTCTATTTTAAACTGTAATGCACCATTATAACTTGTAACCTGTCCATTAACAAATACATAATCATTAACTTCAAAATCGCATATTCCACCTGAATTAACATCCCATATCTTTGAATCTATCTGTCCTGTCTTATCTATAAGTATAACATTCTCGTATTCTTTTCCAGCCTTAGTAAGTGCTGATGACTTGGATTTACACAGGTATACCTCTGAAATTCTGTCTCCGTCTTTAAATGTTTCTATATAACGCATAC
>ERZ1026944.905-NODE-905-length-10639-cov-7.733182_pt1 | contig 10639 bp, 8 predicted proteins | sample MGYA00519569_ERZ1026944 | MGnify/ENA primary metagenome ERZ1026944 (study PRJEB26926, sample SAMN06164618) | human gut metagenome | biome: ENVO:00009003; feature: ENVO:2100002; material: ENVO:00002003 | host: Homo sapiens | place: USA | collected 2012 ... | reverse complement strand
TTCTCGGATGAATTACTTCTCAGAAGGCTTGCTCAGGTCCACGCTGCGGATGATCTTGCGCACCGGCAGGATGCTCTTGGCGTTCATGGACAGCTCGTCCACGCCCATGCGCAGGAAGGTCTCGGTCAGGGCGGTGTCGGCACCCAGCTCGCCGCAGATGCCCACCCAGATGCCGTGGCGGTGACCGGCTTCAATGGTCATCTTGATGGCGCGCAGCACGGCGGGGTGATGGGGGTTGAAGAAGGGCTCCAGCTTTGCGTTCTGGCGGTCCAGTGCGCAGGTGTACTGGGTCAGGTCGTTGGTGCCGATGGAGAAGAAGTCGCACTCGGCGGCCAGCTCGTCCGCGATGAGCACGGCGGCGGGGGTCTCGATCATGGTGCCTACTTCAATGTTCTGCCCCATCTTGACGCCCTCGGCGGTCAGCTCGGCGCGGCACTCTTCCAGAACAGCCTTGGCGTCCTGCAGCTCCCGCAGGCTGGTGATCATGGGGAACATGATGCTCATGTTGCCGTAGGCGGAAGCCCGCAGCAGCGCGCGCAGCTGGGTCTTGAAAAAGTCCTTGCGGGTCAGGCAGATGCGGATGGCACGGTAGCCCAGCGCGGGGTTATCCTCGTGATCCAGCTTCATATAATCCACGGTCTTGTCTGCGCCGATATCACAGGTGCGCACCACCACCTTGCGGGGTGCAAGGCTTTCCAACACCTGCTTGTAAGCCTCGAACTGGTAGTCCTCGGTGGGGAAGTCCTTGCAGTTCAGGTAGACGAACTCGGTGCGGAACAGACCCACGCCGCCGGCGTCGTTCTGCTGTACAGCGCCCACGTCGCCCATGCCGCCGATGTTGGCAAACACGTTGATGGTCTTGCCGTCCAGCGTGGTGTTGGGCTTGCCCTTCAGCTCCTGCAGCAGGGCCTGCTTTTTCTGGTCTTCCTGCTGGCGCTTTTTCAGGCTCTTGAGCAGATCGGGGGTGGGGTCCACATACACACAGGCGTTGTAGCCGTCCACCACAGCCATCTTGCCGTCCCAGTCGTCCTGAATGTCCTTGCACTGGATCAGGGCGGGGATGTTCATGCTGCGTGCCAGAATGGCGGTGTGGCTGTTGGAGCTGCCCTCGCGGGTGATGAAGCCCAGCAGCAGACTTTTGTCCATGCGCACGGTCTCGGAGGGAGCCAGATCCTCGGCTACCAGAATGCTGGGCTCGGTGCCCTGCAGGGAAGCGTTGTCCACCCCCTGCAGAATGTCCAGCATGGCCTGCGCAATGTCCAGCACATCGGCGCTGCGGGCCTGCAGATACGGGTCGTCCATGGCAGAGAACACCGCAGCCTGATTGTTGCCGGCGGTCTTGACGGCGTACTCGGCGCACATCTTCTGCCCGTTGATGATCTCCTTGATGGCGTCCACAAAGTCGTCATCATCCAGCATCATGGCGTGGATGTTGAACACCTCGGCGATGTCCTCGCCGGCCTCTGCCAGTGCCTTTTCATACAGGGCGGTCTGCTGCTCAATGGCCTTCTGGCGGGCAGCTTCAAAACGCTCCAGCTCTGCGGCAGTATCTGCCACAGGGGCGGTGGAAATCGCGGTATCTTTTTTCTTGTAGATCTTCAGCTTGCCAATGGCGATGCCATTGAGCACGCTTTTGCCGGTGCCTACCTGCATAGCACTTTCTCCTTCCACTTACAGCCGGGCGTGCAGCGCCCGGCGTTTTGTCAAAAAAGCCCCCGCAGTTTCCCCGCGAGGGCTCGGCTTTCAAGTCGCGGCTCAGACGTTCTCGCTCAGGAACTTCTGGATTGCCTCTGCGGCTGCTTCTTCATCATCGCCTTCGACCTTGATGGTCACGGTCTCGCCCTGCTTGACGCCCATGCCCATCAGAGCCATCAGCTTGCGCATATCGCAGCTCTTGCCGTCCTTCTCGAGGGTGGCAGTGCTTGCAAAGCCCTTCACGGTCTTGACCAGCAGGCCGGCGGGACGGGCATGGATGCCGCAGGCATCCTTAATAGTGTACTGAAATTCCTTCATAATCATTTTCTCCTTATTACTTGATCCCTCTGCCCGGGCTGCACATTCAGCCCCGGAACATGGCTTTGCCAACGGGAATCGGTATACTATTATTATAAACCCGTACCGTTTTTTTTGCACCGTTTCATATTGCCGATTTTTACAAGATTTTTTTGTTATATTTGAACATACGGATGCTACAAAAATCCGTGTTTTGTCTAATTTTTGTCGAATCGTTTGTAAAAACTAGGCAGTTTGTGCAACTGCCGGACAAGAGCTTAAAAAAGGTCGTTTTTTAAGCAATGCCGTCCCTATTCCACGGGATACCCTTCTGCGTCCAGCGGCAGCTCGGTGTAGGGGGCTGCCTGCGGGGCGGCTTCGGGTTCTGCCTCCGGTTCGCCGGAGGTCTGCTGCGCGGTGCTGTCGGTCAGCTGCTCGTCGTGCCGCTCGCCCCAGTCGCCGCTGTAATCCTCGCCGGAAGTCTGCTTTGCCAGTTCGTTCTGAGCGTCCTGCAGCCCCAGCACCGTGCCGGAAGGTTTTTCCAGCAGATACGCGCCCACAGCCTTCTTTTTGTACACCAGCAGCACTCCGTAGCGGCTGGTCTCGCCGCTGCTTGCCGCCGGGAGCAGCGCCGACCATTTTTCCACCGTTTTGCCCTTGTAGCGGGCAAGATCCATGCCGCTCTGCTGCACCACCCCGTTGAAGGCAGAAAAGCTGTCGTCCCACCTGCGGGGGATCTTGACCTTATCCGCCGTAATGGACGCGCCGTCCACCTCCAGTCCGTAGCCGGTGAACCATGTCTGGATGTCCTGTGCGCTCTCGATACGGTTCACCGGGGCAGCCACCGCCACCGTCCGGGTACTGATGAACCGCCCCAGCATGGCGCTGAACACCACCAGCGCGCAGCACGCCGCCCCTGCTCCCAGTTTTTTCAGGCTCGTCTTGCTCAGTGTGACCACAAACATATCCCCATGCCTCCCCGCCATTTGCGCTTGCATACTCTGCCACCAGCTTATGCGGAAAAACAGGACAGTATGATAAAAACACCCCCGGTCAGCGGCGCAAGCCCTGACCGGGGGTGTTTAGTCTCTTTTACCCGATATAGCTGATGTTGGCGTCCAGCTCGCCGCTGTAGCCGTTGATGTGGGCTGTTCTGGTGCCCTGCCACATATCGCAGCCGATGGGGCTGGAGGAGACGCCGTAGTGGGCGTTCCAGATGGTGTAGCGGCTGCGCAGGGTGTTGTAATTCACCCGCTTGCGGTACCATGTGGTGGAAGCGTATACGCCGGGCTTGTAGCCCAGCTCCTTCACCCGCTCGCAGAAGGCGATGGCGCATTTGGTGCGGTCCTCAACACCCAGACCGTCGGCGCGGCCGGTGCCGTGCGGGGCGGTGGAGGCCTCGGTGTCATAGAAGATGGGGTAGTCCAACATCCGGCCGTTCAGCGCCCAGTTGCAGCCCTCGGCCTCCTCCTGCGCCTCGGCCTCGTTCACGGCCTGTGTAAAGAAATACACGCCCACCTTCAGCCCCGCATTGCGGGCGTTGGTAAAGTGCTCCTCGAACATGGGGTCCTTGACCAGGTTTCCCGCAGCGCCGTAGCCCCGGTAGCCGATGCGGATGATGACGAAGCTCACCCCGGACTTTTTGATCTTGTTCCAGTCCAGCCCGGACTGATACTTGGACACGTCGATGCCAAAGGTCACGTTGTCCTGTTTAACGCCGTTGGCATCGAAATAATACAGCTTGCCGTCAATGGAGCGCAGGCCGGTGACCTTTTTGTTGGTGTCCTGCGCATAGTAGTAGGTCTTGCCGTTCTCGGTGCGCCAGCCGGAGTAGGCCGGAGCCGGTTCCTCTTCCTTATCCTTGCTGCCGAACAGCCAGTTGAACAGCCACCGGAAAAAGCCATTTTCGTCAGTCAGGTCGATGCACTGCGCCTCGGCATCCTCCAGCGCGCCGGAATCCAGCGCCTGCTGGATCTGTTCCGGGGTCAGCAGTACGCTGCCCTCCGGGGTGTGCTGGCTGGTGGTGTCGTTCTGGGCGGTGCCGTCCGCTGCGGGAGCCTGCGGGTCCTGTGCGGCCAGCTCCGGGGTCTCTTCCAGCAGCATGGCAGGGGAGTTCTCCTCTTCCAGCGCGGCGTCCCCGGCGGGCTGTGCCGGCGTTTCCGGCGTTTCCGGTGCTGCGGCAGCTTCTTCCGGTTCAGCCGGCGCGGTTTCGGCAGTTTCCGGTTTTTTTGCTTGTTCCGGGACAGACTCGGCCTGCTGCGGCTGCGCGGTGCTTTCCGCTGTCTGCTCCGGGGCAGTCGCCGTGCTCTCCGCTGCCGGGGCAGGGTCAGCCGGAGCAGTCTGCTGCGGTGCTTCGGCGGTGATGTGGGGCACGACCGCGCCCACGGTCAAAGTTTCCGGCTGTGCAGACGGCAGGGTCGCTGCCCCTGCGCCGCCCACAGCCAGAACCAGCGCCATGGTCAGCGCTGCAATGGCTGTCACCGCCTTGCGGCGGGCTGTGCCGGATCGGTCAAATCTTTTTTTCATCTATCGTCTCTGCCTCCGAATCTCCCGGTGATGCAGCGCTGTGCTGCACCGGGCCTTTGCCCCTTGCCCGGGGCGGGCCCGCTTTTATTCCACGCCGCCCATGGGTTCAGGATAAAAAGGACGGCGGATGATAACTTTACGCTTCCTCTAGTATACACCCGCACGCGGGGAGCCGTCAACGGCACAGCGGGCTTCTACACAAATTCTCCACCGGGGCAGTGTGTCGGAAAATGTTCCAAATGGAATACGTTCCGGCAGGGCAGAACATTGCACAAAGCCGAAATTTCACAATTTTTCCAGCAACCCCTTGCTGTCTTGACAGGTGTATGGTATGATACAGGACATACGTTTGTAACCTTAACGATCTGTTTTGGATAGAAAGGCAAGTTTTATGTCGAAGCTGAAAGAATTTTTGGTGCGGAAGGATATCGTCATCTCTCCGCAGCGTTACCTCATTGATGCGCTGGGCGCAATGGCACAGGGCCTGTTCGCCAGTCTGCTCATCGGTACCATCATCAAGACGGTGGGTCAGCAGACCGGTCTTGCACTGCTGGTGGATCTGGGCGGCTACGCTACGGCCATGAGCGGCCCCGCCATGGCCTGTGCTATCGGCTGGGCACTGCACTGCCCGCCGCTGGTGCTGTTCAGCCTGATCACCGTGGGCTACTCGGCCAATGCGCTGGGCGGTGCAGGCGGCCCGCTGGCTGTGCTCATCATTGCCATCGCGGCGGCAGAGCTGGGCAAGGCGGTAAGCAAGGAGACCAAGGTGGATATCCTTGTCACCCCGCTGGTGACCATCTTTGCGGGCGTCGGGCTTTCCATGCTCATCGCCGCCCCTATCGGTGCAGCCGCAAGTCAGGTGGGCACTCTTATTATGTGGGCTACCGAGCAGGCTCCGCTGGTCATGGGCATTCTGGTGTCGGTCATCGTGGGTGTGGCACTGACCCTGCCCATCTCCTCCGCTGCTATCTGCGCCGCACTGGGTCTGACCGGCCTTGCAGGCGGCGCTGCCGTGGCGGGCTGCTGCGCCCAGATGGTGGGCTTTGCCGTGATGAGCTATAAGGAAAACGGTGTGGGCGGCCTTGTCAGTCAGGGCCTGGGCACCAGTATGCTGCAGATGGGCAACATTATCAAGAATCCCCGCATCTGGATCGCCCCCACGCTGGCCAGTGCCATCACCGGCCCGCTGGCTACCTGTCTGTTCCACTTTGAGATGAACGGCGCGGCGGTCTCCTCCGGCATGGGCACCTGCGGTCTGGTGGGTCAGATCGGCGTTTACACCGGCTGGGTCAGCGATATTGCCGCCGGTACCAAGGCTGCCATCACCCCCATGGACTGGGCTGCCATGGTGCTGCTGTGCTTTGTGCTGCCTGCCGTGCTCAGCGTGGTGTTCTGCGAGGTGGAGCGCAAGCTGGGCTGGATCAAGGAAGGCGATTTGAAGCTGAACTAAATAGTTATAGTCAAACCACCGGAGCGTCTGCGGATGCTCCGGTGGTTTTGTTTGTAGGGGGACGAACCCTCTCAGTCTCGCATACGCTCGACAGCTCTCCCTTTCGGGGGAGGTGGCATCGCGCAGCGATGACGGAGAGGGTTTACTCCCCCAAAACCCCATGAAAAAATACACTCAAATTGCATAAAAAGCGCATATATTTAAAAACATTTGCATAAAGATACATGTTGAACCAAAAGAAAAGCGAAACGGGCGCTATGTTTGGCAGTTTTTAGCATTGACGGAAAACCCGCGCTGCGTATAATAAAAGCATCAACCGCAAACGAAAGACAGAGGATGCGAAGGGAAAGTACGCATCAGAGAACAAAAGTGTATTTTTATTAAAAGGAGCGCGTTTATCATGAAAAAGGAAAACATCAAAAAAGTCGTGCTGGCTTACTCCGGCGGTCTGGATACCTCCATCATCATTCCCTGGCTGAAGGAAAACTACAACAACTGCGAGGTCATCGCTGTTTCCGGTGACGTGGGTCAGGGCACCGAGCTGGACGGTCTGGAAGAAAAGGCCAAGGCTACCGGCGCATCCAAGCTGTATGTGCTGGACCTGAAGAAGGACTTTGTGGAGAACTACATCTTCCCCACCCTGAAGTTCGGCGCTAAGTACGAGGACTACCTGCTGGGCACCAGCTTTGCACGTCCGTGCATCGCCAAGGCACTGGCTGATATCGCCATCAAGGAGGGTGCAGATGCCATCTGCCACGGCTGCACCGGCAAGGGCAACGATCAGGTGCGTTTTGAGCTGACCCTCAAGGCACTGTGCCCGGATATGGCCATCATCGCTCCGTGGCGTGAGTGGGACATCGAGAGCCGTGACGAGGAGATCGACTACGCCGAGGCGCACAACATCCCCCTGAAGATCAACCGTGAGACCAACTACTCCAAGGACAAGAACCTGTGGCATCTGAGCCACGAGGGTCTGGATCTGGAGAACCCCGCCAACGAGCCCCAGTACAACAAGCCCGGTTTCCTGGAGCTGGGTGTCAGCCCCGAGCAGGCACCCGATGTTCCCACCTATGTGACCATCCACTTTGAAAAGGGCATCCCCACCGCCGTGGACGGCAAGGAGATGGGCGCTGTGGAGCTGGTGGAGTACCTGAATAAGCTGGGCGGCGCAAACGGCATCGGTCTGCTGGACATCGTGGAGAACCGTCTGGTGGGCATGAAGAGCCGCGGCGTGTACGAGACTCCCGGCGGCGCCATCCTGTACAAGGCCATCGACGTGCTGGAGACCATCACGCTGGATAAGGAGAGCGCTCACTTCAAGGCACAGCTGGCACAGAAGTACGCCGACATCGTGTACAACGGCCAGTGGTTCACCCCGCTGCGCGAGGCACTGGATGCCTTTGCCAATAGTCTGGAAAAGACCGTGACCGGTGATGTGAAGCTGAAGCTCTACAAGGGCAACATGATCAACGCCGGCGTCACCTCTCCGTTCACCCTGTACGATGAGCAGACCGCTTCCTTCGGCGTCGATAAGGATTACGACCAGTCCGATGCCACCGGCTTCATCAACCTGTTCGGCCTGTCCATCAAGGAGCGCGCAAAGCTGTCCAAGAACTGGCCGGAGGTCAAGTAATCGCAACATTTTCGACTGCGTGTGTTTTCACACTTTCACACGCGGGTTCTCACACCGGCATCGTAGCCGGCGGCACCGCCGCAGGAGCGTTTTCCCCTGCGGCGGCTTTGCCGTTTTTATAAGGAGTTTATATTATGGCAGAACAACTCTGGAAAGGTCGGTTTTCCAAGGCGGTGGACAGCCGCGTCAACGACTTCAACTCCTCCATCCGCTTCGACCAGCGGATGATCGCGCAGGATATGCGCGGCAGCGGCGTCCATGCCGCCATGCTGGCACGGCAGGGCATCATCTCGGAGCAGGACTGTGCGGATATCCTCAGCGGTCTGGCTTCCATCGCGGACGACCTGTCCAGCGGTGCGCTGACCATTGATCCCGCCGCCGAGGACGTGCACACCTTTGTGGAGCAGACCCTGACCGCCCGCATCGGGGATGCGGGCAAGCGGCTGCACACCGGCCGCAGCCGCAACGATCAGGTGGCGCTGGATATCCGCCTGACTTTGCGGGATTACAGCAAGACTTTGCAGGCCTATATCGTGGAGCTGGTGCGGGTGCTGTGCAAAAAGGCAGCGGAGAACACCGCCTCCGTCATGCCCGGCTACACCCATTTGCAGCGTGCCCAGCCCATCACCTTCGGCCACGCGCTGATGGCCTATGCTTCCATGCTGCTGCGCGACCTTGACCGCTTTGCGGACGCCACCGCCCGCATGGACAGCCAGTGTCCGCTGGGCTCGGGTGCACTGGCAGGCACCACCTACCCGCTGGACCGGGATTTCACCGCCGAAAAGCTGGGCTTCGCCGCCCCCTGCGCCAACAGTCTGGACGGCGTGTCCGACCGTGATTTCTGCATCGAGCTGGCAAGCGCCATTTCCATCTGCATGATGCACCTGTCCCGTCTTTCGGAGGAGATCATCCTGTGGTGCAGCTGGGAGTTCAAGTTCATTGAGCTGGACGATGCCTTTACCACCGGCTCGTCTATTATGCCCCAGAAGAAGAACCCGGATGTCACGGAGCTGATCCGCGGCAAGACCGGCCGGGTGTACGGCGACCTGAACACCCTGCTGGTGATGATGAAGGGTCTGCCGCTGGCCTACAACAAGGATATGCAGGAGGACAAGGAAGCCATCTTTGATGCAGTGGACACCTTGGAACTCTGCCTCAAGACCATCACCCCCATGCTGGACACCATGAAGACTCTGCCCGCCAATATGCGCCGCGCCGCCGCAAAGGGCTTTATCAACGCCACCGACTGCGCCGACTATCTGACCAAGAAGGGGATGCCTTTCCGGGATGCCTACAAGCTGACCGGCTGCATGGTGTCGGACTGCATTGCCGCCGACAAAACACTGGAAGAGCTGACCCTGACCCAGTTCCAGAGCTACAGCCCGCTGTTTGAGGCCGATATCTATGATGCCATCGACCTTGTGCACTGCTGCGAGGGACGCACCAGCTACGGCGGCCCCAGCGCCGCCAGCGTAGAAAAGCAGATCGCGCTGGCAGCGGCGCGGCTGGACGCATGGGAGGAGGAGAACGCATGAAGGTAAAGGTATTTATTGATGGCTCTTCCGGCACCACCGGCCTGCGCATCGCCGACCGTCTGGCCGAGCGCCCGGAGATCGAGCTGCTGTCCATCTCTGCCGAAGGGCGCAAGGACGTGCACGAGCGGGCAAAGGTCATCAATTCTGCCGACCTTGCCTTCCTCTGCCTGCCGGATGCAGCTTCTAAAGAAGTCATGCCCCTGCTGCGCCCGGACGTGAAGGTGCTGGACACCTCCACCGCCTTCCGCACCGATGCCGCATGGGACTACGGCTTCCCGGAGTTGAAGGGGCAGAAGGAAAAAATTCAGAACTCTTACCGCGTGGCAGTGCCCGGCTGCTATGCCAGCGGCTTTATCAGCATCGCCCGCCCGCTGGTGGAGCTGGGGCTGGTGCCGCAAAGCTACCCCTTCAGCTGCACCGGCATCTCCGGCTACTCCGGCGGCGGCAAAAAGATGATCGCGGACTACGAAAGCCCCGACCGCCCGGCGCACAGCAAGCTGGATGCGCCCAAGAGCTACGGCCTGAGCCTTGGCCACAAGCACCTGCCGGAAATGCAGAAGATCAGCGGCCTTGCGCACACGCCGATGTTCGTGCCGGTGGTGTGCGACTACTACTGCGGGATGCAGGTGCTGGTGCCGCTGGATCTTACCCTTGCGGGCACTACCGCCGAGGCCGTGGCTGCCGCCCTTGCGGATTACTACAAGGACGCCGCCACCGTCAAGGTGCACGGCCTGAACGAGCCGCTGCCGGAAAACGGCCTGTACTCCAACGCCATGGCGGGCACCGACCGCATGGAGCTGTACCTGACCGTGAACGCCGCGGGAGACCAGATGATGCTGATCTCGCTGTTTGATAATCTGGGCAAAGGCTCCTCCGGTGCCGCCGTCCAGTGCATGAACCTGATGCTGGGTCTGGAAGAGACCAAAGGGTTGGAATAAACTTGTTTTTCTTTGTGGGAAAGGAAAATCGTTATGCAGTATAAGGAAGTTGCGGGCGGCATCTGCGCGCCCAAGGGTTTTGCCGCCGCCGGTGTCCATTGCGGCATCCGGGCAAATCACAGCGAAAAATACGATCTGGCGCTCATCAAGGCCGAGGTGCGCTGCGCTGCTGCGGGCGTGTATACCACCAACAAGGTCTGCGGTGCGCCCATCAAGGTGGACCGCGCCCATCTGGCCGATGGCTATGCACAGGCCATTGTGGTAAACAGCGGCAACGCCAACACCTGCGCCGCCAACGGCGTGGCGCTGGCAGAGGAGTGCTGTGCACTGGTAGGCAAGGCGCTGAACATGGACGCAAAGGACGTTCTGCCCGCCTCCACCGGCGTCATCGGTCAGCCCATGGTCATCGACCCCTTTGCCCGGGGCATCCCGGCGGCAGCGGAAAAGCTGGCTGCTACCGCGCAGGGCAGCACGGACGCTGCCACCGCCATCATGACCACCGACACTCATAAAAAAGAATACGCTATCCAGTTCGAGCCTGTCTCTTATACACATCTGACGCTGC
>ERZ1026944.894-NODE-894-length-10712-cov-8.022333_pt1 | contig 10712 bp, 9 predicted proteins | sample MGYA00519569_ERZ1026944 | MGnify/ENA primary metagenome ERZ1026944 (study PRJEB26926, sample SAMN06164618) | human gut metagenome | biome: ENVO:00009003; feature: ENVO:2100002; material: ENVO:00002003 | host: Homo sapiens | place: USA | collected 2012 ... | reverse complement strand
TGTATAAGAGACAGGTGTACACCGGTGCCGATATGGCCCACTTTACCGCAATGGGCGCTGCAGGCGTACAGCTTGCTACCCGCTTTATCACCACCTACGAGTGCGACGCATCCCAGGGCTACAAGGACGTTCTGCTGAACGCCCGGCCCGAAGATGTGCGGATCATCCACAGCCCGGTGGGAATGCCGGGCCGTGCGCTGAACACCCCGCTGGTGCAGGCGCTGGCCGAGGGCAAACGCTTCCCGCCCAAGCACTGCGCCCGGTGTCTCAAGACCTGCGACCCCGCCGCTGTGCCCTACTGCATCACCCACGCCCTCATCGAGGCGGTGAAGGGCAACGTGGAGGAAGGGCTTTTCTTCTGCGGCGAAAATGTGGGCAGGCTGGACCGGATGCGCACCGTGCGCGAGCTGATGGACGAACTTGTGACCGAATGGAGGCAGAATTTATGAAGCTTGCCGTACTTTACGCTGGTCAGGGTGCACAGCACCCCGGCATGGGCAAGGAATTTTACGAAGCATCTCCCGCCTTCCGGGCGGCCTTTGACAGCGCAGCGCTGGATTTTGACCTGCACCGCGTCTGCTTTGAGGACCCGGACGGCGTTTTGAACCAGACCGAGTACACCCAGCCCTGCATGGTGGCCTTTGCCTGCGGCGTGACCGCTGTGCTGGCCGAAAAGGGCGTAAAGCCCGCCTATCTGGCGGGGCTTTCGCTGGGCGAATACTCCGCGCTGCAGGCAGCCGGGGTGTTCACCGCAAAGCAGGCCATCGAGCTGACTGCCTTCCGGGGCAAGGCCATGGCCGAGGCCGCAAAGGGCCTTGCCTGCGGTATGACCGCCGTGCTGGGGCTGGACAGAGAAAAACTGTCTGCCTGCTGCGAACAGGCGGCGGAGACGGGCTGTGTGCAGATCTGCAACTACAACTGCCCGGGGCAGCTGGTCATCGGCGGTGAAAAAGCCGCTGTGGAGCAGGCCGCCGCGCTGGCAAAGGAAGCCGGTGCCCGCCGCTGTATCCCGCTGAAGGTCAGCGGCCCCTTCCACACAAAGCTGATGGCTCCCGCAGGGGATGCGCTGGCACAGCGCTTTGCGGGCGAAAACTTCGGCACCATGGAGACGCCGGTGCTGTTCAACTGTCTGGGGCATGAAAAGGCCGAGACCGACAGCATCCCGCAGCTGCTGGTAAAGCAGGTGCAGAGCAGCGTCTACATGGAGGACACTTTGCGCCGCTTGGGTGAGCTGGGTGTGGACCACATTCTGGAGGTCGGCCCCGGCAGCGCCCTGAGCGGTTTTGTGAAAAAGACCCTGCCCGGATTGGTCTGCACCGCAGTGGAGACCCCGGAACAACTGGATGCGGTGCTGACCGCATGGAAGGATGCAGAATGAGCGAAGAAAAGCTGACCCGCGCCGCCATTGTTACCGGCGGCAGCCGGGGCATTGGCCGCGCAGTGTGCGTGGCACTGGCAAAGCAGGGCTGCAACGTGGTGGTGAACTACTGCCACGGCGCAGAGCCTGCGGAGCAGACGGCAGCGCTCTGCCGCGCCGAGGGCGTGGACGCCGTGGCCGTACAGGCCGATGTTTCCACCGCTGAGGGCTGCAAAACGCTGTTTGACGCGGCGGTCAACGCCTTTGGCCGGGTGGATATCCTTGTGAACAACGCGGGCATTACCCGCGATAATCTGATCCTGCGCATGAGCGAAGAGGACTTCGATGCAGTGCTGAACGCAAACCTCAAGGGTGCGTTCCTCTGCTGCAAGGAGGCCGCCCGCCGCATGGTGCGCCAGCGCTATGGCCGCATCGTGAACCTTTCCAGCGTGGTGGCGCTGCGGGGCAACGCCGGGCAGACCAACTACGCCGCCAGCAAGGCGGGGCTCATCGGCCTGACCAAGAGCCTTGCCCGGGAACTGGCCGCGCGGAACGTGACCGTGAATGCGGTAGCGCCGGGCTTTATCGACACCGACATGACTGCCGTGCTGCCGGAGGCGGTGCGCACCGGCATGACGCAGGGCATCCCTGCGGGCCGCGCAGGCCAGCCGGAGGATGTGGCACAGGCAGTGGCGTTTTTTGCCGCAGAACAAAGCAGCTATCTCACCGGGCAGGTGCTCTGTGTGGACGGCGGCATGGCAATGTAAAGGAGAACCCTTATGGAAAAACGCAGAGTTGTGATCACCGGCCTTGGCACGGTGAACCCGCTGGGCAACAACGTGGCGGACAGCTGGACAGCAGCCCGTGCCGGTAAATGCGGCATCGGCCCCATCACCCAGTTCGACACCACCGACTTCAAGTGCAAGCTGGCCGGTGAGGTAAAGGATTTTGACCCCGAGACCGTGGTGGACAAAAAGGAAGTCCGCAAGATGGCGCGCTTCACCCTGCTGGCACTGGGCGCTGCCGCCGAAGCCATTGCAGACAGCGGCCTTGATACCGAGGCCGAGGGCAAGGACATCGGTGTCATCCTGTCCAGCGGCATCGGCGGTCTGCCCACGATCGAGGAGCAGCACGCCCGCGGCGAGGAAAAGGGTATGGAGAAGGTAAGCCCCTACTTTGTGCCCATGGCCATTGCCAACATGGCAGCGGCGCAGGTGGCCATCCGCTTCGGTCTGAAGGGCATGTGCACCTGCCCGGTCACGGCCTGCGCCGGCGGCACCAACGCCGTAGGCGACGCCTTCCACCGCATCCGGGACGGCTACGAGCCGGTGATGGTCTGCGGCGGCGCGGAAAGCTGCATCAGCCCCTTGGGCATCGGCGGCTTTACCAGCATGAAGGCACTTTCCACCGCCACCGACCCGGATGCTGCCAGCCTGCCCTTTGACGCCCGCCGCGGCGGCTTTGTCATGGGTGAGGGCAGCGGTGTGCTGGTGCTGGAAGAACTGGAGCACGCAAGAGCGCGCGGCGCACACATCTATGCCGAGGTGGTGGGCTACGGTGCCAACTGCGATGCCTATCACTTTACCGCTCCGGCTCCCGGCGGCGCAGGTGCCATCGACTGCATGAAGCTGACCTTGGTGGATGCCGACATCGCACCGGAGCAGGTGGATCACATCAACGCCCACGGCACCGGCACCCACATGAACGATGCCTGCGAGACTGCCGCCATTCACGCCGTGTTTGGCGCACACGCCAAGGAGATGACCGTGGTCAGCACCAAGAGCATGACCGGCCATCTGCTGGGCGGCGCGGGCGGCATCGAGGCCGTGTTCACCGCGCTGGCACTGCGGGACCAGTTTGCCCCGCCCACCATCCACTACGCCCAGCCCGACCCGGAGTGCGATCTGGACTATGTGCCCAACACCGGGCGGCAGCAGGAAATGCAGTATGCGCTGAGCAACAGTCTGGGCTTTGGCGGCCACAACGCCTGCATCGCCCTGCGCAGATGGGAGGGCTGACCCATGGCAGAACCCCGTACCGTGCGTGAAAACGCCAACACCCTGAGCAGCGTGCAGATCGCGGAGATCCTGCCCCACCGCTATCCCTTTGCCCTCGTGGACCGCATTCTGGACTACGAGCCGGGGCAGTGGGCCATCGGCCGCAAGTGCGTCACCCGCAACGAGGAATTCTTCAACGGCCACTTCCCGGCGCAGCCGGTCATGCCCGGCGTGCTGCTGCTGGAGGCGCTGGCACAGACCGGCGCTGTGGCAGCGCTGAGCCTGCCGGAAAACAAGGGCAAGCTGGCACTGTTCGGCGGCATCAAGAGTGCCCGCTTCCGCAAGCAGGTCACCCCCGGGGACGTGCTCACCCTCCACTGCGAGCTGGTACAGCAGCACGGCGCTGTGGGCGTAGGCAAGGCCTCGGCATGGGTGGACGGCAAGTGCGCCGTCACCGCAGAGCTGACCTTTGTGCTGACCGACGTAGCAGAATAAAATGAATGAAAAAGAGATAGGTGATCCCTTTCGGGAAAGCCTATCTCTTTTTTTGTGTCTGTTCCGGTCGGTTTACTCTGCGGCAGCTGTCCCGGTGTCTGCCGCAGCAGCGGGGGCAGACTCTGCCGGGGCGGTCGCTGCCTGCTCCTTCTCCATCCACTCCCGCACACGGTCGGGGCGGTTGGTGATGTAGGCATCGGCGCTGGTGCGCAGCAGGCTGCGGACGGAATCTTCCGTGTCCACCGTCCACAAAGACACCTTGATGCCCATCTCGTGCAGTTTGTCAATGAAACCGGCGTTTTTGTAGGCGGTGTGGTACTCGCAGCTGACCCACTCCGGCACAAAGTCCAGACTGCGGATGTAGGCGGGCAGATCCCGCTGCGCCATCAGGTTTTTATAGATCTCGTTCAGGCTCTCGCCGGGAAAGTTTGCCCGCAGCATACTTACCTTATCGCTCATCCAGCGGGTCATCCAGCTGCAGTTTTCCTCGTCGGCTGCGCTCTCCGGCAGGGCGGCGTCCATGGCTACCATGTCGTCTATGCCGTTGGTCAGTCCCAGATCCTTCCAGATGATGGGCGGCGGCAGCAGCATGCTTTCCAGCTCGCCGTATACCAGTGCACCCACCCGCAGTTCGGGCATCAGCTGCTTTGCCTGCCGCAGCAGCGCGTGGTTGAAGGAAACAAGGATCACCTGTTCTACCATCTCGGTCTGCTGCAGCACCTCCAGCACCCGGGGCACAAAGTCCGGGTCGTTGTCCATGGTGGATTTCAGTTCCAGATGCACGGTGCATCCCGGCATCTGCCTGCACAGTTCCATGGCCTCCTGCAGGGTGGCGATCTTCTCGTCCTGAAAGATGGCGCCTTTCCAGCTGCCAAAATCCAGTTCCTTTAAATCGCCCATGGTCATATCGTAGATCTTGCCGGAAATATCCGTGTGCAGATCGATCATATAGTCGTGGTGGATCACAAGCCCGGCGTCAATGGTCTGCTGTACGTCCATCTCTACGCCGTCCGCGCCAATCTCCATGGCTTTTTTAAAGGCAGTCAGGGTGTTTTCCGGTGCAAGATAGGAAGCACCGCGGTGTGCAATGATTTGTGGTGTCATAAATTTTCTCCGTTATCGGTTCGTCCTCACACGTTTACGCCCCGGCGCTGCCATACCGCAAACAGTGCCGGGGCGCTTGCTCAGGTCAGGTCCTCGCCGTCTGAAGCGATGACCTTTTTATACCAGTAAAAACTGTCCTTCCGGCTGCGGGCAAGGGTGCCGTTGCCGTCGTTGTCCTTGTCCACATAGATAAAGCCGTACCGCTTTTTCATCTCGCCGGTGGAGGCGCTCACAAGGTCGATGGGACCCCATGTGGTGTAGCCCATCAGCGGCAGACCATCCTCATTGACGGCCTTTTCCATCTCCTCGATGTGCGCCCGCAGGTAGTCGATGCGGTAGCTGTCGTGGATGGAGCCGTCCGGCTCTACGGTATCCACCGCACCCAGACCGTTCTCCACGATGAACATAGGCTTTTCGTACCGGTCGTAAATGGTGTTCAGGGTCACCCGCAGACCCACCGGGTCGATGGCCCAGCCCCACTCGCTGACTTTCAGGTAGGGGTTCTTCACCGATGCAGACACGGCGTTGCCTTCCGCATTCTCTGCCGCCATCAGCTCCTTATCCACCGTGATGCAGCGGCTGGAATAGTAGCTGAAGGATACAAAATCCACCGTGCCCTCCCGCAGCGTGCGGTCGTCCTCGGGCTGTGTGTGCAGCTGCACCCCGGCGCGCTCCATCCGCTTTTTAGCCCACACGGGGTAAGCGCCGCGCACCTGTACGTCAGTAAAGAAGTAGTTGTCCCGGTCTGCCTCCTGCGCCGCCCGCACATCCTCCGGGGCGCAGGTGCGGGGGTAGAACTGACCCGCCGCCAGCATACAGCCCACCATAGCGTCCGGCATTTTTTCGTGCGCCAGCTTTACCGCCTTTGCGCTGGCCACCAGCTCGTGATGGGCGGCCTGATACTTGACCTGCTCCACATTCTCGCCGGGGTGGAATACCAGCCCGGCGCCGGTAAAGGACAGGTGCAGCAGCATGTTGATTTCATTAAAGGTGAGCCAGTACTTCACCTTGCCCTTGAAGCGGTCGAACAGCACCTCGCAGTAGTGGACATAGGCGTCCACCATGCGGCGGTCTTTCCAGCCGCCGTATTTTTTGATGAGGGCAATGGGAGTGTCAAAGTGGCAGATGGTGACCAGCGGCTCAATGCCGTACTTATGGCACTCGTCAAAAATGCTGTCGTAGAAGGCCAGTCCTGCCTCGTTGGGCTGAGCATCGTCGCCGTTGGGCAGGATGCGGGTCCATGCAATGGACAGCCGGAAGCACTTGAAGCCCATCTCTGCAAACAGGGCGATATCCTCTTTATAATGGTGATACAGGTCAATGGCCTCGTGGCTGGGGTAGAAATGTGCGTCATCGCAGCCCAGCATTTCCATATAGCCCGTTGCCACCGGAAAACGGTCCGGGCCGAAGGGGGTCACGTCCACCGTTGCCAGACCCTTGCCGTCTGCCTGCCATGCACCCTCGCACTGGTTGGCGGCGGTAGCGCCGCCCCACAAAAAGCCCTTGGGAAATTTGCCCATACTCTTTACCTCCTTGTTTACTTTTGCGCCCCTGCGGAGCGCAGATATACGCATACTACTATGATACCGCAACCGGCGGCGCTTGTCCATGACTGCATTTTGCAAAGGTGCGTGCATTTGGGGATAAAGTACGACTTTTATCGTCAAAACGCCGAAATTTCCTACTGTTTTTTGCGCACTTTTCACGATAAAAACACAAAACTTGCCTGTTTTTCTTTTATTCTGTTCCTTTTAAACCGCGCGGCAGTATGGTAGAATAATAGGGTAAGAACTGCGCTGCGCTGCTGCGCTGCTGAGAACATGGAAAAATGGAGTGTTTGATTATGACTGAGTTCAAACCCATCAAAGAAGGCAAAGTCCGCGAGATCTACGACAATGGCGACAGCCTGATCATGGTTGCCACCGACCGCATTTCTGCGTTTGACGTCATCCTGAAAAACAAGGTCACCAAAAAGGGCACCGTGCTCACCCAGATGAGCAAGTTCTGGTTCGATTACACCCGCGATCTGCTGCCCAACCACATGTTGAGCGTGGATGTGCAGGATATGCCGGAGTTCTTCCGCCAGCCCCAGTTCACCGGCAACAGCATGATGTGCCGCAAGCTGACCATGCTGCCCATCGAGTGCATCGTGCGCGGCTACATCACCGGCAGCGGCTGGGCCAGCTACCAAAAGACCGGCAAGGTGTGCGGCATCCAGCTGCCCGAGGGCCTGCAGGAGTCCGATAAGCTGCCCGAGCCCATCTACACCCCCTCCACCAAGGCAGAGATCGGTGACCACGACGAGAACATCTCCTACGAGCAGAGCATCGACGTGCTGGAGAAGAAGTTCCCCGGCCACGGTCTGGAGTACGCCACCAAGCTGCGCGATTACACCATTGCTCTGTACAAGAAGTGCGCCGAGTATGCACTGTCCCGCGGCATCATCATTGCCGACACCAAGTTCGAGTTTGGTCTGGACGAGGACGGCAACGTGGTGCTGGGTGACGAGATGCTGACCCCGGACTCCTCCCGCTTCTGGCCGCTGGAGGGCTACGAGCCGGGTCACAGCCAGCCCTCCTTCGACAAGCAGTTCGTCCGCGACTGGCTGAAGGCCAACCCTGACAGCAACTACGACCTGCCGCAGGATGTCATTGACAAGACCATTGCCAAGTATCTGGAGGCCTACGAGCTGCTGACCGGCAAAAAGCTGTAAGCGTATCCCGTATCCATAAAAATCAAGGCTGCTTCGGAAAATTTTCCGCAGCGGCCTTTTTTGCGCCCCGCCCTCTTGACAAGGGGCGGGGAGATGGGTAATATATGTATCGTATCAAACAGTTTTACATCGAACAATTTGAACAGAGGAAAACCATTATGTGTACACAGCACCCTATTGAAGAGCCCTGCAAGCTGGACCCGCCGTGGGAAGGGCCGCAGGTCATCCCCGCCCAGCTGCACCGGGTGGATAACCTGATCTTCCGCAGGCTGAACCAGTTTTCCCGCGCCAACGGGGTAGAGCAGACCACCCCCATGCACGGGTGGATCATCGAGTATCTCTACCGCCACCGGGACGAGCCGGTATTCCAGCGGGACATCGAGCGGGAGTTTTCCATCACCCGCTCCACGGTGACGAACATTTTGCAGCTGATGGAGCGCAAGGGCTACATCCAGCGGCTGAGCGTGCCGCAGGACGCCCGGCTCAAGCAGCTGGTTTTGACCGAGGAGGGCATCCAACGGCACGAAAAGACCCTGCTGTCCTTCCACCAGACCGACGACTATGTGGCCGGACTGCTGACCGAGGAGGAGAACGCAGAACTGCTGCGGCTGCTGAACAAGCTGCGGGAAGCACTGAAATAACGATCTTTTCCGTCAAAGCGCCGAAAAAGGACTTGCTAAATTAGCAATTATGAACATTTTACGAAACGTCTTGACATTTAAATTGTTATGTATAAAATTGTTTTGTACCAAACAAATAAATTCAACAGGAGGGAACTCAGATGATCAAAAAGCTTGTGTCGTATCTGGGCGAGTATAAAGCCGCCTCGATCAAGACACCGCTCTTTGCTGCGCTGGAAGCCATTATGGATGTGCTGCTGCCCACCATCATGGCCTTTATCATCGACCAGGGCATTGAAAAGGGCGATATGAACGCCATCATCCGCTACGGCCTGCTTACCTTTCTGGTGGCAGCCATTGCGCTGGTGCTGGGCGTGCTGGCGGGCAAGTACGCCGCCGAGGCATCCACCGGCTTTGCCGGAAATCTGCGCGATGCCATGTATGAAAACATCCAGCATTACTCTTTTTCCAACATCGACAAATTCTCTACGGCAGGTCTTGTTACCCGCATGACCACCGACGTGACCAACGTGCAGAACGCCTTCCAGATGATTTTGCGCATGTGCGTGCGCGCCCCGGTGCATCTGGTGTTTGCAATGTTCATGGCCGTGGTCATCGGCGGCCCGCTGTCGCTGGTGTTCGTGGTGGCAGTGGCCTTTCTGGTGGCGGTGCTGGCTGCCATCATGATCCCTACCTTCCGCATCTTTGACCGTGTATTCAAGAACTACGATAACCTCAACGCCTCGGTGCAGGAGAATGTCTCTGCCATCCGCGTGGTCAAGAGCTTTGTGCGCGAGGGCTTCGAAAACGAAAAATACACTGCCGCCTGCGAGAGCCTGTACAAGCAGTTCGTCAACGCAGAAAGCCGCCTGAGCTTCAACAACCCCGCTATGCTGGTGGCGGTGTACGGCTGCAACATCGCGCTGAGCTGGTTCGGCGCAAAATATGTGCTGCACGGTGCTATTACCACCGGCCAGCTGAACGCCCTGTTCGGCTATATCATGAACATCCTTATGGCACTGATGATGCTGAGCACGGCCTTTGTCATGATTGCCATGTCCGCCGCCTCTGCCAAGCGTATCGTGGAGGTGCTGGACGAGCACACCGACCTGCCCCCGGCAAAGCAGCCGGTGCAGCAGGTGGCAGACGGCAGCATCCAGTTTGACCACGTTACCTTCAAGTATAAGCACGGCAGCGGCCAGCCGGTGTTGAACGATATCAGCTTTACCATCCGGCCCGGCGAGACGCTGGGCATCATCGGCGGCACCGGCAGCGCAAAGTCCAGTCTGGTGCAGCTGATCCCCCGCCTGTACGATGCCGAGAGCGGCACCGTGCGGGTGGGCGGCGTGGACGTGCGGGATTATAACCTTGACGTGCTGCGCCGCGAGGTCTCCATGGTGTTGCAAAAGAACGTGCTGTTCAGCGGCACCATTCTGGATAACCTGCGCTGGGGCGATGCCAACGCCACCGAGGAAGAGTGCATCCGCATGGCAAAGCTGGCCTGCGCGGATGAGTTCATCCAGCGCTTCCCGGATAAGTACAATACATGGATCGAGCAGGGCGGCTCCAACGTGTCCGGCGGCCAGAAGCAGCGCCTGACCATCGCCCGCGCCCTGCTGCGCAAGCCCAAGGTGCTGATTTTGGACGACTCCACCAGCGCCGTGGATACCGCGACCGATGCCAAGATCCGCAAGGCCTTCCGGGAGGAGATCCCCGGCACGACCAAGATCATCATTGCACAGCGTATCTCCTCGGTGCAGGATGCAGACCGCATTCTGGTGCTGGAGAACGGTCAGATCAACGGTCTGGGTACCCACGCAGAGCTGCTGGCGACCAACGCCATCTATCAGGAGGTCTACAACAGCCAGACGCAGGGCGGCGGCGATTTTGACAAGCAGGGAGGTGCGCAGTAATGGCAGTAAAAGAAGTACATGGCCCCGGCCCGCGGGGCGCACGGGGGCCGCGCCCCAAGGTGGAAAACCCGGGCAAGCTGCTGAAGCGCATTATGGATGAGGTGTTCCGCAACTATCTGCCCCACTGCATCCTTGTGCTTGTCTGCATCGTGGTCAGCGCGCTGGCCAATGTGCAGGCCAGCCTGTTCTTGCAGACTTTGATGGACGACTACATCGTGCCCATGACCCGCCAGCAGAACCCCAGCTTTGCACCGCTGGCCGGTGCACTGGTGCGGATGTGCTGCATCTACCTTGTGGGCATTCTGGCCGCATGGGCCAACGCCCGCATCATGGTCAACGTAACGCAGGGCACGCTGCGCAATCTGCGCACCAAGCTGTTCACCCACATGGAAAGCCTGCCCATCCGGTATTTTGACACCCATCCCCACGGCGATATCATGTCCGTGTACACCAACGATGTGGATACCCTGCGCCAGATGCTCAGCCAGAGCATCCCGCAGCTGGTGTCCAGCG
>ERZ1026944.887-NODE-887-length-10767-cov-5.787061_pt1 | contig 10767 bp, 17 predicted proteins | sample MGYA00519569_ERZ1026944 | MGnify/ENA primary metagenome ERZ1026944 (study PRJEB26926, sample SAMN06164618) | human gut metagenome | biome: ENVO:00009003; feature: ENVO:2100002; material: ENVO:00002003 | host: Homo sapiens | place: USA | collected 2012 ... | reverse complement strand
TATAGTACCATTTGGCTTCTAGGAAAACATTATGAAGGAATTGTTTTTGGGTTTGGTTGAGATGATTCGCTTGAATCTTTAATTCGAATACTTTAATATCCATCATCGACGCACGTCGAGCCGCATTCTCAGCTTTCTTTTGAAACTGAGCTTTATAGTCTCGTTTGGTGTTATTTGATAGATAAGTATTATCTGACATGATACAAGTGGTGTTTGTATTCGTGTTGTTTGGAGGGAAAGAACTGCAATTCTTTCCCTCTTTTGTTTTATTTACATCTCATTTCATCTGCAATTTACATTTCACATTTCACGGTACGTGAAACCGGTTTCGCTCTTACAAGCTTCAATGATTTCGTTATCGTTGCGGAACATTGAATTCACAGCTTGGCGAAGTTCAGAAGCAACGTAATGTTTGCAAACCGTGTCGCCATATTCATCCGTGTAGTACATGCACTGGCTGGCAAAAGGATAACCGCTTTCGTTACGAACGCTCACATCAACCGTCTTATATTCACAACCAACCTGACAATAGAACGTCAAGCAGATTTCATTAGTTTCACGATCAATATAACCAGAAGTCAGGTGAGAAACGTGCATGATTAACTCCTTTGTTTCGTTTGTTCCTTCAGTATTGATATAATACCACAGTCAAACGAAAAAGGCAACAGCTAGCAACAACTAAAACCCTGTATTTTCTCGATATGCACGTTCAAGTTCAATTGTATTTTCTTGATGTCGTTCAGGATTGGTGATGCACGAAAAAGCAAACTCTGCAGGAACCACGTATTTTTGCTGACCTTTCTGAATCGTCACATTAAACAACGGGGGAATTACAATTCTCACTCGTTCGGAGGTGTTGGCAAATCGCTTAATTAATCGTAGATTGAAAACACAAAGTAACGATTTTCACTATGATTGACTATCGTGTGAATCTTCTCATATGTGTAGAACACTGTTTCAAAGAAGATTCGTTCGTCACCCTCAATATCGCAAGGAAGCAGCCAACGAGCAGCATCGTGGTTACGAAGTGAACCACGACAACGATCATAAAGCATCATTAGATCATCAATACTGACTGCATATAATGCACCACCATCGTCGAGCATCGTGCTGTGTGATTCAAAAAACGTCTTGATGAAATCGGCATCATCGTCCCATCGAATCTCACAGTTGTTAAGCAGATCTTCACACTCAATCAATTCCAGTGCCTGATCTTCACGTTCAATCTTACAATTGGAAGAATACAACTTCATTTTAAAAACCCCTCATCACGCAAACACTTGACCCAGATTACTCCAGCCATAAAACCAATCACTTCCAACCAAGGACGGAAAAAATCCATCACTTCAGGTGAGAAGAATCGCCAGCTGACAGGAACACACCAGTTATAAGCAACGCTCGCAAACAGAATAGAGAACGCGACCAAAAAGATGATCTCACCCCAAACAAGCAGCTTGTGCTTCAATCTATCATTCATTGATTAGTCCTCATATTTTTGAAACAATTGACAAATTAGAAACACACTGTTACGCGATTCCTTGATTCCAACACAGCGATACAAACCGTCAACAGCATCAACCATCACCTCACGATTGTCACCTCGACCAAAGATCGTACCAAGATCACCAAACTTGTTGATGAGATCTCCCCATTCATCAAACACAACAGTACTACCAGCAAACACATATCGATTCAAACGATATGTGTTTCCATTAACAATCCAACCAAACTTCTTGTTGGCGTTGTGTTCATTGATTGCTTCAAACAGTTCATTGATCGTCATGCGTGGATCTCATTGTGTTCGTTTGTTCCTTCAGTATTGTTATAATACCACAGTCAAACAAAAAAGGCAACAGTTTGACCAAAATTTAACTAAAAGAAAAGCCCCTTAAAAGAGGCTTTGTATTCGCTTTAAATTAAGTTAAGCCGGTTGATAAGTGGCCATGCTCTTTGGACTTTCCTTGTAAGACACAGAATGAACCTTAACATTCTTGAGAATCTTACGAAGACCTTCATCCTCCGTGGTTTCACAAACGCGCGCAAGATAACGATCAATCACATTGTACGCCCAATGAGCAAGGTTTTCACTGGTCGTTGTAAAATCAACGATCGTAAAACTATCGAGAAGCTCAATAAGAGGCTCACCGACATTACCATGATGATTACGAATCTCATCGCTAATATCGACCGTATAAGCTCGATACCCTTCCCCGCCATCAAGATCATCAATAATCTTAACAGGAGCACATTCAACTTCTTCACACCCATCTAGACACTGATAAGCGTGATCAACAAGGAAGTCAAAAAGAGGATCGTCACGACAAATAGTCCAACGATGATCATAATGCTCATTAAGAGCTGCCTTGAAGAAGTTGAGAAGATTGAAATCCAGAACCATTTCGTTTACAAGTCGATTGGACTCAAGACGAACGATAAAGTTGGCCGTGTGCCCGTGCCACGATTTGCAAGGATCCTTTCGTGTTTCTCCACCACGAAGACAATTAAAAAGACACTGATTATGAACACGGTGGGCAACGTGGGCTTCAAATTGTTTTTCAATCACATAAGACATTATTCATTTCTCCTTTTCAGCTGTTATTGGTGAGGAAGATTATATAGGATTTCAAGCAAGAAAACCACAGATGGTTCAGCATCGTGGATGAATTGCTTGGAAAAGTAAAGTATAAATAAAAGTGTAGATAGTACCTATGGAATGTAGGGATCCAAAGAGGATTAAGGAAACCTTAATCGATATTAAAAAGCGTGTGGAGATAAACCCCTCTAGATCATTGGAAGAAGTAATTCAACTCGTGATCCAAGAGCTGTCTACGAAACACGAAGCCACTGATGGTTTAACATCGTGGTAGTTCACATAGGATTTCATTTTAAACGGCGACAAAAAGGCTCCATATGGAGCCTTTTTTTTTAATTATTCTTCAATTAAAGATGTGAACATTGCGCAAGCATACTCAACCGCTCGAACAACACAAGCACTCTTGAAATTGTCGGTTTGAGCAACAATGTCGTTAGTGGTTAGTTCTTCATCTTCAATCATGCTAACAATTAGGCTAGAGTCGCAAGTAAGCTGTTCAAACTGTTCAAGAGTTTCTGAGATCGCCTGCTGATGTTCATTGAAGAAATCAACCACTTCCTGCATGTAGATGAAACCATTATACCCAGTCATTAAACCAGAATTGGCAATATCAACCAACGTCTGAGCAACACACTGAACCTGATCAATGTCAATATGATCACCATCAATGTTGTCAAACTTAAACTCAGTGCAATTTCTAGCAACTGCGCGAAGCATTTCGTTTTCGGCGATCATGTTGAAAACGTTTTCAGCCTGCTTAACGGAATTGATTCGAACGATCATCAGTAACTCCTTTGTTTCGTTTGTTCCTTCAGTATTGTTATAATACCACAGATCAAACAAAAAGGCAACGCTAGACCGTCACAAAATTTTCAAATCGTCAAACATTTTCAAAGGAACAATGATAAAGCTCTGACAACCTCTATTCGATCGGCAGCCTTCGATAATATAGTAGGAACGACTGTCCTTTTCACCATCCATAGCGAAACTATACACGCGGCTATAGATCTTGCCAGTCCAGTTTTCGACCATAATTGCTTTGTTAGCATCGTCTTCATCCAACAGCTTATGGCGATTATTAACGATGCATAGATAATCACTTTCAATGATCATCTTATTAACGACACTCGCCTTATTAACGGTACGATCAGCAATTGCTTGCTTAAAATCACCGATTGTCATGTTCAGCTGAACGTAAGTTTGCTTCCCATGGTTGAGCACATACTGTTCAAGGTACCCTTTGGTTGGTGGATTATCGATCCATTGCTCTCCACTTTCAAGCAAATTTGGATCAATAATCCAAAAGCTCTTGTTGCTTTGCTGCATCATTTCGAACGTATATTCACGTTTCAAATCGACGATACGAGGTTTCTTTGCACGTGCCACTGTAGTTCCTCAGGCAATGATTATTGACGTTGTATGCGCGGTTTAACCCGCGTTAAAACTGATGATCTTCATACTCCTTTTAAATTAATGATTATTCAGTAGGTTCGAAGATTAGTTCAGCTCCATTTTCACCGTCTTCATAGCAGCTGATGATATATGTGCGATCTTTACCATAATCATATGCAAGCTCGTGATAAAGATCTTCACAAAGCATCTCACACGACTTGTAATCAATGTCAATAAAGTCGTCAGCAAAGTACTTCAAGCAACGATGCTTAACCTTGATGAATTCAAGCTCGCGGTTATTGTCGGTTACGCTGATCTTGACAACGAACTTGAACATATGACGGTGTGGGTACTGAAGGTATGACACCTCAGTGAGCTCAGGATCGGTGCCAGCTTCCTTATAAAAATGTGTACCTTCTTTTTCAAAAGAAACACAAACAAACTTCTTTACATTAGTAGCCATTTGAATTCACTCCTTAACAAACTAACAACACAATTATACTCTATTTTTGGAAAAAGGAAAACCCAACGAGATGAATTCGTTGGGTTGACAAGACTGTATTAAAACTTACGACACACAGTAACAAATCATCTGATATTGCGGAAGTATTGTTGAGTGTGTTGTTTGCTCACTTTCGCACCACCATTAAATCAACAATCAAAGATAATGATGACTCGTGAGCCCTAACACTTGACTATGATTAGAAAATAATAGTTTGCTGGACAGTCTTTATTTTTTTTTAGGAGAAATAAGAATCATTAAATTGTGGCAAAATTAATTTTGCCACAATGTTATTTAGAATGGAAGTTCACTCTTATTATTTTCATCGAGCGCTGTTATCAGCCGCTGAATTGTAATCATCTTGGTTTCCTTTTCCCACGTTCCGTCACCCTTCAAACGTTCAATCTTCACTTCGTCTCGATCGTTTGTATACCCAAGCAAATACGTCTTTTCCAACGTTGATGGATCCTCGCGATCGGTACGAACACGCTTACGAGGCCACCAGAAACTCCACCCACCAAACTCAGACTGACCATCTGGAATCACAAACTTGAATGCTTTCTCGGTCGAGTAAATCAACAAACATTGACGAACTCTAAAGTCGTGCCATTGCTCTTGCTCAACTTTAGTTTCTTCAGCTTTGATGCTAGCAACATCCATAGCCAACTTGTCAACATCATTTCGCAGCTGATCAATTGGATTGTCAATCTTCTGCCACGGAATAATTTTAATATTAGGATACTTGTTTACGTCAAGCACATAAGGATTTTCCTTTGGTTGCTCATCCTCAACTTTAGTGTCACGCTTATGCTTGCCAAGGCCATTGAGCTGATTGTTTTGATCATCAAGTACCCACTGTCTAATAACACTCATTGCTTCTCGACGATTAATATGATAATTCCCATAATCAGGAATCTTTACATCAAGGCTGAGCTTGGGTTCACTATTTGGGCTAAGAAGACCCATTACACAAGGACGAAGAATCACTTGGTGGCCGTAAATCGTGAACATTGCAGCAACCGCATCACAATATTCAATATCGTCTTCTTGCAACTTTCGCTCTTCATAGTCAGCAAACAACACTACATTGCCGGCGACATAACGACGAATTCCGCTACGTTTGAGAAAATCATCAATTAGATGATCAAATTGCATCAGAAAATCGTTAGCATCCTTACAAATATCATTGTAAAGACAAATACTGGTGTTGAAAGAGTACCCATACGCTAGGTACTGCAAAAGATCTTCATCAATAGACAATCGATTGATTGCTGCAAAGTTCATGTTTAGCTCCTTTAAACTGGATAACTAGATTATACACCAATTGTCAAACAAAGTCAAACAGCTTAACAACAAGCACTGACCAAGGCATCAAGATATCACAGCGTTCTTCAAGAAACTGATATGATAGCTGACCTGCGTAACCGTCGATCCAGTCTACTGCATCATTGGGTTCATCAAACCACTTGACGTAACACATATGATCAACATATCCCTTTTCCATAGGATTGTTGAAATTTGGACAAACGATCATTGCGTAGTTGTTCTTGTGAGAACGATATTCTTCAGGCTTCTTCTTGGGCACAACAACAAAAGCAATTTGTTCATCTTTATCTTCTCGACGAGCTACAAAAGATCCTTCGGTAACCTTGTTGGGGAAATCGTATGGAACACCTAGTGCCTCAACAAAAGCTTCATGAGAAACCATATACATTACACATCTCCTTCATTGTTTCAACATAGAAACTATACACCATCACAATTCAAAAGACAACAAAAAAAGGACACCAATGGTGTCCTTTCAGTGAATCTAAAGTATCTTAGATTTTAAGCCATTTGTTTGATGTTACCTTTACCAAGCTCACGCGCTGGATACACAACATCAAAAGCATCTTGAATTTCACGACGCACAATCGTTATGCAATAATCCTTAGTGGTGCTGCGCATTGCATATTTGCCTGGATGTTCAAACATATACTTGTGTGCATCACGATTACAACAAGCAGACATATATCGGGCAATACGATCAGCATTTCGACCAACATACACCGCACGATCTTTGCCGTCAGGATCTTCCTTCAAGACTCGAATCACCCCCATTTCGGGATCTTTGTAAATTGTCGTTGATGATCGAACATGATCAACGGTATCAGAATATGAAATATCATAACAGCCTTTGAATTTTGAAGGCTTGATTGAGAAGTTAACAACGACTGCTTGAGATCCTCGACTAATTCCATCGGAAATTAGTCGATTCATACAATAACGTTCAAATGGTTGCTTGGTATCAAGAATCTGTTTTGCAGCATCGATTTTTGCCTGATCCTTAGGCTTGACTGCTTCAGCTAAAAATTGTTCCAACATTCGTGTTTTAACCATGACCTACGACTGAATACTTAATATTATACAATGTCTTGAATTTTATAAAATAGTTCAAATTTATAAAATCTTTCGTGGTTTACTTGAAAGTAAACACACGTGGTGAAGACAAATCGCCTCTATCACGTAACGAGACTATGTCTCGATCTGTGACTACTTTTGCTTTTCTTAAAATACCAATTGCCCCGTTGATGTCAGCATTAATCAAACGGCGGTTATAATCAGACTTGAATAAACCGCGACGAATTCGTTTGTTTGGCCTATTGTCAACATGCTTCATAGCTTCACAGATTAGATGATCTGTTTTTGAAGTATACGATTCTTCAGTTATGATCACTTTAATGCCGACATCTTCTGCTTTATACTTGATCATGTTGATCAACGTGTTAAACGGTATGTTAACAAAGTTTTGATTGTTTTTAGCACCAATGTTAACGTCTTGTTTCCAACCATCATTGTGGCCAATTACGATCGTACCAATATTGTTAGCTACACATTGATTAACAATGAAGCGAGATGCTTTATGCATATAGTCTTTAATTTTGAGATCGCGTTTGCGACTCAATCTTTGAAGACGTTTGCTCGTTTTACACGAATTACAGATTTCAAGACAGCTAACGATCTTTGTGCGAATCTTATTGAAAAACTGATTGATGCTTTTGATTGGTCTACCATTAACAATCATTGATGAAAAGCATTGATTGTTTGAAGTTATAGACATCAAATTGTTGACACCAATATCAGCTGATATTGCACTGTTAAAGTCTAACTTTAACGCTGTAGTATCTTTGAGATAGCAAATCTCGATTTTGATCTTATCAAAGAATGGTACGATTCTAACACATCTAACGTCGTCGCGTTTGATATTAGGTGGTAGTGACACCGTATAATCGGTTTTAGGCAGCCTGAATTGATAAGCTGACAAGTTTCTCTTATTCAAAAACTGTTTGTCAACATCAGCTTTAAAGTATGCTGTTTTGATATACTTTGGCGGTTTTGGCCGACCAGTAAATCGACTTGGATCAGTTTTAAACGATTTGCTGGCGGCGATAAACGCCTTCCACATATCAAACGCTTGCCTAATTGCAGCCTGTTTAATGTGTACTTCCGTCGCGACTTTATAACAATCACACACCTTAACCAAATGATAAAGCTGTGTATAACTGATTGTTTTAAACGCTGTGCCATTCTTAATAGCGCCAAAGTAATTCTGTCTTAAAAAGTATAATGCCTGATTGTAAATTCGAGCGCTATCAAACATGATACGATCTAAACGATCATCACGTTTGACTATAATTTGATACACTCGATTAACTAACACATCTACTTTATAGATTACTTCTTGTATAGTATTTATGTATTTGATGTTTCCTCGACGTATCTTTTTGCTAAGTTTTCAATGACATTTTTACGTTTACCGTAAAACCTCATTGAAAAATAGTGTATTATAGCTATAAGATCGTCTGAAAGCTCTTGTTCGAACGTTTTATCTTGTTCAGCATCCAAGCAGACAATCTTCGTATCATGCATAGAGCATATCATTTCGAGATATTGAAATCCAAATCTCGTCAATCGATCTTTATGAGTGATATAGATTACATCGATCTCGTCATTATTAACCTTTTGCAACAAAGATTGAAGGTCTTTTCTGTTTTCGTTCATTCCTGATCCGATATCAGAAAAGATATTGTCTGCTGGTACTAAAACGCCTCTAGCCAATGTAAACTGTTTAATAACGTTTATTTGATTCTCTAAATCACGTTTCTGTTTAGTTGTAGAAACACGACCATATATTGCGCTAGATCTATCACTTCTAAACGTTTCAGGTAACTGATAAAGATACTTTTTGTCTGATATCTGTTTACATTTGATTTGGCCGGATTGTCTATAAGCATAAAGACATTGACTAGAAATCTTTAAGATAGATCTTATCTCACGCGACGAATACCATTTCTCACCCATTTTACAACTTTGATTGATTTGATGTTATTATACAATCTTGAACCAAATTTTTCTACCATCTTCCAGCATCCAGTCAGCAATTACATGATCACCGTCTTCGTCTGAAAACACCTTGTTAAAATTACTCCACAACCCATGATACAACTCTTCACAGCAACACCGCAGAAACTTTTTGTCTTTTGGTGGTTCTTGATCACTGCACCAAATAATACAATTAACGAGATCCAGAGCCTTTGATGCTTCTTTGTTGTTTAATAGATAATCAATTGGATGCCAACAATCCCTCAACTGCTCAAAATTATCGTTAATGAATTTGTCACTCTCTTGGTAATATTCTCTATACGTACTTTCTGAGATTTTTTCAGCAATATGCTCAAACATTATAATTACTCATCGCTGGATTTTGTTAAGTGATCACGACAATACTTGATAATTTGAGCTTCCAAATAAGCATCATAAACTGCTATGTGTTTATTATCTTCTTCGATATATTGTTCAGTCAGTGCAGTAACTGCTGTTTTTGAAAGAAAATCGCGAATTGTTCGAACATCTCGCATTTGATAAAATTTCCACGGAATTTCAATACCATACTCAGTCATCCAATATTCCAAATGGCCATAATCAAAATCAGGAGAGCACCCCCAGAAACAGGTTGGGTTATTTTCTTTGATAAAATCGACCAAATTAGTTAAGGCATCTTTCAATTGATATTCTTGAATTTGATGCACTTCTGGACTAAACACATGATCTCTTGCTGCTTGGCTTGGTACAGATCTCCACCATTGTACAGTGTCTGGATCAGGAGTACCTGTTCTTGGATAAACCACAGCATAAAATGCATTATCTCCACAAATTGCCCCAATTGAGAGAATTGGGGCCCCCGGTTTGATACCTAACGTTTCAATATCCAGTACAAAATCAACCGATTTACTCATCACATCATCCTTTATCAGATTCATAAAAATTGCGATGTTTATTATACAACTTGATTATGTTTTCAACCAAACATGCGGTTGTCAATAAACCCACCCCTCCAGGTACAGGAGTAACATATGTGTGTTCGCCGGCGACGTCTTTTGCCACATCACCACACAATTTTCCATCTTCTCCACGATTGATCCCAACATCAACAATGACGACATCTTTCTTGTGATTAACCATCTCACGTGTGATGAAACCAGCTTTACCCACAGCACTAACGATTACATCGGCCGACTTACAAATATCGACCAAATTAACGGTTTTTGAATGACAAAGTGTCACTGTCGCATCAGTTTCAAGCAACAACTTCGTTAGTGGCTTTCCTACCAACTGTGAACGACCAATAATAACAATTCGTTTCCCAGCAGTTAACTGGTTTCGTTCAAGAAAATAATATATTCCTTGTGCAGTTGCAGGAGCGACAACACTACCACTAACCAACCCATCAACATCACACTGCGGTTCAATAAGTTCATCTACTCTATTGTCAACACTTGGATGATAAGGTAACTGAATAATTGTTGGAGCTTTTGTTGAGATTCCACACATGCAAATTTCCAAATTACTGATTGTGGGATCCCAATTGGGGTCAAACAGCTGAACGTCTTGTGTTGCTGGTTGATACCCCGCATAATGCACGTGCACATGAATTCCGCAAGACAATACGACTGCAACCTTATTGCGAAGATACTGCTGACCTGCATAGCTGGCATTCGTAAAGATGTGAAGATGCATAGATTTTTCACCTCTGATAATTCCTTTACAATGTTCCAGAAGCCCATCTGCAATATCCTTACACGTATAACTAATTTCCATTATACAACCCCTTTAATTACATTGTACAAATTATACACATCTAATAACGATTAGACAACTTTTTTTGAGACATATTTTCACACAAGCTACCAAGTGCAAACAAATTCTATCTCACCAAACACACCCGGATCGTCTTCATAAT
>ERZ1026944.883-NODE-883-length-10778-cov-5.395785_pt1 | contig 10778 bp, 10 predicted proteins | sample MGYA00519569_ERZ1026944 | MGnify/ENA primary metagenome ERZ1026944 (study PRJEB26926, sample SAMN06164618) | human gut metagenome | biome: ENVO:00009003; feature: ENVO:2100002; material: ENVO:00002003 | host: Homo sapiens | place: USA | collected 2012 ... | reverse complement strand
GTTTTTGACGACGGTAACGTCGTCGCCGTATATGCGGCTTTCCTTGGCCATATCAGTCAAAATCAAATATTTGAGTCCGTAGTCCTCTTTAAGGCGGCGGCAGAAGTCGTCAGGGCTGCCGCTGATTTTCAGCATCGCCTTGAGCGTTTTCAGTTCGTCGGTATTGAGCTTGAGAATATTCGCTTTTGTCAGCAGTGTTTCAATCGTCTGCTTGTCGTAATATTCCTGCCTGATGTTAATGTCAAAGAACTTAAGGGCTTTTTCCGTCGCGCAGTCGATTAAGTCCAAAATCGTATTGCGGGAATATGGCTTCCGCAGCGCCAGCGTGCCGAAAAAAACGGCGTCGGCGTTTTTGATGCAGCTCTCTGCCGCTTCCGTATACGGAATATAGTCCCACGCCGCATTTTCCAGAATATGGGCCGTATGCCCGCCGCTCGGACTCCTGAAGATAAGAACCCTCCCGGTAGGATAGGGGGTAACAGCCAGCACGGGTTTTATTCCGAACTTATTAAGTTCCGCAACCACTTCGCGCCCGAGGTCGTCGGCGCCTATGGCGCTGATAAGGTGTCCGTCCGCACCTGACTTGACGGCATAATGCAGAAAATCTGCCGGTGCGCCGCCGAGCTTTCTGCTGTCGGGCAGGATATCCGATACAATTTCTCCGATGGCAGCCACTTGTGGCTTTTTTGTTTTTCCGGTCATAGCGCCTCTTGTTAAAAATTAAAATTTAGTTAATACGATAATCTTGTTTTTTCATAGAGTCAATGCCGTTCATATTTGTTCAACCGCAAATCAAGGCTTTCTTTTAATAACTGCCTGACATGTACCGCGTCCAGTTTGCACAGGTCCGTACCGTGGCTGATGCGGTAGGCGGACTTATAGTTTAAACAGTCTTTGTTGTTGCGCATCTGCCCATAGCTTGAGAGGGTAAACGTAACCTCATCGGGTTCTCTGTTGTAAAGCGCGATGTTTGTCATCACCGACGGGCGGCGCAGGATTTCCCCGTCAGCGCCGACAATCGCCAGACACGTATGTTCGGGCAGGTAATATTCGCAAAACAGGTTGTTGTTGTCAAACGCAAGAATGGGCTTGTCTTTGGGAACAAAGGCCTTGATGTCATGCGCCAGATTGTAAAAGCCCCGGTCAAAAAATGCTGCCTTGAAATCACCGTATGTGCCCGCAAAACCGAGCACTGCGATAATAATGAAGCCTCTGGGCAAAAAGGAGCTTTTTGCCAGCACCGCCGCACCGGCGGCATACCATATCAGTGAAAAAATATACATATAACGGGCTGTAACCATCGGCCGCACCGTAACGGACAGCAGGATAAGCAGCAGATATGTCGCCAGCACCGTTCCCGCCGCCGCGGAAAACAGTCTGCCGTATCCGTCCGTTTCCGCCATTTTGCCGCCGGTTATGTTCATCAGGCCGCATATGACGATAAAAGTCAGGGATGTTGCGGCAAGGGTTGTGACAATAAAAAACGGAGATTGCCAGATTTCTGCCGCCGGCGGAGTTGTGAAAAATTGCGCGCTGACCCGGACAAAATCCATTGTAACATACCAGTTCCGGCTGATTTCCCCGCCGGTTGCGAGCGGTACAACCAGCCATGGTGCGAACAGCAGCGCCGCGGCTCCGGCTATCGTCAGAAAAGGCTTGAGCTGTTCAAAACGCCGTGCCCGCAGAATGTCTGCCAGCAGAAAAAGATACAGAAACATCAGCCATAAGGCACAGTAATAATGGGAATACAAAGCCAAAACCGTCGCCGCTCCGAACTTAACGTAATCGCGCGGCTCCGGCTGTTCCGAAACCCGCAGGCCATAGACCAGTGCCGCCAGCATTAAAAACGCCGACAGCATGTAAGTCCGAACTTCAAACGCCAGCCACAGCGATTGAGGCATCAGCAGCATCAGAGCCGCCAGCCATAACGCCGTCTTGTCGCCGTAGTCTTTTCGCACTTCCGTTACGGCAAAAAGCTGTGCCGCAAGCAACAGGATATATGAGGCGAAATGGGCTCCCCATATCTCGTATTCTTTCGGAAACAGCGCCAAAATCCCTTTCAGGTAAAGGTAATAGAGCGGCGGCTTGGAATCTTCGGTTAAAAGCAAATGGAACATCTCGCTCAGGCTGTCTTTAGCCATCAGAACCGAGTATATTTCGTCAGTCCATAAGTTCAGGTTGTTGATAAGCAGGCCGTAAAGCGCTGCCGTTATGCCGATGAGCAGGCAGGCTTTGCCGGCGAAACTGTGCCGGATTGTTGCCGAAACGAGTGCAATATATGCGGAAACGTGTGGAAACTTTGTCAAAAAAAGACGCATAATCAACTGCTTTCATTGTTAAACTTAAGCCGAGTATAAAACATTTTCCGCCTTGAAGTCAACCGCTGCTCCATACCTGTAAACAGCTATTCTCCACACTCAGGAAAAACGTAAAGAACCCCGTTTATTGCGTTGCAGTAAGGGAACCTTCTCTCTGATTATAAAAGAAACCCCTCCCGGATTATAGAAAGCGCCTCCCATATGCCGCAACCGTCTTGCAGAAAGAACTGTTCTGCACCCTCCCGGATTATAGAAAGCGCCGTCCATATGCCGGTACGGCGCTTTTCCCTCCCTGAATATTCAGGAAACTTTGGTCTGGCAAATCCGTTTTTGCCGCTTCAGACCGTTTCAATTGAGACCAAACGCAAGCCGGTTATTTTTTCCCGTTTTCTTTTTCAAAATAGCTGATAAGCCATTCATAAAACGGATTGGCAAACTCTTCGTTCAGTGCCCGCGCTTTTTCAAGGCTGAGCTCTTTTTTGGCAAACGCCGCCTCAGTCAAAATCGTGCAGGCATCTTCCCTGATGTCAGCCGAACCTCCGGAAATCAGCCATTCCTCGTCTGTTTCGCCTCGTTCGTCCAAAATCCTGACCGCCCCCATGTCCAGAGCCATCAAAGTCGGCGCCCGCCCTTGGATAACCGTAAGCGGCATATCGTCCGCCGGCAGCACAACCCGATAAACTTTTTGGCTGAGCACAAGCTTTTCCGGCATATAGATTTTTAAGTCGATATTTGCTGCCATGGCTTATGCTGCGCCTTTCATCTGTTCGGCCTTTTCCAGCACTTCTTCTATCGTTCCGACCATATAAAAGGCCTGTTCGGGAATGTCGTCGTACTTGCCTTCCAAAATGCCCTTAAAGCCTTTAACAGTGTCTTCCAGATTGACAAAGCGGCCTTTCTTGCCGGTAAAGACCTCGGCGACATGGAACGGCTGCGACAGGAATTTCTGAATTTTGCGGGCTCGCGAAACTACCATCCGGTCGTCGTCGGATAATTCGTCCATGCCCAGGATGGCGATAATGTCCTGCAAAGAACTGTATTTCTGCAAAATCTCCTGTACGCCGCGCGCCACGTTGTAATGCTCCTCGCCCACAATGTCGGGATTTAAAATCCGGCTGGTTGAATCAAGCGGGTCAACCGCCGGATAAATGCCGAGCTCGGAAATTTTTCGCGACAGAACCGTTGTGGCGTCCAGATGGGCGAAAGTCGTCGCCGGCGCCGGGTCGGTCAGGTCGTCGGCCGGGACGTAAACCGCCTGTACCGAAGTAATGGAACCGTTTTTCGTCGAGGTAATGCGTTCCTGCATGGAACCCATGTCCGTACCGAGTGTAGGCTGGTAGCCCACGGCGGACGGAATGCGTCCCAGCAGCGCCGAAACTTCTGACCCCGCCTGCGTAAAGCGGAAAATGTTGTCAACGAAGAACAACACGTCCTGATGTTCCACATCGCGGAAATATTCCGCCTCGGTCAGCCCGGTCAGAGCCACGCGGGCACGCGCTCCCGGCGGTTCGTTCATCTGGCCGTAAACCAGAACTGTCTTGGACTTATCGCCTTCAAGGTCGATAACGCCGGATTCTATCATTTCATGGTACAAATCGTTACCCTCGCGCGTCCGCTCGCCGACGCCCGCGAAAACCGAATAGCCGCCGTGCCCTTTGGCGATGTTGTTAATCAGTTCCATAATTAACACCGTCTTGCCGACGCCAGCGCCGCCGAACAAGCCGATTTTTCCGCCTTTGGAATACGGTTCGAGCAGGTCGATGACCTTAATGCCGGTAACAAAAATTTCCGGGTCTGTCGACTGGTCGATAAATTCCGGCGCCTCCCGGTGAATCGGCATATATTCCTTGGTGTTGATTTTGCCGCGCCCGTCAACTTCGTTGCCGACAACATTGATAATGCGTCCCAGAAGCTCCGGGCCGACCGGAACCGTAATCGGCTTTTCCGTATTGTAAACCTTAATGCCGCGGCTCATGCCGTCCGTGGTATCCATCGCAATCGTGCGGACGATATTTTCGCCGAGGTGCTGCTCTACTTCCAGCACCAGCCGCCGCCCGCCGACTTCGCATTCCAGCGCGCTTAAGATTGGCGGCAGAACCTTGACGTTTTGAAATTTGACGTCAACAACCGCCCCCATAACCTGATAAATTTCGCCGAGTTTGTCCGAACCCTCCTGTTCCTTTATCTTTTGGCGCAGTTCGTCCAGACGCAAATCTGCCTCTTTTTTGAGGTCTTGCATTTCCGCTTTTTCTTCAGCTTCTTTTTTCTTTCTTGCCACCATCTCTTTTTTTACTCCTAATGTTTCTCCGCATAAAAGCACCTTTTTCGCTGTTACATCGCCGCTGCTTGGGCGGCATTCCTCTGTCACATCGCCTCTGTTCGGGCGACATTTCGCTGTCATATTGCCTCGCCCGGCGACATTCCCCTGTTACATCGCTTCTGCTCCGGCGACGATTTCCGTAAGTTCGGTCGTAATCGCGGATTGCCGCAGGCTGTTGTACTTAAAGGTCAGCGAGCTTATCATATCGCGGGCGTTGCGGTTGGCATTGTCCATTGAACTCATGCGCGCCGCATGCTCGGAAGCCTGCGAATTGATGAGGATTTCAAACATCGCCGTCCGCATATAGACGCCTGACAGTTTTTTCAAAAGCTCCAGCTTGTCCGGCAGATAGCCGTAAAAAGCATCGCCGGCCCGGTTCAGGCTTTCGTCTTCGGGTGCCGTAGCAATGTCAAACGGAATCACCTGTTTGGAAACCAGCGTCCGCGACAGTCCGGATAAAAAGTCGCTGTATACGATTTCGCAGATATCTGCGCCATATTGCTCTTTCTTATTCCAGACATCATGCAAAAAACTCATCGCCTCTTCGTAGGTTAAGTGTTTTTTGATAACGTTCGGATAGCTGCCTTCGATTTCGGTAACGCCGAGCCTTTTTAAGCCGGACAGTCCTTTTTTGCCGTAACAGAAGACCACCGTCCGTTTGCCCTCTTTGTGCAGTTCGTCGATACGCCGCTTGGCTTCTTTGGCAATCTGCGAATTGTAGCTGCCGCACAAGCCCCGGTCGGATGCCAGAACAAATAAGGCATAGACTTTCGGATTCTTTGGCTGCACGAGCATTTTCGGCAGCATATACGAAACGCCTTTCTCCGCCGCTTCCTGTTTGAGCGAAACCAGAACGTTCTTGATGTTGCGCACCATCATCTGCTGAAACAGCTCGCTCTTGTCCAGCGTCAGCTGGGCGCGACGGAATTTGGACGCTGCGACCATCTTCATTGCCGAAGTGATTTTCTGTGTCGACTTAATGCTTTCAATCCGGGTTCGGAGTTCTTTTAAGCCTGCCATAATCTGTCCTCTTCGCTATGCACTGTTTCCATTATGCTGCTTTCTCCGCCGCTTTCTTTTTAAAAGCGTCGAGACATTGCTGCATATAAGTACCGAGTTCGTTTTCCAGCTCTTCGGAAATGGCTTTCTTCTCGCGGATTTCTTTCATTATGCTGTTTTTCTCGCGTTTGATGCTCTCCAGCAGAAACTTCTCAAAATCCTTGATTTGGCCGACTTCCAGATTGTCCAGAAAACCTTTGGCACCCGCAAACAGGGAAACGACTTCGTCTTCCAGCGCCAGCGGATGGTAAACCGGCTGTTTCAGCAGTTCGGTCAGGCGGACGCCGCGTTCCAGAAGTTTTTTCGTCGCCGCGTCCAAATCGGACGAAAACTGCGAGAAAGCTGCCATTTCACGGTATTGCGCCAAATCCAGTTTCATCGTGCCGGCCACCTGTTTCATTGCCTTAACCTGCGCCGCAGAGCCGACGCGGCTGACGGAAATGCCGACATTGACCGCCGGCCGGACGCCTTGGTAAAACAGCGATGTCTCCAAAAATATCTGTCCGTCGGTAATGGAAATGACGTTCGTCGGAATGTATGCCGACACGTCTCCGGCCTGCGTTTCAATCACCGGCAGCGCCGTCAGCGAACCGCTTCCGCGTTCTTCGTCAAGTTTTGCTGCCCGTTCCAATAGTCTTGAATGCAGGTAGAAAACGTCGCCGGGGTAAGCCTCGCGTCCCGGAGGACGGCGGATCAGCAGCGACAGGGCACGGTAAGCCACAGCGTGCTTGGAAAGGTCATCATAGATGATGAGGACGTGCTTGCCCTGCTGCATGAAGTATTCGCCCATGGCGCAGCCGGAGTAAGGGGCGATATACTGCAGGGGAGACAGCTCAGAGGCGGTAGCGGACACCACGATGGTGTAGCCCATGGCACCGGCTTCGGTCAGGCTCTGCACAAGGTTTGCCACGGTAGAGCGCTTCTGACCGATGGCAACGTAAATGCAGATGACGTCCTTGCCCTTCTGGTTGATGATGGTATCGGAGGCAATGGTGGTCTTGCCGGTCTGGCGGTCACCGATGATCAGCTCGCGCTGACCGCGTCCGATGGGGATCATGGAGTCGATGGCCTTGATACCGGTCTGCAGCGGCTCCTTGACGGGCTGGCGCTCGATGATGCCGGGAGCAGGGCTCTCGATGGGGCGGAACTCCGTCGTCTCGATGGGGCCTGCGCCGTCGATGGGCTGGCCCAGTGCGTTGACCACGCGGCCGATCATGGCATCGCCCACCGGCACGGAAACCACCTTGCCGGTGCGCTTGACGATGCTGCCTTCTTTGATGCCGACATCCGAGCCCAGCAGCACGATGGAAACGGTATTTTCCTCAAGGTTCTGGGCCATACCGTATTCGCCGTTGTCAAACTGGAGCAGCTCGCCTGCCATGCACTTTTCCAGACCGCTGGCCCGGGCGATGCCGTCGCCCACCATAATGACCGTGCCGGTCTCGCTCTGCTCGATGGCATTTTCGTAATGCTTGATCTGCGCACGGATGATCTTGGAGATCTCTTCAGGTTTCAGTTGCATCTTTGTTTGTTCACCACTCAATTCATAATAGTCATTTCGGGTGGAAATTCGTTCTGTGCTCTGCCCCGTTTGCAAAGGGCAGGGGAATGTTACAGAGTGACCGCCGCAATATCCCGGCGCAGGGAGGCAAGGCGGTTCTGGACGGTGCCGTCCAGCTCGGTGCCCTCGATATCCAGCCGGATACCGCCCAGCACCTTGGCATCCACCTTGGTTTTAAGGTCGATGGTCTTGCCGGTCAGGCTTTCCAGCTTGGCGTGCAGCGCCGTGCGCTGCTGCTCTGTCAGCGGGACAGCCGAGATGGCCGTAGCTTCCAGAATGCCGTGCGCCTGATTGTAGCGGATGCGGTAAGCCCGTGCGCAGCCGGACAGCTCCCGCAGGGTGCCCTTCTCGCACAGGATCTTTAAAAAGTTCAGCACATAGAGGTGGACCTGCCCGCGCAGGGCTTCGTCCAGCAGGCCGCAGCGCTCCTTTTTGGGGATGCTGGGGGTGCTGAGCAGCCGCAGGTAGTCCGGGTTTTGCTTCAGAAGCTGTTGCACCTCGTCAAGCTCGCCCAGAATGCGGGTCTCCAGCCCTTCCTCTGCCGCCAGATCGTACAGACTGCCGCCGTACATCTTTGCAGTTTCGGTCATGATGCTTCACCCACGTTTTTGATAAATTCGTCGATCAGGTCCTTGTGGTCCTTTTCGCTGATCTCGCGCTCCACCACCTTGGATGCGATCTCCATGGCAATGCCGCCGATCTCGTCCTTGACCTCGTTCACGGCCTTCTTGCGCTCCTGCGCAATGTCGGCCTCGGCCTTCTGCTTCAGGGCAGCGGCCTGTGCGCGGGCCTCGCCCACGATCTCTTCCGAGCGGGCGGTGGCGGTCTTTTGCGCCGTAGCTACGATCTGGTTGGCCTCGGTGCGGGCGTTCTGCAGGTTCTGCTCGTACTCCGCCTTCATGGCCTCGGCCTCGGTGCGCAGCTTCTGCGCATCCGCGATCTCGCTGTCGGCCTTGGCCTTGCGGTCGGCAATCACCTGTTTGATCGGCTTCAGCAGGAACTTTTTGAAGATGACCAGCTGGATCATCAGGTTGCAGATCTGGGCCAGAAAGGTCCAGCCATCCAGCGTGATCAACGCCTGATACAGTTCCATAAGCGTCTCCTTTCGTTATTTTTTCGGATCGGGAGGCTTATGCCAGATACTTCATGAACATACCGGGAGCCAGGAAGATCAGCAGCAGGCCGGTAACAAAGCCGTAGATACCGGTGGTCTCGGAAAGGGCAACGCCGAGGATCAGGGTGCTGGTAACGTCGCTCTTGCACTCCGGCTGACGGCCAACGGCCTCACAGGCAGCAGCAGCAGCGTTGCCTTCGCCGATACCGGGGCCGATACCTGCGATCAGTGCGCAGCCTGCGCCGATGCCGCAGCCTGCCAGAGCGATACCACGAGCCAGATACTGGAAATCAGTCATAAGATTTGTCCTCCTAAAATGTGTTTGTGTTTTGGGGGATGCCGGAAGGCCTTAGTCCTCACCGGCAGCACGTTTGATGAAGATTGTGGTCAGGGTACAGAAGATGAACGCCTGAATGCAGCCGCCGAACCAGTCGAAATACAAACCGGTAAAGGCCGGGATGCCGATCTGGAACAGCTGGATCTGACTCAGGAAGCCCGGCAGCCAGCCAAAGATGACGTGGCTCAGGCTTGCCAGTGCCCAGTACAGCAGTGTGGAGATGACCGTACCGGACAGGATGTTGCCGAAGTGACGGAACGCCATGCTGACAGGGGTAGAGATCTCTGACAGCACATTGATGGGTGCCATGATAAAGATCGGATCGAGCAGACCCTTGAGGTAGGCCAGAATGCCGTTCGTTTTGATCTTGTAGTACATGATCAGAACAAACACCACGATGGCCCACGCTGCCTCGGTGTTCAGGTCGGCCGTGGGGCTCCACAGGCCGACAACGCTGATCAGGTTGCACCCGATGCTCAGTGCAAAAATAGCACCGACCAGGGGGATATACTGATCGAAGTGGAAGCCCATGTTGTCGTGCACGAACTGTTCCAGCCGCGTTACGATGAACTCGGCTGCGGCCTGTCGTTTGGACACATTTTCCAGCTTGAGGTCGTGCCCCAGCCAGATGGCAAAACCCGAGAGCAGCGCCATGACGATCCAAGTGCTTACCAAGGTCTGGGTAATTTTAAAATCACCCAGCAGGGGGATATTGGTGTGGATGGTATACAGGATCTTTGCGCCGTTCAGTTCCATTTATTCTTGTTCACCCCCTTCGTCACGGGGCTGCACCGCAGACGCCTCAGCAGGGGCGGGGTCATCTTCCACAGCGATGTCCACCGGCTCCTGCGGGGGTGTGAGCGGCTTGTACTTCCCGGTTATCTGGAGATAATAGATCGTAACTCTGGGGAACAGCAGCGGCAGAACGCCTGCAAACGCTTGGAAACAGGGAGCCGCAATGGCTATGATGATCCACAACGCCTGCAGCAGCATCCTTGTATTATAGGATATCTGCAGCTGCGCTTTACGCTTTTTTTCGTCCGGCTCGTCAATGACCTTCTGCACCACGAAGCAGATGCCGGCAAAGTTGCCGATAGCCACCAGCGCGCCGATGATGCCGCCCAGCAGCACCCGGTAGTCAAAGACCACCCAGCCCACCAGATGCAGCGCTGCAAACACTACCCACATCACGGCAGTGCACAGAGACACGCCGCAGGTGATGCGCAGCAGCTCCTTTTTGGATTCCGGCTGCAATTTCATAAAAACGAACCTCCATTACTGGTGGGAGTTGAAGCCCACCCGATGATTTTTTTCGTGCTTGGAGCGCTCCAGCCGTTCCTTGCAGAACACCCAGAAGTTCTGCGCCCCGGCGGCAAGCCCCAGCCCCACAGCGGGCAAAAACAGCCATTCTGGCCAGCCCCAGTGCTCCACAGCCCACCAGCATCCGGCAAGGCAGAGCACCAGCGGCAGCAGCATATTCAGCCCCAGCTGGGTCAGCCAGACCAGATCTTCCAGTGCCTTGTACCAACCCTTCACGGTCCGGCTCCCCTCCCTCTGCGTGCGCTCCGGGCCGCTCTGTCTTTTTTGCCCGATCTGCACGTTAAACTTTGAACAAAGGCTCTTTACTCTCCATTATACTCAAAACGGCTGTAAAATTCAATCAATTTTCCACTGCTTTTTAGCAAAATTCTATAAACGCAGAGAAGTTCGTTATATCTAACCAAAAGTTTTCCGATTCTTGCCCTCATCTTCTCCGTGTCATTTATCATTCTGCCCCGTTTGAGAAAGAAAAAGCGTTTCCTTTTGAGACGATTTTGCTGAAATGCACAAAAAGCCCCGACGGGCGCTGTCCTAAAACAGTACCCGCCGGGGCGTAAATCGTGCTTTGGTCTATCTTTTACCAGAGATTTGCAGTCTCATTGTAGAGGCCCTCATAGCTCTTGGCAGAGACATCCCAGCTGAAGTCGCACTCCATGTCGTACCTGATAAGGTTGTTCCAGTCTTCCTTGCTGTAGTAGCGGTCCTGTGCGCGGCAGCAGGCATCGTACAGCTCGTGGGCGCTGTAGCCC
>ERZ1026944.872-NODE-872-length-10930-cov-4.295080_pt1 | contig 10930 bp, 5 predicted proteins | sample MGYA00519569_ERZ1026944 | MGnify/ENA primary metagenome ERZ1026944 (study PRJEB26926, sample SAMN06164618) | human gut metagenome | biome: ENVO:00009003; feature: ENVO:2100002; material: ENVO:00002003 | host: Homo sapiens | place: USA | collected 2012 ... | reverse complement strand
CGGCTGAACAGTATCCGGAGCCTGAATGAGATTGCGGCTGCCCGTGGTGAAAGTCTCGCACAGATGGCGCTCAAATGGGTCATCCGTGACGGTGTGGTCACTTCTGTTCTGATCGGAGCTTCCCGCCCGGCACAGATTCTTGAAAATCTGAAAGTGTTAAACTCTGCTCCGTTTACGGAGGAGGAACTGGAAAAAATTGATCAGTGTGCACTTTCTCTCTAGGTAAAACAAAAACCCCGGATATTTATTTCCGGGGTTTTGTCTTTTCCTGCATCTGCTATTTGACTTTGACTTTTAATTTTAAAACTTTGGTCTTTCCATTGTTTAAGGTTACTGTCACGCGAATGGACGCAGTTCCTTTTTTGTTCGATTTTATGGTACCCTTCTTGTTTACAGATGCAATTTTTTTGTTATTGCTCTGATAAGAAATGCTTTTTACATTGTCCATATTTAAGGTGGCTGCCAGAGAAACCTTCTTTTGTTTTCCCTTCTTCACCTGAACGGTTTTATTCTTCAATGTAACCGTTTTTAATATTTTCGTTGTGACCTGATCCATATCTTTCTGATCCATAAGGACGTAATTCTTATTGGAATCTGCTGAAAAATTCACATTTCCGGCTTTTGTAACCGTATAACTCTTGTCGTTTACAAGGACATAGGCACCTGTCTTTTGATCTTTTGCACACACATACAGCTTATTTCCGGTCTGTATGTCTGCTGTATTTACGGTCAGTGTATAGCTTACGTTGCCAGCCGGATCGGTGACCCGGATCGTCACATCTGTGTGTTTTCCATTGTTTTCTTCCATGGTTTGTTTTATCAGATCAGCGGTCACCGTTGTTTTGATGGCTTTATTTTTCCGGGTTCCGGTAACGGTCACGGTTGGTGTATTTTGTCCGGCCGTGTTTCCATCGGACGGTGTTTCTGTACCGGCTGTATTTCCGTTAGACGGTGTTTCTGCATCGGTTTTGTTTCCGTTGGATGGTGTTCCCCCTCCGGCTGTATCACCACCCGAAGTATTTCCGCCACCTCCTCCGGAAGATGAGCCACCTCCGGTTGCTCCACCGCCTCCGGAAGATGAACCGCCTCCGGTTGTTCCACCACCTCCGGAAGATGAACCGCCTCCGGTTGTTCCACCGCCTCCGGTGGAACTGTCCTCTTTGATTGTAACGGTCACGGCTTCACTTGTCACCGTTTCGTAATAAGTCTGTCCATCCTTATCATCCGGCTCATATACTGCCTTAAACTGATAAGAACCGCCACGTTTTAAGCCTGATACAACCGTATCGGCTTCCCCATATACGAGTTTTTCCTGTGCCTTTATTATGGTTCCGTCCTGATAAAAAGAAATCGAACCAAGCGGAATCCTGCCATTTCGGACTCCATCTACCTGTGCATACAGATGTACGGAATTACCGTTTTCTGTCTCTGCCGTAAGACGAATCGATGGTTTCGCCGCTGTAATGGTAAAGGTTCCGACTTTTTCCTCTATCACATCGTACTGGTTTCCATCCACTTTAAACCAGACATCATAACTGCCCGGCTGCACCGGAACAACATTTTTCCCATCCTGCCGATAGAAAACTTCAGGCTTTACCTGCGAATCTACCGTCTTTCCGTTGTCCGTTCGGACTACATTTACCGTGGAAACAAAGCAGCTCTGTTTCAGCCCTGTGTATGCAGCTGTCTGCTGGATGGTATCATACTGCATCTTTACGGCAATTGGATTTACCGTCACGGTTTCGTTTGCCTGGGAAGGAAGTGCCCTGTAGTTTCCATCGACTGCTCCTGCATAAGAAACTGTAATTGCATTTTCTCCCATATGAAATCCGTTTGCCTCTGAAACCGGAATCTTTATGGCTGCCTCTCCGTTTTGAAGCGTGTTACCGGATACTTCATAAGGGGTCTGGTTAATGTATACCGAAAAACCAGCAGACGGCACGTTCTGTCCCTGTAAGCCGCTATCTGTATAGACCGTCTTCACGGTAAGATTCAGTTCATCCTGCATGGACACGGCCGTTGATAATCCATTTATCGTAGTGGTTGTTTCCTTTTGGAAAACGGGTGAGCCGGAAGTATCCGGATCATTGTTTACAATCAGAGTTACGTTCTGTTCGATCTGTTCATCCGCTGAAAAAGGACGGATTTTGATATGGTAGGTTCCCGGTTTTACCGTAGAACTATTAGCCGTGCTATAGTACATTGGTGTGATCGCATTACTCTTTCCATCTTTTCCCGTTTCGAACATCAAATTAAAATCCGGAATACAAATAAAACTACCTTCCTCATTCGTAACCGTCTCTGAAGAAAGTGTTTTCCCATTAAATGTCACTTCATATTGTAACGGAACATAGACTAAATCTTTAACTGTCTCATCTGTTTCATCCGGCCAGCTCACGTCTGCCAGATATGACTTTCTACCTCCAGAAATCTCTGAAACCGTTGTAGTAATTACCGGATTTTTTATGGTCATATTTTTTACTGCAACCGGTTCCGGTTCATTCCCTGACAACTCACTGGTTTTCCAGATTTCTCCGTTTCCAGACGATGTCCGTTCCAGTGTCATCCCTGCCTGTCCGTCTGTCGGTGTAAAAGAAACCGCCGTATCCGCAGCCCTTCCAAGTTCCAGATAGGTGTGATTATACTCCGCAATTCCAGATTTTCCATTTCTTCCATTCAGGGTTTCAAATGTAAGTGCACCCGTAATGGTATCTGTAACATTCAGCTTCTGTTCTTTTCCTAAGATCAGTCGGTTTCCTGCTGAATCCGCACTCACAATCGAATGTACCTGTGGAGTTTCCATCTTGGAAAGATCAATCGCACTTGCCCCTTCCAGCCTGACCGTACAGCTGTCCAACGCTGCCGGTGCAAATGTTCCACCGCCCTTTACTGTGAGGTTTCCTACTTTGCTTATACCTGGAATTCCGGTATAGGACTGGTCGGTATCTATGGTCAGAAATGTCTTCCCTGCGTGATTTTCAGATACTCCGTACACCTGTTTCGTATCGGAACCGGTAAGTGAAATTTCCACATCGCCGGAAACCGTATATTGTCCATCCGCTGCCGGTGGATCCGGCTCCTGCGTGGAAAACCAGTCATCCTGATTTACATATGGTTCCCTGGCACCGGATGCATAGATTTCCCCATTTTGCGTACCGGAAACGTGCGCAAGCACGATCTGTGTCTTACCGTCATATGTTCCATTCATGGAACCGGCATAAATATTCCCCAGATTGGTACCACCACCCGTAATCAGAATCTGTGCCTCTGATCCCGGATGATTCCCCATATTCTTTCCATTCTCATAAAGGGATCCGCCAAAGATATCTACATAGCGGAATCCGCTGTCGCACGTAACATTCTCAAGAACAAGTTTATGCCCATTTGCAAAAATTGCATCGTGCAGACGATTGGAAAACCGCAGCGTAATGTTTTTAAATGTCACATCCGTATTCAGGATAAATCCCCCCTTACGGTTGGAAAAAGTATTTCCATTTCCGTTGACGGTCACGCTTTTATCAAAAATAAACGGTTCCGCAGCCTCGGCATTTAAAAAAGCACCACTTCCCAAAATTGAGATTTCATCCCCATTGCCGGCAGCCGCATAGGCATCCTCAAATAAATTGTAGGGATTTCCATAGCTTCCATCTCCGGAACGAGTAGAATTTCCATGTTTAAATTCCGTATAGATCGTTCTTGCCGCTGTCTGCACAGCCTCCTGCGCCTTTGCCGGCACGACAGGCTGCACGGTAATACACATGGTGAGCACGATAAAAAATGCCCATAGACGTTTTGCTACATTGTCTGGTTTCATCTGATTGTTCTTTTTCATCCATTTCTCCTGATAATAAGAACAGGGGGATGAGTCAAAAACTCATTCCCCTGTCACTTCATTGATAGTCTCTACCATCATCCTAACATGGTTTCCTATCATCGTCAACAAATTTATGACCTGTTTTTATACCTATATCATCTGCTGATTTTATATTTTATTATTTCTATCTGTTCTATCTGTGTGATATCAATCTTCTGATTGAAAATATAACGAGCCCCACAATATTTCATTTCACTTGCAGATGCATATCCATCTCCAAGCTCTTCAAGATCTGTACCATCCATGAAAGGATGTTTCTTTTTTTCAGTTCCTTTTCTGTCATCGGTAAGAGGTAACTCTCCTATGGAATATTGCTTTCCGTCTTTTGTTGTTGCAACTACATGATAAAAACGCCCTTTTTCTCTCCAGTCATTGACGGGACAAATACTAACCGTATAAGGTGTAATTTCAACAGGGATTGTTTTTTTTGTTTTCTTAACATCCGCTTTTAACATCTTCTCCTTCATTGGAACAACTTTTCCCTTAACCAAAACATTTTTTAATGGCGTATTTGAATTATCCGGTGATTGAAATCCCTTATATACTTTCGGATTTTTCCACGCAGTATCATCGGAATAAAAGCCGCACACATTGATCTGAATACCATCACCTGTATCTATTACATCCACCTTACTGGTAGTATCTAACCCACCTAACCAATAATTTGTTCCTTCCAAAGATTTTGCGTTCGGAAGGAACACCTTTGCACGCATAACCTTCGTATTTGAAGCAACCTGAATTGATGATATGATTATCTTTTGTTCTTTTCTGCCATCATCTTCTCTACTGTTTGATTTTGCATCAGAATTTTTTCCACACGCACACAGACAATATAGCATTGTAAAAATTAATAAGTACAGACTGATTCTCTTCATTCATAATCCTCCAAATACATCCTGTATTTTACCATCCTACTTTCGCATATATAACACTGTCCTTATGTGCAGTTAAACCAACAAAAAACTCCAATGTCTTCCCCTGTCATATTGTATCCGAATCTCCAAAAAACGATCTTTTATCTGCTCCATTGCCTCAATTGCATTGTCCAACAGATTTTGCTACTTTTATCATTGTATATCCTGTAATTTATTTTCCTCTCTATTTCAGGATTTCCTGCAGCCGCGCATCTGTATGCAGGAGTTCCTTCGCGCGATCCCTATATTGCTGCTCATGCAGATAAGTATAGCGGAACGGTTTGATCGACGGTGCCAGATCAACTGCTTTCTCAAAATCCTCCCGCCGAAGATCCAGTGTTTTTACATAATCCCAGAACCCCGTCTGCGTAAAAATCGTGTCTACCCTCCGGTAACGATGATCCTGCACAACACTCATCAGATATGTCGCAATGCCAACCTGAATACCATGAAGCTGCGGATGCTCAAGCATCTTGTCCAGCGCATGGGAAATCAGATGTTCGCTGCCGCTCGTTGGCGCACTGCTGCCCGCAATCTCATTTGCAATTCCGCTCATTGCAAGAGAATCCAGAAGTTCCTTTAAAAACAGATCATCCTGTATCGAAGTAAACGGTGTGCGCACAAAACTGTTGACTGCTTTCTTTGCAATCATGACAGCAAAATCGTTGACTTTTCCGTACCCATGTTCTTCCTCAAAAATCCAGTCATACAGTGCCGTAATTTTTGATACCATATCGCCGATTCCGGAATATAAAAATTTCTCCGGTGCACTGCGGATAATCTTTGTATCCACCACAATCCCATATGCAAGTTTTGCCGGAACGGACTTGCGCCGTCCTTCCACCAGAAGGGAAGCACTGGCACTTGAAAAGCCATCGCTCGATGCCGATGTCGGGATGCTGATAAACGGCAGATTTCGCAGAAATCCACAATATTTCGCACCATCAATCACTTTTCCACCACCAATACCGATGACTGCCTGCGTCTTCGCCGGCATGGAAAATGCAAGACTGGTCAGATCTTCCAACCGCACGGTATCAAGTTCCTGATATTCTAAAATATCAATGTCCTCCTGCTGCAATGCTTCCATAACGGTAGAACCAAACATTTCTACAAGACCGTTTCCAAACAATACAACTACTTTCTGTAACTGTAACTCTTTTAAGTAAATCCCCAGATTGTCCAATGCACCCGCACCGATCTTTAAAAGTGCCGGAATGGAAATGTGTTTTCCTGCCATAATAAATGTTCTCCTTCTCATTCTCTTTTCTATTGATTTTAGTATAAACAAAGGTTCCTGAAATTACAATCAATTCCCCCGAAAAAACGCACACGCTTCTCTTTACAATTATGGGTAAGAAAAAAGACGATTTCCTGCGAAACCGTCTTTTTCTTATTAAAATTTTGACGAAACTCCTGTAAATTTACTTTGTCACTTTGATCGTCATCTTTACAGTCTTTGTCTTTCCGTTCTTTAAAGTGACTTTTACTTTCACAACTGCTTTGCCAGCTTTCTTTGCGACAATTGTACCATTTTTATTCACGGTTACAACCGACTTTTTGGAAGATGTATAAGTGATCTTCTTTACATTTTCCATGTTCAGGTTCTTATCAAAAGTAACTTTTGCCTTCTTTCCGTTTGCAACCGTTTTCTTGGTATCCTTTAATGCAATACTCTTTAAGATTTTACTGCTCAGGGCTTTTGCATCCTTCTCATTCAGCAGTACATAATCACCGGCATCTTTGGTATCCGCTGTCACAGTTCCGTCTTTGGAAACCTTATAAGTCCTGCTGCTGATCAGGACTTTTTCTCCTGTCTTTTTATCAACTTTTACAAGTGTCAGCTTTTTGCCTGCCTGCAGATCCTTCGCATTGACAGATACGCTGTTCATCACTTTGCCGGAAGCGTTCTTTGTTGTCTGGGTAATCGTGATGTCGCTGGTTCCTGCCTCTTGGACTAATTTTGCAACCACATCTGCTGAAATTGTAGTCTTCTTTGTCTCGGAAGCATTCTTTACTGTTTTGTCCAGCTGTGCCCGGGCATCTGTCACTTCTCCCTTATCGTTCTTTTCAACGGTAAGTGTCGCATTTGTATCTTTTGCAATATTCTCAAATGTTTTGTCCGTTTTCCGGGTTTCCGATGGTTTTGTATCCGGTGTTGTTGTGCTGCCGGAATTTCCACCAGAGGTGCTGCTGCCGGAGGAAGAATTTCCGCCATTATTTCCACTCTGGCTGATCTGTTTTACCGCAATCAGGCCATCGGCATCTGCTTTTGCAGCTTCTGCATCACTGATCGTTGTTCCTTTGAATGCATCAAAGTAAAGTACCGATTCCACATCTACCGCGGAACCTGCCGGGTTGGAATTACACCAGAGTCCGAATGCCTGCACATCTTTTAAAGCATCCCCACTAAGTTTTCCACCCGTCTTCCCTTTAAAAGCTGAGAATGGAACGGTTACTTCATAGGCATCTTCTGTCTTCGCAAGATTGGTCAGATATACTTCATACTCTTCTCCTCCTGCCTTGATCTGTACAACAACCTTCTGACCTTTTCCATCAAGTTTTGTCCAGAATTTCAATGCATTATAGGCTGAAAAATCTGTATTGCCCAGACTTGCATTTACCAGACCCGTCCAGACTTCCGAACCGGTTGTTTTTAATTTGTAACTAAATGCAGCACCATATGTACCGTCTGCCTTATGCTCCTGATCCAGCGTAAAGGACGAACTGCATCCAGCGGCAGAATTTCCACCGTAAGCTGCATCCAGAAGTCCATTACTCCCGACATAGTAGTCAAAATTTTCCAGCACACCTGCCGGAGCTTTGTCCTTTTCTTTCCCGATACTCAGATTTGTGATCGCAGACAATGTCTTTCCATCTGCAACCAGCGCGATTTCCGCTACATCTGTTTTTCCGATCTGATCCATTTCCTCCTGTGTCAGCTGCGCCGTATAGAATCCATCGGAGCCTTTCGCAGCCGGCAATGTCAACTGTTTGCCTTTTGCCGTATCCTTTACAACAAACGATACCTCATCGGCATTGGAAACACTTGCCTTTAACACAGTTGGCTTTAAAATCGTATCCATATCAAACGGTGCTACCATGTATCCGCTGACATCTTTGTAATTATCCGTCTTTACTCCTGCGTACTTATCGATATTTCCATAGAAATTAGTACCGTTTCCAAATACTGAATCGTCATTGTTGTAGTAAGAAATGAAATCATTGATCATTTCCTGTCCCATGGTATCACTGTATTTATACGGCACATAGAAATTGGTATCGCTGAAATTTGCCCATACCATATAATATGGCATGTCGTTTTTCTTTGCGATATCATTCACTTTCTGATACCAGTTCACACCCGACTTTGCCTCACTGACCGGATTATTTTTTACAAGAAGCCCTTCGTTATCACTTCCATCCTTTTTCATCACACGTACACCGGTCTCCGAAATCGCAGCCAGCTTGTTATGCTGTTTTGCAAGTGATGATACAACCTGACAGGTCTGATCCAGATGATCAAAGAATGAAGTATCACTCTCTGCCGGATAAGTATTAAAGTCGTTGTAATAATCAAATGCCAGAATGTCTACACAGGCATCTCCCGGATACCGCGACATATACTCTGCCTCGGTCTCCAGCGGTCCGTTTGGCGAATACACATAAAGCATATTGTGCACGCCTTGGGATTCCAGATAATCTCTGGTATATGCATACAGACTCCTGTAACTTTCTGCGGTGTTTGCACTGCCCCACCAGAACCAGCCGCCGGTATCCTCATGGAATGGCCGGAAAATCACCGGAATATTCTCTTGTTCCAATGCATTGGCATAGACTGCAATCGTATCAAGATATGCCTTAAATACCTCATTCTTCTCTCCACCAGGCAAAATCTTCTTTAACGAATCACCGGATAAATCTTTTGCTTCATTAAAATCACAGTTATAGAAATCGTAGGTTCCATCTGCATTCTTTTTAATCTTTGCGTTGGTGAAATTCGGCATATGGGTGGATAAGGTAACGATTGCACCGTTTTGGGCCGCCTTTTTGCTGTAGTCAATGGAATTCTGCAGTGCCGATGCCGCATCCGTACCACCAGCCTCGCTTCCAAACAATGCCAGGGAGTCAATGCCGAAAATACCGCTGACGGAACCGGTCACATCTTTTACATCTCCCAGATCGTTGTTTCCTACGGAATGGCTCACATCATTCTGATGTCCAAACAGTACCTGATCACTTTCGGTCAGTCCCTGCAGATATGCATACAATGCCTTTGCGCTATTGCTGGCATCCGGATCTGTCATGGTCAGGGTTTTATCTGTTGCTTCTGGTTTTGCCTGTGTTCCGTCTGTATTCGGTGTTGCGGTAATTGTCACAAAATCACCACTGGCATCCTTCTGGGAAAGTATCAGATTATCCAGATAAACATCCCCTGCAAAGGAACTGTTGGCTCCGATAAGTCCGATTGTCAGATCATCCATTGGTGTGGCAGACGGAGAAAATCCTAAAGTAACTGTAACTTTCTTATATCCGTTTCCTGCATCTGCTGCCTCGGACGAATCTATGCTGGTATCTTTATTGATTCCGCTGTTGGAGAAAAATTTTATCTTGGAAATATTACTGCTTTCCGGATAAATCAAATCCACACTCACCTGATTATAATTGCTGATATCAGCCGGTGTCTTCGGTATGAATTTCACTTTTGCCTCACTCCATGATTCGCCGGAGTTGGCTGTATAATTCAGGCTTACTTTTAATCTTCCGTCTCCGCCATTTGCGTCATAGGAAAGTTCCGGAGCAGCATTTTTTGTTCCACCGTGGAAATACTGATATCCGGTTTCACCTGCCCACAGATTTACCTGGGATTCATCATTTAAATCAGAAAGAACGGTTGGCTCCTGTTTGGTCAGTTCCTGTTTATCGCTTGATAAATTTGTGAGAACTACATTTGAAAATGTCACAGTTCCCTTAAATCCGGTTCCCACAAGAACGAATTCAACATCCATCAATGTATCCGGTGTTATTCCTGAAAACTTTACTTTCAGATCAGCTGAATAATTCTCCCCATCTTTCGTAAAAGAATCCTGCTGCAGCCACTGGCAATCCATACTGTTGTTCCATCCCCAATCTGATCCCAGTTTTGTTACACCCTGGATATTCAGATGCGCTTTATCTGCAGCCAGCGACTGATAGGATGCTTCATCCAGTGTTACCTTTGCAGTTAATTCATACTCTTCATTCACATTTCCCAACGAGCCATTGATGGAATCATTATATACAAAAGTAATTTTTCCTGCACCATTCCAGTCTTCTTCTTTCAATCCTGAAAAATCAATGGTTTCTGTTGTTTTTGCGTCCTCATTTTTGTACAGTTCTGTACGTGTTACTGTTGGCGCTGACGCTTCATTTGTTTCCGCCGCATACACAATCTCGTTCTGTAAAAATGTGCATGCCTCCGGTGTCAGCGACCCCATCATTGCTGCTGCCAGCGTGATGGCAACAATCTGTTTTCCTACCCTTCTCATGTTTTTGCTCTACCTTTCCTTTCTTCTCCATTTTAGTTGCAAAAACCTTCCAGCACCCTCCATCTATCCGGTTTTACTTAATAAAAAAGCAATTGCACGCTGCTTCCCATATTTCAGGGAGAGGGTACTGCATACTTGGGGAGTGCAGTAAAAATATGGGAACCAGTGTGCAATTGCTTTATTTATTTGATAAATTCAGTATATCACAAAGTAATTTTAAGTCAATATTTAGTTAATATAAAATTAAATATTGTAAAGTATTACTTAATTTAATGTTTTTTAATCTTTTTTTAATCTTTTAATTGGGCACTTTGCCAAGGGGCGAAAGTACCAGTTCCTTATTAATTGAAAAAAGCACCTGTAAAACAGATTATGTTCTGCTCTACAGGTGCTAATATCGTGCAAGTTCTTTTAAGCTGCCTTCCAAAGAATAACCCCCTCTTTTTGTACATTCTTATAAAATGGAAGCACTTCCCCCACTTTTTCATATTTTCTTCTTTAATATCAATGATAGAAAAAATCTTATCATAACGTACCATTTTTTCTGCACCTATTCCATATTTTCTTTTTCATAAGATTCCACCAGTCAAAGAACAATTCAAAAATTAAGGGGA
>ERZ1026944.865-NODE-865-length-10980-cov-4.240183_pt1 | contig 10980 bp, 8 predicted proteins | sample MGYA00519569_ERZ1026944 | MGnify/ENA primary metagenome ERZ1026944 (study PRJEB26926, sample SAMN06164618) | human gut metagenome | biome: ENVO:00009003; feature: ENVO:2100002; material: ENVO:00002003 | host: Homo sapiens | place: USA | collected 2012 ... | reverse complement strand
AGCGTCAGATGTGTATAAGAGACAGAAGGAGATACTTTCTCCGCTTCGTCGCGGAGCAGAAGCCTCGGCAAAGCCTTATCCGCCCCTTTCACCCAGACGGGCATTGCCACTCCGGTGGGCGGATACCCCAGGACAGTCCACATCGTAGTGAGCTCGGGACGTTCACCCTTTTTCACTCCCTGCACCACAACCGAACTGGCCGTACTGCCGCGCGCAATGAAATCCTGGTCTACAAACCACCCCGTTGTCTTAGGACGGTTGAAATCCCCGCTTTTCAGGTCGATTCCCAAAAGCGGATTGGCGAAAGAGCGGGAAAGTTCCCTGAATATCCATTGCGGCGTAATCTGTCCCGTAGCCGAAGCCGGCATCAGCAGCTTATCCTCCTGCATGAAGCGGACATAGCCCGCCCCCTCGTTCACCTTGCCTGAGAAAGAGAAGTTGGTACGTGCAATATACCCGCAAGGCGCATCCTTAGGGTCGTTGGCATCGTACATCACATACTTATGATAATCCACCTCGAACATGGCGGCACCCCCTTCGGCATCAATTACACCGAAGTTAGCTTCTATCAGGCTGGGCTTGGACAGCGTATCGAGAAATTGACGGAAATCCTTCACCGTAGCGCACACTTCCAACGCACGCCGCATTACCCGTCCGTTGGCCTCTCCACGCTCCTCGCCGGGTTTCACCTCGACCAAGTTATAAGACTGCGTATTCATAACGGAGAACCCCGCGGCGTTCGTACCTATCCACACATCCGTCGGATTATCTTCCACACTGTTGACAACGGCTACAAACGGATAGCGCCCGCCGGAGAAATATCTCACGCTGTTTTGCGGAAAGTCCGTATCGCGGTTCTTCCACAGCAAGGGGCGTCCGTCGGGAGTAACCTTGCCGGAGATTACGGCAGATGTACAGGCGGAAAGCGGTCCGGCGCTTCCCAAAGATATAACGACAGCAATCAGAGCGAATAAAGTCCGTTTCATAGCAAAGAAGTTTTACCGTTAGTTTCGACAAAGATAAAAAATCAATCCGGATTAGTACGCCATACCGTTCAAAATACCTACAAATAGCGATTGCAGTTCTCGAAGAAAAGCCGTTACTTTGCGCCCGAAACATAGAGTAGAAAGGAATAACTTACAATGAATGAACAACATAAATACCGGGCAACGGACAAGATGAGCGACCTCATCTGCGATAACTACTCCTTATTAATGGTGATGAGCCGCTTCGGTTTGTCGCTTGGATTCGGAGACAAGAGCGTAAAGGACGTCTGTGAAGCCCAGAATGTAGACTACCGCACTTTCCTCGCCGTAGCCAATTTCATCAGCGAGGAGCAATACTCTTACAGCGCGGATGATGATTCATTCTCTATTCCGGCGCTTATGGATTATCTGAAACGCGCGCACGCCTACTTTCTCGACTTCAACCTGCCTGCCATGCGCCGCAAACTGATAGAGGCCATAGACTGCTCCAGAGATAATGACGTGGCCTACCTCATCCTCAAATTCTTTGACGAATACGCCAAAGAAGTGCGCCGCCACATGGAATACGAAAACGAGGCCGTCTTTACGTACGTAGAGCAATTGCTGCAAGGCAGGCTGTCCGACGAATACAACATCGCCACTTTTGCCAGCAAGCACAACCAGATAGACACCAAACTGAAAGAACTGAAAAATATCATCATCAAGTACTATCCGGAAAAAGAAAACAATAATCTTCTGAACGCCGTCCTGTTCGACATCTTCAACTGTGAACAAGACCTCGCGTCGCATTGCCAGGTAGAAGACTATATGTTTGTTCCCGCCGTAGCACAAATAGAAAAAAGACTGAAAGATGAACAATAATATTTCTCTGAAAATAGTTGTTGCGGAAACTTCGGTCATTGTACGAAGTGGTCTTGCGGCAGTACTCAAACGCATTCCCAACCTGAACGCGCACCCCATCGAGGTGTCGTCACCGGAAGCATTGCAGAACTATATCCATCTGCACACTCCCGACATTGTAATCGTAAATCCGACTTTCGGCGGCTGGTTCGACCTGCCTTCCTTCAAGACAGACCATACCAGAAACAGCATCAAATACATCGCATTGGTATGTTCCGTCATCGACAACAACGCTCTGAAAGAGTATGACGAAAGTATCGCCATTTGTGACGATATCGAAGTAATCACCGCAAAAATCAACCGCCTTCTCCATACCGAAGAAGAAGATGAAAAAGACAGCGAACAGGAAACGCTCAGCCAACGCGAAAAGGAAATCATCACTTGCGTCGTAAAAGGAATGACCAACAAGGCGATTGCCGACAAACTGTATCTGTCCATCCATACCGTCATTACCCACCGCCGCAACATTGCGCGCAAACTGCAAATACACTCTCCCGCAGGCCTCACCATCTACGCCATTGTGAACAAGCTGGTGGAACTGAGCGATATTAAAGACACCTTATAAATTCCCTGTCAACCTTTCTTCCGTACAACCTGCCGCGAAAGAAGAACCACGAGTCCCTTTCCAACCCCGTCTTCCCCCAGGAGAAAAGCATGCCGGCCTGCCGACCGAGCTTCATCTCCAACCTAAAGATACATATCTTCAGCGTAGAGATACGCATCTTTACCCTGAAGATGTACATCTTTAAGCTGAAGATAAAGCTTACTCCGTACCTTAGCCCCCTTTCCCGGGCAACTCCGACCGTTTTGACAAGCACCCCTGACGGCCTTCTCCCTACCTTCACTCCGGCAGGTATCTCCGCTTCGTCCGCCATAAAGCAAATCCCCGCTTCACGATATCACATCGGAAAGCGGGGATCCTTTTATCTTCATAAAAGTGGTTACGTAATTATGACTAACTAATTCATTCTTTAAATCTGATGTTGCAAAGATACGGCATCGCGCCCAATGCCGCAATCACCCGATATAGGTATAATAAAGAACGCCAGTCATTATAAATAGGTAACACCATCGTTTCAATCACGCGTTTGCATAGCTGTGCATGCCGCCCAGGATGTAATTCACTCCGAAATAGGTCATCAACACCGTAAGAAAGGCCGCAATCATATAGATGTGAAAGAACAACGGCCTGCGGAAAGCGGGCAGGCTCTTCGCATGAAACGCCATTCCGTACACAAGGAACGTAATCAGCGCCCAAACCTCTTTGGGGTCCCATGCCCAATACCGCCCCCACGACACGTTGGCCCAGACAGCCCCCATAAAGATACCCGCGCCCAGGAAGAAATTCGCCGGATAAAGCAGGAGACGGCTGAGGAGCATCAGCATCTTCCCGTGCCTGCGAATACACAAAGCAAGTATTCCGTTCAGCATCATAAAGGCGAACAGCGCATAGGACATCATTATCAGTGAAACGTGCATGCTGAGCCAGGGAGACACAAGTACAGGCATCAAAGGGGTAATCTGCGGATTCATCTGCCCCAAATGGGCGACGAGCAACGCAAATCCCGAAAGCAGAAAGCCGAAAGGAACCGTAAACGGAAACCTGCGGCGAAACAAGCACGCCAGCAGCAGCGTGCACAAGGCCATAAACTGCATCGTCTCATATCCGTTGCTCAACGGAATACGCCCGCCCACATACCAGCGCAGACCATATCCGAAGAGCTGGAAAAGGAATGCCGCATAAAGTGCCGCCACAAACAAACGGTTTATCCGGCGTGACAAAGCGCTCCGCTCCGAAGCATGGCGCAGGCCGCAATATACCAGATGGAAGAATGCCAGCAAACCAACCGTCAGATTGAACATGAACAGGCATTTGCTGAAAGGAATACGGTTGTAGATAAGCTCCGCGCGTACCTTCGGCGATGGCAGCGGCTTTACGCCGCCGTCTTTCGGCAGAGGGCGAATCAAGGTACCCTTTTGAAGCATCAGAATCAATCCCACCTTTTCGTCCGTTTCCACGATTGCCTTTTCCAGAGGAGACATTTTCCGGCCGGTTTCCCGCCCGCCCTGCCAGAAGTCCTGCAAGCGGTACCGCTGTCCGTCAAACAAGTCGGCCACAGAAGCGTAAGACGTTTCCAGGTTCAACAGGCGGCATAATTCCCGGTTCTTAATGTAAATCATCGGTTCGTACTGCCACACTTCCGGACGCAGCAACCAGCCGCCGATAACCTGTTCGGGAGTTAACCCCGCATAAGACGGCCGTCCCGTCAGTTTCATCACGAAATCACGGGCAAGCGTATTGAAGGGGCATACCCTGTCATGGTAAATAACCTGTTCGGAAGCCAGGCTGTCCGCCTGCCTGATGCTCAAGGCCGGAAGCGTCCGTCCCTGCACCTGCATGCTTCCCGCCAACAGCAGAAGGCAGAACACGCCCCCCTTTTTAAGCAACGGATGGTTCATCAGCCTGCGGAATTCCCCCCTGCGGCCGAAAAGCATCCCAATCATAGAGATGCCCAACAGGATGTATCCCGCATAGGTAATTCCTATGCCCCAAGGGTCATGGTTCACCGTCAGCCAACTGCCCTGCCTGTCTTCGTCGAAAGACGACTGATAGAAACGGAAACCCTGTTCGGACAAGATACGGTTCATGGAAACGGTGCGGTTGCAAGAGGAGCTGTCCGCCCCCTGCCCCGGCCGTAATACGCGGATATGGCTGATATAGTCCGCGGGAGCTTCCGTACCGGGATAGTATTCCACCCGAAAGCTGTCCAAAAGCAATGTAAAGGGCAAATCTATCTCCCGCCCGCTCTCCTGCTCCACAAAGCTGCTTACCTTGTTCCCGGCAATAAGATGTACATATCCTTTCCGGCCGCCGGCAAACGTAATCATGGCTCCCGCCAAAATCACGAGGAAGGAGCCATGCAACAACAACGCAGGGAGAAATTTCCGCAACCGCTTTCCGGCTGATGCCATCATAGCCGCAACGGCCAGAATCCCCCAGACACAACAAAACCAAAAAGAATGATATATATGCTTTTCTATAAAATCCGTCCCGTACGCCTGCTCCAGAAATGTAGCTATGGCAAGCAAGCATACGAGACAGATATATACACTTACAAACAATCGTTTCAAATTACAAAACATCGGTCGCTCTTTTAGAAAGGGGCATACTCTGTATTCTCAAGCCTCTTCACGCCCATGCACTCCATTTCTATCAGCCAGCCCGGACGGCACACCGGCGCGTGGACAAACACTTTGGGGGTAGCGGGAAAACGCTTGTCGTACATCTCTTTCACTACGGCATAGTCCGCCATATCGCGCAGGTATACAATCATCTGCCCCAGGTCGGCGAATGTGCAGCCGGCTTCCTTCAGGAGAGCCTCCACATTTTCCCACATACGTTCGGTTTGCCTGCGGATGTTTCCCGGATGCACCACCTCGCCTTTATTATTGATGCTTGCCGTACCGGAGATAAAGACCTGCCGGCGGTCGCCGTAATCCACATACGTGCCGCGCTCAAAACTGACGCCATACTCATAAGTGGGGTTCAGATGCGTAGGCGCATACAGGAAATGAACTTGTCCGGGCTTTATCCCGTCGACCGCATACGCGTCCATCTGCACCGACACTTTCGGATCGGCATGGCGGCCGCCGATACCGGTACTCGATATGTAATGCGTCTTCTCCGTCAGGTTTTGCGTAACAAACACTTCGTTGCGGGCCTTCACCACGCCGGCATAGTTCACGTCTACGTTCTGCACGAAGAACCAGGTACGGATACAGTTGTCCGCCAATTTGCATCCCTGTTCCATTAGCTGCATCACGTAGTCATTCAGCAACAGGCGGGTTTGATATTCGGAGTTGGCCGCACGATTGAAGGCATTGCCGTTCCAAAGATGGCGGTAAGCGCCATGCTTCACCTCAAACAGCCCGTTGTGAAGCACTCTTGTCTGTACTCCGGACTGCAGGTATGCCCACAAGGCTATTTTAGTACCGTTCAACGGCGGCTGCTCCACGATGGAAAGCGCGCAGTCCGAACTCTCGGTGGTAAGCGCCAGCAGCATATCCGACTGGTTGGCGGCATCGCTCAGGAAATAACGCTTGAAAACGGCAACGGCGCCATGAAGCTCCCCTTCGAGCAAGGTGAAGTAGGCATTCACGACCGCGTTCAACTGCTGCTCGTATGTATCTTCCGGACAGCACGCATGAATCATCACATGATATTCCGAAACACCGTTTTCCACATTATATTTAAAGATTTCAGTTGAGGTCTTTTCTGTTTGCTTTTGTTGTTTATTGTTCATGACAATATCTTTTTTCGTTGTTGTTGATAGAAGTTATTCTTTGGCGCCGGAGTCTATCCAGTCTTTAAGCATATCCAGCGTTATAGACGATTCTATTTCCTGCGAATGATCGTGTCCCCACTCCTTGCTGACAGGGGAAGAAAGTATCTGATACAACATGCTTTCACCGGAATTGCCCGGATTGACACGCATCCATTCGGGCATTATGACGGACGGACGGTTCACCAGGTCGTTATAACTGACACCCTCTTTCAAATCCAAATCGGCGGCCGCGGTCGTACTGGTTCCATGACAACCCACACACGACTTACCAATAAAAATACCCTGCTGAATGGCATTGAACATGCCGGCATCGATTGTTCCGGCATCCACCCGGGTGGTATCGGCATCTACTGTCGAGAAGTCCTGTGTGTAAAAGGAATAGACACGTTCACGGATACGGTTCGTCACGCAAAGCTCGATGGAAGTGACGTCTTCGCCTATACCCGCCATTACCATGTCCACATCCCCGTTGTTCGGGATGGACTTTGCTATCAGCGAATACTCCTTGTCGTCATTGAAACCCGCAAGAACCACCGTATAGCCGTCCGGCCATGTATCCACTCCGCTCATATTCACGTGCAGCTTCACCACACGCCCTTCTTCCGGCACGATGAGCCTGTCCTGATAGAGCCTGCCATCGTCGCAAGAGGCGAAAACGAACATGAACAGCGATAAGAAAAGAATATAGTTCTTCATAGATAAATCCTTTCTTCAATCTGTTAGAATGTGTATTGCAGCAAAACGGTAGCGGAATGCGTAGCCAGACCCAGGTTATCATTATCGCGGTCGAGCTGCGTGTCATGTCCCCAACGGGCTATATACTGATACATAGCCTGCAGCTTCAGGTTGCAACCCTTGAAGAAGTAATTCATGCCCACGGCCGGCATATTCAGGAAGCCGTCGTCACCGGTACCGTTACGGTTGAAGAAGTCGTAGCGCGCGGCCACCTGAACACGGGGAGCCACAAAATAACCGCCCTGCACATAACCGCCCAAATAATGATACGTCTCGTCAATCTTCTGCCGCTTGGTGAATCCCACATTCATATAGTACGCCTCGGCAGCCAGATAGAGCTTGTTCTTCAACATGGCAAACTCCAAACCGACGCGCGTATCGTTCGTACTCTCATTCTCGCTCTCCACATTGATAGAACCGGACAGGCCGAAAAGCATCTTGTCTTCATTCAGGCGGTTCGGGTTACCTTGCGTGGAAGGCATCACTCCCTTAGGCATATAAGTCAGACGGCCCGCATAAAGCAAAGAAGGTATGTGCCAGTCGTCACTGATAGTTTTTGAAGCCGTATTCACGGAGATTCCCGTACCGTTGAACAAGCCGACCTCATAGCCGAACTTCTCGCCTACCAATCCGTGCAGCTCCACGCCCAGATCAAAGCCGGTAGCCATGTTCGGAGTAACGGCGTTCAGCGAATAAGGCATGATGACGGAAGAGGTCAGCGAGACAGGCAACTGCGGCAGCAATGTCTCGCCCAACGTAGTCAGGTAGGCATGCGAGAAAGGCGTCTTGAACTTACCTACACGCAATGCCAGCTGCTTCTTGAACTGCACGTCGAACCAGGCCTGCTGCAACAAAGCGCCGCCGCTGGCCGCCGCATTGATGGAAAGGTTGAAAGATACCTTCCCGAAAGCCTTACCCGTAAAACCCAACACCGCATAAGGCACTGAGAAACCGGAATTGGCGAAGTTATCCTGATTGTAGGCCTTGTCCAGGCCTTCATCATCATACCAGTTCAGATTGGCGCTCGTCTGTACCAGCAAATAGGGTTTGAAAACAAAGTCGCCTTTCTTGCTGGAAATAGTAAAGCCTTCCCTTCCGGCCAACGACACCACGCCATTCTCCGTATCTTCTTCGTGCTGTGCCATTGCCATCAACGGCATAGCGGCAAACGAAGCCAATAATATTAATTTCTTCATACGATTATATCGTTTCTTATTTAAATACTGTGTAACTTGTTATTATAGTGAATTGATAAATGCAACCAACGCATCACGATCTTCCTTACTCATATTCTTAAACAGATTCTTGGAAGCCTCCGCCTCGCCGCCGTGCCACATAATGGCCTCAACCAGATTGCGGGCGCGGCCGTCGTGCAGGAAATAGGTATGTCCGTTGACAATCTCCTGCAAGCCGATGCCCCACAACGGGGTGGTACGCCATTCGTTGCCGCGCGCCAGACCGCTGACATAGTTGTCGTTCAATCCCACACCCATAATTTCCGAACCCATATCGTGGAGCAGGAAATCCGAATACGGATGAATGGTCTGGCCGCCCAGCCACGGGAGCTGCGTCCCTATCAACAAAGAACTGCCGCGCGGCTTGGTATGCAAGGTGGTGACATGGCAAAGGTGGCATTTGGCTTCATAGAACTTCTGCTCGCCTTTGATAACCTGTTCGTCATCCACATTGCGGCGGGCCGGCACACCCAGACATTGCATATAGAGGTCTACGTCCTCCATATCCTCCGCCGATACATCCAGCTGGTCGTAGGACAGCCCCATCATGCTGCCCTGCTCCATTTGCAATTGCCCTTCACAGATTTCCTCCGGATAACGGCTGTTGGTCACTCCCAAATCGCTGGAGAAGCCCAGTTCCACGGTCAGGTCTGCATGCTGGGCCTTGTTGCCCGACAGTCCCAAACTTTTCACGCCTTTCTCCGTAATGTAATTACAGCGTCCGCTAATGCCGTATTCGGGGTAATTGCTTTTGGCGGCAAGCGCCTCAATCTCTTTCGGGTCGAGCGCCATCATCTGTCCCATTCCCACATGCCGCAGGGGGATACGAACCGTACAGAACAAATCTTCCGGTTTTATTTCTTCCGCATACCAGTCCGTTATCGTATAAGTGGGCTTGGCAAGCTGATAAGGAGTACCGTCGGGAAACTTAAAATCCTCATAAGTATATTCCACTTTCAGCTTTCCTTCCGCCTTTACGCCATAAATGGACTGGTCGTGAAGCACACGCCCGTAATTGGGAAAGAAAGCGCCGTTCTTGCGGGTGATGTATATCAGCATGGAAGAGAAACCGCTACTGCCCGATCCTCCCTCGCTCCACAACGTAGGACGTGTACGGCCTGCGTTATGATGGCAACTGCCGCAGGAATATCCGGCATAGACAGGGCCCAAACCGCCGCCCGTTCCGTTAGTGCTGGTACGGACATCGTCGTAAAGTCCGTCTCCGTTATTGAAACGTGAGTTATAGGCTCCCGTCACCCAGTTGGCCGGAGTGTCATAAGCCTTGGAAGAACGCATAAATACAGTGGCGGTACCGGCGGACAATTCATAACCGCCCGGCACTTCTATATCCAATATATCATAAGTATCGCCCTCACAAGCACAGCAAAGCAACGAACCAAGCAACAACGGAAACAAACGCTTTTCTAAATATCTCATAAGCAACAGAGTTTATTTTACACAAAATATCAGAACACAACAAATAAGTAAAGGAGACGGCAAAGCACTCCTTTACTTATTTGCCCACACGGTCATATCCGGGACTTATTCAGCCGGTGCCGTACGAGGATCGCCATCCTTGAAAAGAAGGAATTCCAATGTATGGAAGCCACGGACATTCTGAGCGGACGCAATGCTCTCTACCGGGTCACCGTTCTCATCGGTAATGAACTCGCCGTTCCATTGCAATTTGGTGAAGTCTCCCGAATTCAGGATGTTGACAATCGCATCCGCATCCAACGGCCAGCTATCCATATTGGGGTCCAAACCTTTATCGGCTACAGGACCGAACAAGAACGCTTCACTTGTTTCCCATGGCCTACGGGCAACAATCCATTGGGCTGCAGCAGCCTTAAAGTTCGCATCGGTCGGGTTTTTCTGTAAAGTGCTTACTTTCTCCAACAGAACAGCTACTTCATTTTTCAAATCCAAATAAGTGGGAAGTACCACATCGTTCACATAAGTACTCACAACGCCGTCCAATGCTGCATCATTATACGTATCTTTCTTCTGAGTAATCTCCGGAAGTAGTCTGTTATTCAACAAATCAGCCAAATCCGCACAAGCTTGTTGGGCAGCCAATGCTTCTGCACTACTGATATGGTTACGGAAAGGAGCAGGAATAGCCAAGATAGCGTCATGAGCTTTCTTGATGGCTTTCCGGACATCATCTGCCAACTCACTATTATTGCCCTTGACTACATTATAAATAGAGTTTGCAGCGATTACGGAATTTGTCAAATCCATTACATCATTATTCACTCTCACATCTCTCGTTCCGCAAATCGCACTGTAAATAGAAATGATATTGTTTGAATAATCCTCGCGGGAGTGCCAGCTAAACCAAGATTCCACAGCATACAAGGCATCTTGTGACTTTCCTGCTACATACAAATCGTATGGGTCACCGATTTTTGCATCACCTACCTCATTGGCTATATCCCAGCAGCCTTCGATAATCTGCTGAACGCAGTTATTGGCAGTACCAAAGTAAGCCGAATTATTATGATTGATAAAAATCGAAGCATAGGATTCTCCTCCGTTATAGCTGTTTTTCCAGTCATTGTAAAGCGTTGTGGCGTCTTCTTTCAAGAGATTAGCCACGTTAATCATGTAGCTGTACCAGTTGGAAGCGTTATCTTTGGTAATGTCGATTTCTTCCACAGCGCCATTACCATTTCCATTAGAAGGATCATCGCCATCACTACATGCGGACATCATTCCGCCCAAAGACAGCATACAAGCTGCAACGTACAAAAAATACTTTTTCATTTTCATTGT
>ERZ1026944.860-NODE-860-length-11019-cov-3.873586_pt1 | contig 11019 bp, 18 predicted proteins | sample MGYA00519569_ERZ1026944 | MGnify/ENA primary metagenome ERZ1026944 (study PRJEB26926, sample SAMN06164618) | human gut metagenome | biome: ENVO:00009003; feature: ENVO:2100002; material: ENVO:00002003 | host: Homo sapiens | place: USA | collected 2012 ... | reverse complement strand
ATGTGTATAAGAGACAGTAATTATAGAAGATAATATATTTTGCGAATAAAAATATTCGCATTTGATTGTTATATTCGCAAAAGCGTATTATATTTGCAACGTGTTAAAGATATTAACAGCGGCCAAATATACAAAAATGGCGCGAGATTAAAGAAGTTTAAAGCAAAGAATATGGAAGCAAAATTTGAGAAAGGCCAAAAAGTAAAAGTCACAAAGCATAATGGTGAAACCATTTACGGAGTAATAAAAGGGTGGGATTATGACTGTTGCACTTTTGAAAAACAATACGATGTTGACTATGTGAAGGACGGAAACGTATGGACTATGATATGCGTCCCTAAAGATTGTATGGAATTAATTTAAAATGGAACAAAATATGAAAAAGCAGATTTTAACAGACAGAGCAGAAAAGAAATACCTTCAAAAGGTATTTAACTGTACCAATGTAATGGTATGGAAAGCTCTCACTTTTGAAAGTGACAGTGAGCTCGCTCGTAGGATTCGTAAAGCTGCGCTTGAACGTGGTGGAAAATTGTCAAATGCTGATTTAATAGAATGTGAGACCACCTATCAGACAGCGGAAAAAACCATGACTCAGACCTTTGGCTCACGTGTAAAGATTGTGGTTTATATGGAACAAGGCACTACGGTTGTGTTGGTTGATGATGTGATAAAAATGAAAGAGAAGAATTTAACGATACCTGAATTTGTAAAGTTACAAAGGGAAGTACAGTTAATTGCTTCCTCCCTCTAATCTCTTAAAGAATGGAATACTACGGAAAAATATTGTGCATATCTGCCAAAGATTTAACCTATGACGACCGTCCGGTTATAATTGATGGAAAAGCAGACTATAGCAGAAGCCGCACATTAAAAGGAGTCCATCCCTCTATGCTGCAAAAAGAAGAATTAGCTCCGATTATGACGGAAGCTAATTATAAGCAGTTGAAAAAGCGTGGAAAAATAAACGTAGTGCGTCCGGGAAAAGGTTTAGGTAGTTATGCACTTATTGAAGTGGCAACTTTGCCACAACGGTTTAAAGAAAAAATTAAAGCAAAATACGGTGATATGGAAAGTAATATATTACGCGACTGGTTTGGGACGCACTATGAAATAGATGCCAAAGCCCGTGAGTTTTTCACCCGATTTCGATTTGCCGATGGCACAACGTTGCCACCGGAACATATCAACGAATATACCATAAACGCCTCCGTTCTCCGCGCAGTTCTGACTGTGATGAATGATACGAAGGTTATGCGGCAGGCCATGCAGAACAATCGTATAAACTGGGGAGAGATGTCCGGCGCCATCAGTTTCTACCAAACAGAATTCGGGCATACTCTTCCTCTTTCTCCAACGCGCTTCCAAAAACGGGTTAATGAATTTAAGTCAGAAGGTTATGAGTGTCTTATCAGTAAGAAATTTAAGAATCAGAACACACGGAAGGTCAACTATCCGATAGAACGGCTTATATTAAGCCTTGACAGTCTGCCTACAAGACCGTACAATACGACGGTGGCCGAAATGTATAACCAGTTTGTTTGTGGTGAGTTGCAGGTGTTTGACCCTGAAACGGGTGAAATCTACAATCCCATGCAGTTTACGGACAAGAAGGGAAATCCGCTTGTATTAAGCGAGGCTACGATAGCAAACTATTTGAACAACCCGAAAAACAAGGCACTCCGGGCAAAGTTGCATGACAGCCAGTGGGATTTTAATAACATGTACCGTCCGCATCATTTACGCCATAGCCCGTTCTTTGCTTTCAGCAAAATATCTATGGACGACCGGGATTTGCCCCGTAAAATGCACAACGGTCAGCGTGTGAAGGCATACTACGCTTACGACGTTGCTTCCGGCTGCGTTGTCGGATATGCTTATAACAGATTGAAAACGGCTGACCTGTTTCTTGATTGTGTCAGAAACATGTTTCAAACGATAGAGCAAAACGGCTGGTATATGCCTGCACAGGTTGAAGTGGAGCATCACCTCGTAAACAACTTTGCGGACGGGCTTATGAAGGCCGGTGTCGTATTTCCTTTCGTGCGCTGGTGTAACCCCGGAAACTCGCAGGAGAAGCGTGCGGAACACGGGAACCGTGCCAAGAAATACGGTGTGGAAAAGAATATGCAGGTAGGCATTGGCCGCTGGTATGCCGCTTTGGAAGCAAACAGGCCGAAGACGGAAAAGGTCTATGATGAATATAACAACACCTATAAGGAAAAGACATATAGCTACGAAGAACTGGTGGCGGATGATATAGCGGCCATCAAAGCCTATAACAGCCAAAAGCATCCCAATCAGAAACTTTATCCGGGTATGACGCGCTGGGATGTGCTTTGCGGCAATCAGAATCCCAATTTGGCTCCTTATGACCGTTACCTGCTGGCTCGCTTTATCGGCGAGAAGGCACAAACGAGCATCCGCCGGAATATGTACTGTATCGTGATGTACAAGGAATACGGTTTGCCAGACCCTAAACTGATAGAACGGCTGGAGCCTCGTAACTATACGGTGGACGCCTATTACTTGCCCGATATGGACGGAAATATTTCGGAGGTATATATCTACCAAAATGATGCTTTCATTGCGACCTGCGGCTTGATACAGCGTTATAACGAAGCTGCGGCGGAACAAACGGAAGATGACCGGAAAGCATATACCAACCAAGCTAAATACGTATCTCGTTTTGACAGCATGATGAAAGAACAAAAGATACAGAAGGTCGGCATATTAAAATCGGATGAAAAAGAAGAAATAGAACGTACAGAAGTACGTCCGGTAATCGTTCCGGATAAAAAAGCAGACGAGGACTTTGAGGAATTTATGGATATAAACAGCTACAGGCAAAAAGCTATAATTGCATTATAATAACATTTAAACACTATAATAATGGAACTCAATAACGAAATCAAAAACAGAATACTGGAAGCTATCAAAGCAGACCGGGTAAACTACCCTTCGGATAATAAACATGCGGTAACGTTAGGCATATCCGCCAGTGTATATAACAACTTGAAAAAAGGGTTGACCGAAAAACAGGTCAGTGACGCCAACTGGATTTGCCTAGCCCGCCGCTTAGGTGTGCAGCTAAAGGATGAAATGAAATGGATAGCCGCTGAAACTCCGACATTTGTCTTTATTATGGAGCAGCTTGAGAGATGCCAAAAAAGCGGCCTAAGCGCGATTCTTTGCGATATTCCGAATTTGGGAAAGACTTTCACCGCCCGTGCCTATGTTAAGAGCCATAAAAACGCAATTTATGTAGACTGTTCACAGGTTAAAAGCAAGTTGAAGCTAATACGGCACATAGCAAAAGAATTCGGTGTAGACAGCAACGGACGGTATTACACCGTATATGAAGACCTTGTGTTCTATTTGCGTACCATAGACAATCCCCTTATTATTCTGGATGAAGCCGGCGACTTGCAATATGAAGCCTTCCTGGAATTGAAAGCCTTGTGGAATGCAACGGAACGTAGCTGCGCCTGGTACATGATGGGTGCGGATGGATTGAAAGAAAAGATAAACCGTGCTATTGAAGGTAAAAAAGTGGGTTATACGGAAATGTTATCCAGATATGGCGACACATATAGTAAAGTAACTCCGGATGATGGCAAGGAACGTACAAAGTTTTTGAAAACACAGGCTGCTATCGTTGCCAAAGTCAATGCACCCGACGGAACTGACATCATGCGGCTTGTCAATCTTTCCGGTGGGGGCCTTCGCCGCCTTTATACTGAAATCGAGAAACTTAAATCGTAAATCTATGGCACGCGCATATTCACCTACACAAATTCAGTCTATGAATATACCTTCTTTTCCTTTTGACGGTGAATGGGAAAAGGCATTCGGGCACCCGGACAGGACCGGCGTATGGATTATCTGGGGACAATCAGGTAATGGGAAAAGTTCTTTTGTAATGAAGCTGATAAAGAAGCTGTGCCAATACTGTAATAAAGTGGCATTGGATAGTATGGAAGAAGGTACGGGACTTTCCCTTAAAATCTCACTGGAGCGTCATCGGATGCAGGAAGTAAACAGAAAATTTATAATCCTAGACCGAGAACCAATGGAGGAACTGTCAGAACGCTTATTGAAACGTCGGAGTCCGGAAGTGGTCGTGATTGATAGTTTCCAATATACAGGTCTAACATACGCTACGTACAAAGCTTTAAAAGAGAAACACCCGAATAAGCTGTTAATCTTTGTCAGCCACGCTGAAGGAATGAACCCGGAAGGACGCTCCGCAAAGAAAGTGGCTTATGACGCAGACGTAAAAATTTTTGTTCAGGGTTTTCGGGCAATCTGTAAAGGCCGGTTCATTACGGAACCCGGTAATTATTATACTATATGGGAAGAGGGTGCCGCCAAATATTATGCTAACAAATAATCTTAAAATTGATATTATGAGTGGAATAAACAAACAAGTCGTATTGGTGCCACCTTCCTATATGCAGAAGGGTCGGAACCGGGAGCTTTTAATTAGTCCGAGACATACATGCAGTTATTGTCATGGCAATGGTTGGTTTTGGAAACCTGACGAATTTGGGGATAATATAAAAATCGATTGTCCGGTATGTGAAGGCTCCGGTCAGTTGGATGCGATTGTAACCATTGAATGGAAACCATCAAAAAGGGAGGAGTAATCAATAATAAAAGAACGGGGCGGGTTAAGGACACCATTGCCCGCATTAAGAGGGTGTCTTGTGTTGCCTACACCAGTGTTGAAGTTATCACATAGCTAAGGCTGACATCCGGGAAAGACCGGATTTAAATTAAAATAAAGAATAGAAATGAAGACATTTGAAGAAGCCTATCAAAAGGCTATAAAGGAAAACGGATGCAATGGCGGTGAAACCTTTGCTAGGACGATGTTCAAATACGGTGCTGATAACCTTATAGAACAAGCATCTTATAATGGACAAAAGAAATACCAGCAGGGAATGGATTTTATGAAGAGTAAAGCCATTGAAGTATATAAAAAAACTTGTGATTTCAACGCTCCCGGATGCTGTGACTGTAAGAATGCGAAGGGTGAATGTGACTGTGAAGAACTGAAAGATTTTATTGCAGAATTAGAGTAATACAAATCAGAAAGGAACTAATATGGATTTAAAACAAGTAATAAAACAAAGTCAGAGCGATAAATTCGATTACCCTGATGTATTCACTGATAATTGCGGACTTGACATTATATTACCTGATTATAAACTCCATGCCGTAAGGTCATGGGGATATACTAAAGGTAATCCTAAAAGACGTGCTACGCTTGAAGTTACTACATTTAGAGGTATATCTTTTAACGCTATCCATTATTACGGTAAGATAAATATTCAAGGCGTCAACATGGAACTTGACGGGGAACCGGGATATAGTAGAATGGTTTTTGATGATAACATTCCATTGGCTCATTATATCTATTACCTCGAACTCACACGTCCGCTTACCAAAGATGAGATAGACGAAGACCCGGAACGATGGGGTGATTATTACGATGAGGGTGATTTGACTAATTGCTTTGAAACAATAGAAGATATTGTTGCGCTGGCAAAGGAAGTTTTCCGGTTACGGTTTACTGGAGACTGGGAATTTTTTGTAAAAAGCCCATATAGTAGATATAATGGAAAACTGGATATTAACATATAACAAAAAACATGAAAGAAAAAACACTATTCAAAGAAGAGGAAATCCGTGACACATCCTTAACTGCGATTCGGGATACGGACACAATGATACAACGTATGAGTAAATCTTTTGCAAAATCCACAATCCTTACAGGGGAATCGAAAAGTTTAATGCTTGCCTATCAGGCTGGTGCTAAACAAATGCAAGAAGTTGTACTGAAATCATTATGTAAAGATTGCCCTTGTAAGGGTGATTGTGAATCTGGCAAACTCAGCGAAGAGTGTGAAAGCTATACAAATATTTTGGAAGTATTTAATAAATAGAGATATGGCAAAATTAAGATATAAATCAATCATACCTAATTCAAAACCATATTGGCTTTTAAAGTTACAAATGGATGTTTCAGAGCAAAATAATTACCTTCCGTTCACTGATTTGGAAACGCTAAAAAGTTTTATTGAGGACCGTATCCGCAGTCTTATAGAGGATAAGACAATCTGTAGAAGTCTTGTTGAAACAGAAGTTCGCGAAGACAACGGAAAAGCAACACTTATTATCTTTCGGAACCGAATCGATGTGCAAACATACTATTTTGAAGAATAAATTAAATAATAGTCAACAGTAATGAACGAAATAAAGCTATATCAAATCGGTCTACCGATAGAAAAATTAAGTAATGTATATCTGAACTGGACCTGTTATGAACCACGACAGAAAATGCTTATCAGTCCTTCTGTTAAAAACGAAGACTGGGTAGTGGTCGAAACCAGACATACTGAATTTGCAGCGGCTATTATCAATGATATACCAGAAGCAAAAGTACACATTTTAGATAACCCTGATAGAATTGTAAAGTTATGAATAATAAGCCTGAAAATTATGCAGCCTTTTACAGCTTGCTAAACCGTCTTCCCTCTTTGGATAAAGAAGCCTTGAAGGAAAGTATAGTACTCCAATATACGGATAACCGTACAAGTAGTTTACGGGAAATGAATTTAAAGGAGTATAATGCGGCTTGTGCCGGAATGCAGAAACTTATACCTCCAACCTTTCGGGAAGAACTATTGAGGGTACGTCGTCTGCAACGCTCTGCAGTGCTTCATCAAATGCAACTGCTTGGTATTGATACAAGCGATTGGAATAAGGTTAATTCCTTCTGCCGGGATAGCCGTATCGCAGGTAAGGAGTTCCGTGAATTAGATTGTGACGAATTGGATGCGTTGCAGGTGAAGCTGCGCACTATCCGCCGTAAAAAAGAAAAAGAATAATAACCATTAATTTTTGAGACATGAAAGGAATTGAAGTTCTAAAAGAGCTTTCCCCAAAGGAAAGAAAGGATTTGTTGAAACAATTGCAACAGGAAGAAAAAGAAGACCAGCGTAATCGCCGTGAAGCGTATGAAACCCTACGCCACCAGTTTGCCTTTGACGTTGAAAGTAAATTGATGCCGATTGTGAATAACGTTCAAGGTTTTTATGATTGGATTGTCGGAGAAAGTGAAGCCTTCCGTAACGTGATGCGCGATTATGGTCAGTTACGCCGTGGAGAAGAACAATCCAGTTTCTCCGTCGTGGATGAAGACTTTAAACTGGAAGTCAAAAGTAACAAGGTCAAAAGTTTTGATGAGCGTGCCGATCTTGCTGCGGAACGTTTGATCAACTACCTGAAGGATTATGTCGGTCGTACGGACAAAGGCGTAGATGACCCGATGTACCAGCTCGCCATGACACTGTTGGAACGCAATAAACAGGGTGACCTCGACTACAAGTCTATCAGTAAGCTCTACGAGTTGGAGAGTCGTTTTGATGCGGAATATGCTGAAATTATGCAGCTTTTCAAAGAAAGTAACGTAGTATATAAGACAGCTACCAACTATTACTTTTATAAACGTGATTTGAACGGCGTTTGGCGTAGAATAGAACCTTCATTTTGCCGTTTATAATATCATACGTTTAAGTTATTAACGCAAAAGCCTGTATACCTGAAATATACAGGCTTTTATTGTTGTTATATGTGAAACCTTTTACTAAATTTGCATTTAAATCAGCCATAAATTCGAGATGCCCAAAGGAAGAGACAAAGAACTTATTAAAAAACGTGATGAAGCCCTGTGCCGCCGCTACTATTATTGGACGGAAGTACAGCGCTTGCGCTTTGATGACGCTCTGCGAATATTGTCAAAACAAGAATTTTTCATCTCCGAAGAGCGTATCATGTCCATCATCCGGCGCATGTGCCGTGAACTGGAGGACCTGGATATACAACCCGTCCCTAAAGTGAAGAAACCCCGCCTGACAGCAGTTCAACTCTCCCTATTTACGGGAGAGTGAACCTCTTTATCTCTTCTTGTATGGCTGACTCGTCATGAAGCGTAAACGAATAAATTGTTTCGTACACCTTGATGTTTCCCGGTAGTGAATAATCCCGGCTTTTTGTCCTAACCAATGGAGTAGACTCTTCTGAACATTGGAACTCCTGGAGCGTCTTGTAGAGTTCCTTTGCTTTCATCTGTCGTTCTCTTATCTTATCATAGGTTCCCGAAGTGTAGTGCGTGTCGTCATAACAGTCAATAGCCAGTCGTACGGTGATAAGTGATTCGCTTTTTTGTACCCCGTATCCGAGGTCGTTCCAGTCCGATTCAGTATTCCCGATGAGCACACAAGGGAATGTGACCGGGTAGTGGTCTTCTTCCGCTCCCGCTTCGAGCTGCCCGTAGTCCTCGTCAATGCATGACAGTTCCGGCATCATTCCGGCGATGCGTCCCATGATTGCAATAAATATTTCTTCCATGTCTTTATGAGTTTAAAATGTTTCTAATTTCTGTCTCTGTTCTTTCCGTAATTTTCTCGGAGAGTTCCCGGCTTTCTCCAATGAACTGTCTCTGAGGTATTCGTATTCGGAGTTTCTTCTTTTTGGTAAGTGCCAGCCTTTTCCATCTCAATGCCTCCGGATTTTCCATCGTACCACCATTTCCGGCAGCCCCTTTCTTTTTGCCTTTTTTCTTGCCTGTAGTAGACTTTTTAGTCTTTCCGGCGGCCTGATAATACTTTGCCCATGCAAAACGCCGCATTTGGGGTGTAACTGTCGGATGCACTTCTCCTCCCCAGTTTTGCACAGGTGCGTAGATAAGTTCATTAGCCACCTTTACCCGGTAGTCTGCCGGAACATACTTGACGGAACTGAAGAGATGGTTTCTTCCCGACAGCAGTGTCCCGTACTGGCTGGCCGCATCGGTCCGTCCGGAGGAAAGCCTTTTAGCCTTCGGCCACGGATGCAGTCCACCATTTACGAATCCCTCCTGGCGGAAGTTGTTTTGGAAATGGTCTTTAGCCATCCGTCCGGAAATAACCGGCATTTTTCGTTTCATTAGGTCATCCAGCTCCTTACGTTTGGACTTTATAAGGTTGGAAAAATCTTTTATGTTCATATCCGTATAGTTTAAAAAATAATTTATATCTTTGCGAACAAGGCTTTTATATGCCTTTTATGTGTCATGAATATACCAGAACAAGTAAAGAATGAAGCCCAGTGGCTTATCGGACAGTACGGCGATTCCTTCAATTACCTTGGTAATTATGAGGGACAGGAAGCATACATATTCGAGTTTCCTGAAGATTCGTGTACTGGTTTTCCTTTTGTCTATTTGATGAAAGGAACAGATGTTTTGGAGGTGACCGGACCTTTTGCGATTGATATAATCGGATCATTTATCGAAGATGTCGATGAATTCGATGTTGAATAGTTTGTTGTCTACTCGCATTATTCCGCGACAAGAATGCTGGTTAGATTTACCGTTTTCACACAGGTATTTTATATTTTTCCATTCATCTACAGACCCTTTAGAATTATCAGCCTGAGGCTCTATATACCGTAGCTCCCCGTTAGCGAACCGTTGCAATATCGTTGCATGGCCACCACCGGTTTTCCATCCGATACTCAGTTCATAAACACCCTCGTCTTTGCAAACCTCTTCAAAGAATTCCTGATACCGTTTTGAGGTCATTTTCAAATATTGTTTTGACGTCATCCAATTATCAAAGCTCGTATGCTTAGCCTGTGTTCCATCGGGGTTCTTCCATACTTTCCATACATTCATACCTTTGCTCAGGTATTCGAGTTTAGACCCAGATGTATTACCTTTTGCTGTAACGTCAAAACCTCTCAACCTTAAAGCGTAAGCCGGTGCACAAGTTTGGCAGTTGATTCCATATTGTTTGTCAGCCGGTTTGAAATCCGGATTCTTTGAGAACCTGTTTCCCTGCTTATCCAAGTATGTTCCTTTTGGGTCTGGAATAAATAGCTCTTTATATTTTGGATTAGCATTCTGCTTGTCTGCTTCTTCTACCGTCATAGGCATTCCTTTGATTATTTTTAAAGCTTTTTCCATTTCTATATTATGTTTGGCGATAGCTTCCTTCTCTTCTACCGTGAGGTTTTTCGGCATTTCTGCAATCATTTCCTTGATACGTTTTTTCAACTTATCCACAGCCTTCTCAGCTCCTTGGTGCGCTTCCTTTTGATAAGGGTGGCTGTTGGAAAACAGTTTGGCATCTTTCCCGGGATTGTTATCCAGCCCCGGAGCAGGTTTGTTTTCCAATCCACTTCCTGGTACCGGTGTCGGTTTCTCATCTGTTGATGAAAGGTTACATTTACAGTTCCATCTGTCACCGGGCTTATGCTTATCCCAAAACGTGTCATTAATGGGGCGTATGGTTCCCCAGAATATTTTGTGGTCTGCTCCGGGATGCACACTGGTAGATGGCATCCATTTCAGATTCGGCAGGATACTCTTCTCCCTTTCGAACTGTCTCCAGTCCGCAGCCTGATGAGCGCGTATAATTGCCGTGTCATATTCGGTTCGCAGCCAGTGCCGCATCTGGTGGTCCGCAATGGGCATGACTTCCTTCATCCATTGTTCAAATGACTTTAAATTCCCGTTTTTATCCAACAGCAACGCTGCCATGTCATTCTGTGCCCGGTGTACTTTGAATGCAGCGAAAACGGCATTATTCGTGCGTATTTCGCGATAAAAGTCATAATCCGGATCATTGGGTGTCCGTTTCTGAAATCCTTTATCCGTGGCTTCGTTCATTGTTTCCCATACCGAATTGAACATATTCTCCTCAATGTCGTTCATCGGGTGGAAGTCCTTGCTATAGATATTCTTCAAGGCTTTCTTCAGTACCTCCTCATCAAAGGAAAATCCGACTGCCGCTTCTTTCTCTTTATCCTCGAATTGATAAAGCCTGTTCATTACCATTCTAAAGCTGCCCCGTCTTTCTCCGGGGCTTTCCCGAAAAAACGTTTCAGCCAGTTATATGCATTTTTAACAGCATTTACTTTCTCCTTTCGAATGTCTTTACCGATTTCTTTCCCATTGGTCTTATCCTC
>ERZ1026944.834-NODE-834-length-11276-cov-6.038945_pt1 | contig 11276 bp, 9 predicted proteins | sample MGYA00519569_ERZ1026944 | MGnify/ENA primary metagenome ERZ1026944 (study PRJEB26926, sample SAMN06164618) | human gut metagenome | biome: ENVO:00009003; feature: ENVO:2100002; material: ENVO:00002003 | host: Homo sapiens | place: USA | collected 2012 ... | reverse complement strand
GCCCGCAGGCGATGGCTTCCAGACAGGCGATCGACTCGATCTCCACCTCGGCGGGGTGACAGTAGAGGTCGGCGCAGCGCAGCAGATTCAGCAGGTCCTGCCGTGAGAAAAACGCGATCTCCATGTCGACGCCGTATTTGTCGGCCAGATGACGGTAATGCTCTTCACGCGGCCCTTCACCGGCGAGGATCAGGTGGATCTGCTCGCGGTGGGCCGAGCGGCCGATGGCCTTGATGAGGATCTCCTGATTCTTTTCGCTCGACAGGCGGCCGGTCGAGACGATGAGGAACTTGCCTTCCAGTCCCGCCGGGCGCTTGGCCGGGCCGGGCGTGAACATGCTGTTGACGCCGTTGGAGATCACGCGGCCGTTCGTCGGGCCGACGACGGCCTCAAACGTGTCGCGGATGAACTGCGTCGGGTAATGGATGATGTCCGAATACTGATACACCATCTGGTAGCAGGCGCGGTAGACGCCGCGGTTGATCGCATCGAGATCCTTGCACAGAAAGTGCGCCGTGACGTTCTCGGCCTGGCAGTGGAAGCTGGAGGTGATGGGCTTGTTGTACGCCTTGGCGATCTTCACCGCCGTGTGCGACAGCTGCAGCACGAACGTCGTGTGCACGACGTCGCAGTCGCGGATCGCATCCTCGAGCAGGGAGCGGTCCGGGCGCGGCAGCGTCACGCCGTTGCGCTCCACGATCGGGTTGAGCAGGTAGAGGTTCAGCTCCGGCACGACGTAAAAGCACTCGTTGCCGGCCTTGTCCTGATCGGCGCAGACCACGCGCACCGTGTGCCCCTGCGCGCGCAGGAAGCGGATGAGGTTCATGCAGGCGATCGTGGTACCATTGTTTTCTTCGCCCAGAATATCACAGACAATCGTGATCGTCATGTTGTCGTATCATTCCTTGTTTTTTGAATTGGCAGGAGCGTCCCGCCGCATGATGCGACATTGCTCATTGTAACCGGAAGAAATGAGAGCCGCATGAAAAATAGAGGATAAAGATCCATTCATTCAAGAATTCAAACAAATCTCACAATATCATATCATACTTTCTCACGTGAGAAAACCTCTCATTTTCCTGAAAATGTGACGGATTTTTTGCAAGGATCGCAAAACGGACGCGCGCCCTCTTGAATTACGTTTTCGAATCGTGTATATTATTTATACCCATGTGTTCATATTTTTTGTTTTAGGAGAGCAAATTATGACAGACTATCAGAAGATGTATCAGGAAAAACTGACGACGCCGGATAAGATTGCCCAGCAGGTGCAGTCCGGCTGGCTGCTCGGCATGGATACGGCGACCTCGCAGACGCCGGCCATCATGACCGCAATCGCGGAGCGCATCCGCAACAGCGATATTACGGGCGTGAAGGTGCAGGCCCTGCTCGATGCGTACCCGTTCGAGTTTTATACCGACCCCACGCTGGCCGGCAAGATGACCGGCTACAGCTGGTTTTCCAGCAGCGCGGCGCGCAAGGCGGTCAACGCCGGCTATGCCGATATCATCCCGGCATATTACCGCGATTTCCCGACCCGCATCCGCACGGAGTACGACTATGACGCCGTGTGCGTCGAGGTCGCGCCGATGGACCGCCACGGCTACTTCAGCCTGGCGCTCAACGGCTCGTATATCGACGCCATGCTCGACAAGACCAAGCGGATCTTCCTCGAGGTCAACGACCGTCAGCCCCGCGGCCTGTGCGGCTCGCTGATCCACATTTCGCAGGTCGATGCCATCGTGGAGTACAACCACGACCTGCCGGTCCTGCCCCCGGTCCAGCTCGACGAGGTGAGCAAGACGATCGGCGGCCTCATCGCCGAGCGCATTCCGGACGGCGCGTGCCTGCAGCTCGGCATCGGCGCGATCCCGGACGCGACCGGCATGGCGCTCAAGGCCAAGCACGACCTCGGCATCCACACCGAGATGTTCACCGACTCCATGGTCGAGCTCATCGAGTGCGGCGCGGTCAACAACAGCAAAAAGCAGATCCACCGCGGCAAGACCGTCACGACGTTTGCCTTCGGTTCGCAGCGCATTTATGACTATATCGACGATAACCCGGCCGTCGAGATCCTGCCGGTCGAATACGTCAACGATCCGGACGTCATCTGCCAGAACGACAACATGATCTCCATCAACGCAGCGGTCGAGGTTGACCTCTTCGGCCAGGTCTGCGCCGAGTCGGTCGGCACGAAGCACATGTCCGGCTCCGGCGGCCAGATCGACTACGTCCGCGGCGCCTGCCAGTCCCGCGGCGGCAAGAGCTTCATCGCCTTCACGTCCACGGCCAAGGGCGGCACGATCAGCAAGATCAAGTCCATCCTCACCCCGGGCGCCGTCGTTACGACGAGCAAGAACGATGTCGACTACATCGTCACCGAGTACGGCGTGGCGCATCTGCGCGGCCGCAGCCTTGGCTAGCGTGCCCGCCAGCTGATCGCCATCGCGCACCCCGATTTCCGCGACGAGCTGACCTTCGAGGCCAAAAAGCGCGGCATTATGATCTGATCCCGCAGTGCAAAGCCTGCTGTCCGCATCCCACGGACGGCAGGCTTTTTTTGTCCATACGCATTCTGTATCGGGGCGCACATAATGGTGACGTGTGTTTCGTCAAGCGCTGGAAAATGCGCAAAAGTGTTACATTTGTACCGCAGTGGGGATTGTGCTTTTCTCGCAGCGGCAATATAGTGTAACCATAAAAAGGGGGACAGATTTCGATGCTGTCCCAAATCTATTGGAGGGATTTTTCATGAAGAAAACGTGGAGCAGAGTGCTCGCCACCGTTCTGGTTCTGGCGATGGTGCTTTGCATGCCCGGTTTCGCAGCAAGCGTTGCCGATACGACGGACTTCGAGTCCGATCGTGCGACCTCTGCTGACGAACTGACGGACGCGGATCTGCCGGAGCTCCTGTCGGCGAGCGGCAACCACTATCCGATCGTGCTGGTGCACGGCCTGTTCGGTTGGGGCGGCACGGAAGTGCTCGGCCTGAACTACTGGGGCGGCTTCAGCAGCCTGCGCGACATTCTCAACAATGCCGGCTACAAGGTCTACACCCCGTCCATCGGCCCCGTCGCCAGCAACTGGGACCGCGCCTGTGAGCTGTATGCCTACCTCGTCGGCGGCACGGTCGACTACGGCGCATACCACTCCGCCACCAACGGCCATGCGCGCTATGGCCGCACGTTCCCGGGCGTTCTGCCGGAGCTGAAAAACCCAGACAGTGAGCTGAAAGTGCATCTGGTCGGCCACAGCATGGGCGGCGAGACGATCCGTATGCTCGCACAGCTGCTGGAAAACGGCGATGCCGATGAGCGCAATGCCAGCCGCGGCGGTGATATCAGCCCGCTGTTCACCGGCGAGTGCCGCCACTGGATCGAGAGCATCACGACGCTCTGCACGCCGCACGACGGCAGCCAGTATGACACGAAGGTCTATCAGAACATCGGCGATCTGGCCCAGTATGCCATGGGCATCATCGGCGCGGTTACCGGCACCAATGTCAATGAGAACAACTTCGGCCTGGACTTCAAGCTCGATCAGTGGGGTCTGGTGCGCCAGCCCAACGAGTCTTACTCCAGCTACTTCAACCGTGTGATCAACAGCAAGATCTGGACGCAGCACACCAACGACCTGAGCGTCTATGACCTTGACGTCGACGGCGCAGCCGTGCTCAACGGCTATGCCAAGGCGCAGGATGATATCTATTACTTCTCCGTCGCCTGCTCGAACACCCATCGTGAACCGCTGACCGGCCACTATCTGCCGAATGCCAGCATGAACCCGATGATGGTCAAGAGCAGCACCTACATGGGCAGACACGTCAACTACGCGGTCGGCCATGTGAACATCACGCCGGACTGGTGGGAGAATGACGGCATCGTCTCCGTCCGCTCCGCGATCCGTCCGCACGAGAATTCCACGGATAAGTACAATGAAAACTACGGCGTCGGCGCTGACGGCAAGATGACCTTCAAGGCCGGCACCAAGATGGGCGTCTGGAACTACATCGAGAAGATCGACAACACCGACCACATCAACATGGTCGGCCAGATGCAGAAGTCCACGCACGCCATGCTGCAGGAAAAGTTCTTCGAGTTGGCCAAGATGCTCAACAGCATCCCGGTGAGCAGCTCGACTGGTGCACATGTCTGCCCGGGCGCTCACTTCACCGATATGCCCGCCTACACCAACTGGGCGCATAAGGGCCTGGATTACTGCATCCAGAACGGCATCCTGAACGGCACGAGCGCGACGACCATCGCGCCGAACGGCACGACCACGCGCGCACAGCTTGTGACGATGCTCTACCGTCAGGCCGGTTCTCCGAAGGCTGCCAAGTCCAGTCCCTTCACCGATGTGACCGACAGCTGGTCTGTCGATGCGGTCAACTGGGCGTTCGAGAAGGGTGTCGTGAACGGCACGAGCCCCACCACGTTCTCCCCGAATGATGCCATTACGCGCCAGGATATGGCGACCATCCTCTATAACTACACCAAGAATGTTCTGGATCTGGACGTGTACGATACCGCTGACCTGACCGGTTATCCGGACTACAGCTCCATTTCCGATTATGCCCGCACGCCGCTGTCCTGGGCGGTCGCACAGGGCCTGATCCTCGGCGTCGGCAATTCCAACGGCGTGGACACCCTTCAGCCGAAGGGTGATGCCACCCGTGCGCAGACCGCCACGATCATCATGCGCTTCTGCCAGAACGTCCTCTGAGACTTCACTTCAGCAACACAAGCCCGATGGGATCTTCCCATCGGGCTTGTTGTCGCTTTTTCGTGGCGCTTTCACTGCGGAGTGTGCAGAAATTAGACAAATGCATGATAATGTGTGTAAAAAATGCCTTGACAATCGCATAGGATCTGGTATATTGGAGCTGGAAGCACTTCCAATTATTAACTTCGTCAACCCGAAATATTGTGCAGCTGCAGGAGGTGGCAAATGAAAAAACGAAGCAAGCAAATTCTGACGCTCTTTATACTTGGACTTGTACTGATTCTGTTGGCACCGTATGTGCCGGATTTCTGCTTCCGCATACTTCTGGCCGCAAAAGAGAAACTGTTTGATTACAGGTATTGGGATATTCGGTTCGAGCAAATCATTCCGTCTGTGCGTATGGGAGGCATTATTCTCTCTGCGTGGGGTATGGCCTTGTTACTGAAAAAAGAGGATAAAGAATGAAAAAGCGAATTTCCATGCTTTTGGCTCTGTTTTTTGTGTTTTCCGTCCTGTTTATTCCCGTTCAGGCTGCCGATACTGCCGGAGTTGCAGTTTCGGGGACGATTTCTCTGGATGATTTGGATTCCAATCCAGATGTGATCGTAAGCGACCCTATGACGTTTACTGAAATGATCGCGCGTATGGAAAAAAATGCGGATATGTCATATGATGAAGTTCTGCGTATGCTCCCGGATACGATGCAGACACAGGCTGCCCGCAGCAATGCTTATCGTTCCTTCACTGCCAGATTGTATGTGACGGACGAATACCAGCCGTACTTGGACTTTTATTGCGCCACAAGTGAGGGCGGTCATTTCTTCAATATCAACTCTATCTATTCGATTCAGTTAGTGCGATCCTATAATGGAATTTCCAAGCAATTCGGGGGAGAGGTTAACGCATGGCTGCGTAGCTCAAATTCCATCGAATACTATGTAAATGGCGACTTTTTCAATAATGGGACAACAACTGTGTCTGGCGGTATTGGAGTGAACGCCGGTTTGAATGTGAAGTGCTCTGTAACGTACTCGGTCTCGTATTCATCGAACCACTATAAGTACTTCTATGTTCATAAGACAATTAAATACGGAAGCTGAATGTAAGCGTTTTTGCATCATCGAATAAACCGCAAGCCCGATGGAATCTTCCCATCGGGCTTGTCCTGTTTTCGCTTTTCCTAAAAATCAGCGCGCCTTTTCCCAGCCGTCGAGCGGTGCGCGCTGGATGGCGCCGAACACCTTGCTGCGCAGATCGGGGTAGGTCTGGCTCATGGTGCGGATGAACTGCTTGATCTCGTAGCGCTTGCTGCCGCGGTCCTCGGGGCAGGGGTTTTCGACGATCGGCAGCGCCAGCGCCTTCGCCAGATTGGCGATGCGCACCTCGCCGGCGTAGAGCATCGGACGGATCTGATCCACGCCCGTGCGCGTCATGTGCGTCACCGGCTGAAAGCAGCTGATGCGCCCCTCGTACACGAGCGAGAGCAGGAACGTCTCGACCGCGTCGTCAAAGTGATGGCCGAGCGCGAGCTTCGTGATGCCGCGCTCGCTGAGCGCGGTGCACAGCGCGCCGCGGCGCATCTTCGCGCACAGGGAGCAGGGATTATCCTCCTTGCGCACGTCGAACACGACCTCCTTGATGTCCGTTTTCAGGCGGGTGTATGGCACGCCGAGCGTATCGCACAGCTCCGCCACCGGCGCGAAGTCCATGCCGTCAAAGCCGAGCTCGACCGTGATGGCCTCGAGCGTGAACGGCTTCGGATAGTACCGGCGCAGCTCATTGAGCGCCATGAGCAGCACGAGCGAATCCTTGCCGCCCGAGACGCCGACGGCGACGGTGTCGCCCGGCGCGATCATGTCATAATCCTCCACGCACCGGCGCACCAGACCGGTGAACGCGTTTAGGTCATTCATAGCGGGACCTCCAAAATGAAAATAGAAACTGTGAATTCGAGCGTAAAACGGAGAAAAACGGAGATTTTGAGAGCAAAGTAATATCTAAATCAAAAATCCGTTGACAGGTACCACCGATTGTGGTATAAAAGATAAGCGCGAATGTGAGACCTATTCTACGTTCGCGCCTGAAAAATGTCAAAATGTTTTTCAACACATTCAAATTGGAGGCACGAATATGTCCACTACTTTGCTGAACAAGGACACCGTCACCCGCAAGTGGTACGTTCTGGATGCAGCCGGCAAGCCGATGGGCAAGACCGCAGCGCTCGCTGCCGATCTGCTGCGCGGCAAGCTCAAGACCGACTACACCCCGCACGTTGACTGCGGCGACTTTGTCATCATCATCAACGCCGAGCAGGCAGTGCTCACCGGCAAGAAGCTCGAGCAGAAGTACTACCGCACGCACTCCGGTTATCCCGGCGGCCTGCACGAGACGCAGTACAAGAAGCTCATGAAGGACAAGCCCGAGCTGGCTATGCGTCTGGCTGTGCGCGGCATGCTGCAGAAGAACACCATCGCCCAGTGGCAGCTCAAGCGCCTGAAGATCTACCGCGGCGCCGAGCATCCCCATGCGGCACAGAAACCCGAAGTCTGGGATCGCTGAGAAGGAGGAAATAGAACATGGCAACTTATACGAGCAAGAAAGCCTATATGTACGGCACCGGCCGCAGAAAGTCCTCCGTCGCGCGTGTGCACCTGTTCCCGAACGGTACCGGCAGCATCACCGTCAACGGCCGTCCGCTGGATGACTACTTTGGTCTCGAGACCCTGAAGCTCATCGTGCGTCAGCCCTTCGCGGCGACCGACACCATGGGCAAGTTCGACGTCGAAGCCACCGTGACCGGCGGCGGTGTGACCGGCCAGGCCGGCGCGATCCGCCACGGCATCGCCCGTGCGCTGCTGCAGGTCGAGGACAGCTACCGTGCGCCCCTGAAGGCCGCCGGCCTGCTGACCCGTGACCCGAGAATGAAAGAGCGTAAGAAGTACGGTCTCAAAGCAGCTCGTCGCGCTCCGCAGTTCAGCAAGCGATAATCGACTGCTCAGACTATATCAAAATGGTTCAAAAAGCCCGGAAAATCAAGGCTTAATAGTGACAAGTAACTATTTTGTCGCAGAGAACGGTGTGACCCGAAGGTCACGCCGTTTTTCTGTGTTCATAGGTTGTTTGCGTGATGATAGGCTCGGAAATAACGGGAATATCTACATCGTCCACGAAGTTGAAGAAAATCTTCACTTTCTGCTTGCGCTTGCCGCTGGATTTGTCCGGGGCATAGACGATGATTTTCTTGATATACTCGTTCACGATGGTCTGTGTCAGCTCCTCCACATCCACATATTTCTGTGTCAGGGCGATAAAGGCATCCAGACCGTCGTTCATTTCTTCCCGCTGTTCCACCCATTCTTCGATAACTTCAATTTCGAGCTTTAACCGTTCCTGCTCCGCTTCATAGTCCGCAGACATCTTTCTGTATCTGTCCTGATTGAGATTTCCAAGAACATAGTCCTCGTACAGCCGGGCGATGATGACATCCAGATCGGCAAGGCGTTTCTTTGCCTGTTCCAGCTTCTTTTTGTCATCCCGGATGCTGCGCTCCTGGTCAGTCCTGCGGCATTGCAGCCATTCCTCCTGAAAACCGTCCACATCGCTTCGGATATACTCATTGACTGCCCGGATGCGTTCCAGAACGATTTCACGAAGCACATCTTCCCGGATATAGTGGGCAGTACAAGTACCACGGTTGCTCTTGTAGTTGTTGCAGACGTAGTGATCCTGCTTGCCCTCAAAGCTTTTGCTTGTGGCAAAGTGGAGCTTGCCGCCGCAATCGGCACAAAACAGAAGCCCGGAGAACAATCCCTGCCGTTCCGCTTTTGCGGGGCGGCGTTTGTTTTTCCTCAGTTCCTGCACCCTGTCAAACTGTGCCTGAGATACAATCGCTTCCTGTGTGTCCGGCAGATAAAACATATTCTCCGGCTCATTGGGAATCCGCTTTTTCAGCTTGTAGGACTTGGAATAAGTCTTGAAGTTGCAGGTACAGCCTGTGTACTCCTGCCGTTCCAAAATCCCTACAATGGACTGGTTGCCCCAGTGGTACGGTCTTTCCGGCATCGGCTTTTTCTTTCGCTTGGCATAGAGTGCCTTTGCAGTCAGAATCTGCTTTTCTTCCAGAATCCTTGCAATCTGCTCCGGGCCTTTGCCGTCAATGCAAAGGTCGAAGATGAGCTTGACTACCGGAGCCGCTTCTTCATCCAGAATCCAGTGATCCTTGTCCTCCGGGTCACAGCGGTATCCGTAGGGCGGTTTGCCCATGTGCTTCCCACTGGTTCCTCTCTGCCGCAAACTGACACGGACTTTCTTGCTGGTATCACGGGGATACCACTCGTTGAACAGATTACGGATTGCGGCGAAGCCCTCGCTGTCTCCCCGGTTGCTGTCTACGCCATCATTTATAGCGATAAAGCGGACATCATAACTCGGAAAGATAATATCCGTATATTGTCCAACAGTCAGATAGTCACGACCAAAGCGGCTGAGGTCTTTGACCAGCCAGCAGCCCACAAGCCCCTGCTTGACAAGCTCAAAGCCTTCCTGCACACCGGGACGATTGAAGTTCGTCCCCGTATAACCGTCATCCACCAGAATTTTCAGGTTTGTATACCCGTGGTCACGGGCATATCGGGTTAAATACTCTCTCTGATTTGCGATACTGTTACTCTCGCCTTCCTGGGCATCCTCGTTGCTCAGACGGCAATAGAGAATGGTAATTTTCTGCTGATCCAACATAATATCCTCCTTCGGTGGTTGGTCAGCCGACAGTACCGTTGTGCATATTGGAATTATATCATGCTTTTGTGTCGCAGTCATTAACAAATCACCCCCTTGTCAGAAAAAATGAGCCGTTTTACCTTGTCGGTAAGTGGCTCATTTCCATCACACTCCGTTTCAATCACATACCATGTGTTTCCGATCTTGCACTCAATGGTTTTGCAGAAAGAGGACTGTGCCGCTTCCCAACGCTTGCGGCATTCTTCCAGAAAATCAATAGGCGGCTCAAAAATCGGATCGAAGCAGGAGCAAATATCAATATAGCCGATGGCATCGTTGATTTCTTCCATCGGGGCATCTTCCATAATCATCTTGTTAATTTCCTCTACGGTTTTCTTCATAGGCAAATAGTTCCTTTCTTAAATTTCCATGTCCTGTCCACGATTGCGGGCAGGGTGTTTGTGTTCATACAGTTCCTTTCCCCTGGCGAGGATGGCATTGATAAAAGCCCAGACCTTTTCAGATGCAATCTCAATCGCATCCAGGAAAGGCTGGGCTTTTTGTTTCAGCTCCTCATAGTCTTTGTTCAGTTTTTCAAAACGGTCTTTCCATATCTTTGCGTTTTTATCTGCCTGCTCGAATTTCTGCTTGTATTTCAGCTTCTCAGACTTTTCCGCAAAGCTGCTGACCGCATAATCCTTTAGCGTGCGGCACTCATCCGCCGTCATGGTAACATTTCCCGTAATGGGATTTTTCTTGCCCATCGACTCAATCTCATGTGCAGTCATAGCAACAGACTTAGCAGCCTGAGTTTCCTTTTTCAGAGCTTCCAGTTTCTTTTTCTGCTTCTCCGTGGCAGCTTTGGCATCCGCTAAGCTCTGCTCGGCCTGTGCCACCTGTCCGGTCACAGCTTCCAAACGCTGCTGTTCGGCCTGTACCTTGAACTGTGTCACCGTCAGATGTTCTTCGGTGCTGCCACATTCTCCACGCTCTACATCGGTATAACCAGCGTTTCGCATGAAATTGAAAAAGTCATCCTGCAGCACACTGTAGGACGACTTCAAAATCTTTTTCCCTTTTGCGTTCAACATAGGATTTCCGTTTTCATCAAGAACGGGTTTGGATTCCCACTTCTTACTGCGGCTGACCTGTGTGATCGTTTCCTTTACCGTTCCCCGGAGGGATTCATCCTTGCATCGCTTCGACCACAGGATTTGTTTCTCCACCACCGGGATATAAACCACATGAAGGTGATAGTGGTACACATCCTCACCCAGAGCTTCCGACATTGCCCGGTTGCGCTCGTCGGCATGCATTACAGCGGAGAGGATATACTGCTCACCGCCCACAATCTCCACGGCGGCTTTGTAGGCATCGGCATAGAACTGTTTGGCATATTCATAGCCGCCGTGGTTGTGGAAGTAGGCAGAGTTTACATCAAACAGCAGCTCCCCATATTTCACCGCATCGGCTTTCAGACCACGGGTGGAGATAACACCATCTGCAATCATCTGATCGAACATGGCGGCATAGCTGTCGGTAGGTTTCTTGAAGTGGACATTGCGGTGGGTCTGGGTGGCATCAATATCTTGATTGGAGTAGCTGTCTTTTTCTCGCTCGTTATGCTCCTGAACTTTCGCCACATCGTCGAGGGTGGGCAAGTCCTGGTTACGGGCAAAGGTACGGTCAATTCCATCGTTTCTTGCCATAGGTTTTTTCCTTTCTTTCGAGAGTAGCAGACGGGCGGGGCTGCGGGGATGCACTTCTGCGGAAGTGTAATAACCCACTATAACACTTTCATCCTGTCTCTTATACACATCTCCGAGCCC
>ERZ1026944.820-NODE-820-length-11399-cov-8.335243_pt1 | contig 11399 bp, 9 predicted proteins | sample MGYA00519569_ERZ1026944 | MGnify/ENA primary metagenome ERZ1026944 (study PRJEB26926, sample SAMN06164618) | human gut metagenome | biome: ENVO:00009003; feature: ENVO:2100002; material: ENVO:00002003 | host: Homo sapiens | place: USA | collected 2012 ... | reverse complement strand
TTCTGGAATAACACGCTTGACGATCAACTCCTCCTGCTTCAAGGACAGTGCATTGTACCCCTTGGGAAAGGTCATCGTGTATCTTGCCGGGGTGCGGTCAGAATAGCCCAGCAGATAAAGGGCGGTATCATGCGAATAGATGCCGCGGCTATACTTCTGTTGCAATAGGTAAAAATCATCTTCCCATGCACTGCTCTGTACATAAAGGCCGCGCCCGAAACGGTACAGTTCCCCACTCTCGACAAAATTATGCAGATAGCCCCGATGCAAGCCGGCTTTCGTCAACTGTGCGGCCGTAATGATGCCATTGGGGGCAGACTGCACTATTTTTTCTACTTTGCCCATGTTGTTCATGCTATCACCTCACTCGACATTCACACATTATATTATAGAGAAATAATGTGTGTTCGTCAACAGTAAATTGACAATGACACATTATTTTAATCAAAAGCAATGTGTCATTGTCAAGTGATACTCACAGGGTCTTGTTCCTCTCTTGCCTGTGATTCGGGAATAGAACACCGTCCACATTCTGCTTGATGATGTCATATTCCTACATCGTGTTTGGCTTTGCCACGGTCAACATGGCCTCCCTGGCTTTTGAGAAGATCTTCCAGTCCGTGGGCCGGATGAAAGTGACCATGGTAGCCCTCATCGTGGGCTGTGTGGGCAACATTATCCTGGACCCGCTGCTCATCTTTGGCATCGGGCCGTTCCCTGCCATGGGCATTGCAGGCGCGGCGCTGGCCACCGGTATCGGCCAGGCACTGAGCACTGGTATCTACCTCGTGGTGTATGCTTCCACGGAGCTGCCCGTCCGGCTGCGCCGCGCCTGCCTGAAGCTGGACAAAGAGCTGGACACCCGGCTCTACTCCATCGGCATCCCGGCCATCCTCAACCTGGCGCTTCCCTCTCTGCTGGTCACGTTCCTCAACAGCCTGCTGGCCGCGTTCTCAGGCAGCTATGTGGTGGTGCTGGGCATCTACTACAAACTACAGACATTCCTCTACCTGCCCGCCAACGGCATCGTGCAGGGAATGCGTCCCCTCATCAGCTACAACTACGGTGCCGGGGAGCACAAACGGGTACGCCGGCTCTACCAGATCACCCTCATCCTGAGCGCCGCCATCATGGCAGCGGGCACCCTTGGCTGTCTGGTGGCCTCGGAGCCTCTCATGCGGCTCTTTACCTCTACCCCGGAGACGGTGGAAGCCGGAAAAGTTGCTCTGCGGATCATCTGCCTGGGCTTTGTGGTCTCCGCCATCTCCACCACCTCTTCCGGCGCGCTGGAGGGTCTGGGCAAGGGCACGCAGTCGTTGGTGATCTCCCTGTGCCGCTACATCGTCTTCATCATGCCGCTGGCCTGGGTGCTCTGCCGACAGTTTGGCCCTGTGGGCGTCTGGAACGCGTTCTGGGCCACGGAAGTGCTCTCCGCCATCGTTTCCCTTATCGTCTACAAAAAGAGCGTCTGACACGTTTTCCGTATACGCAAAAAAGGCTCCGGGCCTGCACTCCCCTTTCACAGGGAGGCAAGCCCGGAGCCTTTTCCGTTTCAGCCCAAGGGCTGGTTTTTATTTGGTGTGCTGCTCGGTGCTCTGGTCGTCCGATTCAATCGGCGTATCCAGTTCCTCCACGGGGGCAGCGTTCTTTTTGGCCTTACGGGCCTTACGCTTGTGGATCAGCTTCCGTGCGAGGAATGCTGCCACCAGCAGCGCGGCTACCGTGCCGCCGCAGAGCTCCCAGAGCGGGATGCCCTTGGGCACAAAGGCCATGACGATCTCGGTCCCGGCAGCCGTAAAGGTGATGTAGCTGCCAAAGGTATCGGTAGGCACTTTGATCCATTTGCCATCCTGCTGGACATAGACGCTGCCCTGCTTGCCCTGCGGCAGATAGCGGATGGTGTGGGTCTCCTGCCCGTCGTCCGAGAAGTCCAGCAGCCACTGCTCGGTGGCATTGGCCACGCCGGACGGCGTCTGGGAGGTAACGCTCAGGGCATTGGAGCCGCCAAACAGGCCATCCACATAGAAGATCGGACGGCCGTTGATGCGGACATCAATGCTCTTCAGTGCCGGGGTGTAAGAGGTGTACAGCGCCGTGACCACGGTGTCCAGATGGAGGTCATCCAGCACCGGGGTGTTCCACTCGGCAAGGTAACCGTCTTTCTGGGGCAGTTCGGGGTAATCCGCCTCGGTAAACGATGCACCGTAAGTAAAGGTGCGCTGGTCCACGATGTGGCCGTCGGCCATAAAGGTCAGCGTCAGCTTCTGGAAGCCCTTGGGCGCGCCCTCCAGTGCCCGCATGGTATCGTAATCAATGGGCTCTGCCTGACCGGCACGGCTGATGCGGTCAACGCCGCGCAGGGTATCGGAGACAAACAGGTTCCCCGTGAACGTACCATCCTGGCCGCCGGAAATGGCGCCCCAATACTGACCGTCGGTGTTGCTGCTGCTCGTGGAGAGGGCCACTTCGGAGTCATCCCCGTCATCGTCCGGCTCATGGATCTCCACCATGGCGCGGTTATCCTTGATGATGCAGCTGTTGCCGGTCAGGACACTGTCCGCGCCCTGGCCCACGATGCCGCCAATGTACTTGCTGCCAGTCAGCTCACACTTGGCCCAGTTGGAGATCAGCTTTGCGGAGGAATGGCCTGCAATGCCGCCCACCTTGTTGTTGCCATCCACTTTGCCGTAAGCTTCGCAGCCCGTGATGTAGCCCAGATCCATCTCGCCGCAGATGCCGCCTGCCGCCTTTTTCTTGGAGGTAACGGTGCCCTCGTTGACACAGTTCATCACCACCGCGCTGATGGTGTACTCGGTGCGCAGGAGCGAACGGTTCTCATCCTTATCGTCGTCTTCGGGGTCAAGGGTGTTTTCCACCGCCATGGTACCCGCGATGCCGCCCACATTCATGTCGGCTTCCACGGTGCCGCGGTTGGTGCAGCCCTCGATCTTGCCCTCGTTCTGAGCCGTCAGGTTCTCGGACTCATCTTCAAAGATGTTCTTGCTGCCGGGGTCGCTGATCTCTTCCACAGCATCCAGCAGCAGGTTGGAGACCACATTGATCTGGTCGTTGATGGAGCGGAGGTTGCTGGTGAGGGTGTTGCTGGCCGAGAGCATATCCCGGTTGAGGGTGCTCATCTGGTCGGTCATGTTCGTCACAGCGTCAAACAGTTCATCCTTGGTCGCGGTCATCTCGGAAGAGGGGCGCGGCACATGGATGGGATCCTGCTCCGCCAGCCAGCGGACGATATCCGCCGTCTGGCTGGTCATGCTGGTCAGGCCGCTCATGCCCTCCGCCATGATGCCGAGGCTGGCGGACATGTGGCCCAGCGTTGCGCTGGTGAGGGCGGAATCCGTCTTGAGGATATCCAGAGACTTGTCAAAATCATCCGCAGCCTTGCCCAGATCCTGTGCGGCATCGCTCAGGGAATCCAGACCCGCCTGAATGGAGGCATTGCCGGAACTGATGTTGCCGGTGTTGAAGCTCAGCTTATCCAGAATATCTTCCAGATTGCCCAGCTGGTCGCCCACATTGCCAAGCGCGCCGGACATGCTGGTAAGGGCAGAAGCCATCTGGGGATTGCCCTGCTCCGAAACGAGGTTGGCGGTGTTGCCCAGCAGCGCGCCGATCTGCGTGGCCAGGCCTGCCATATTGCCCACGGCGCGGGTGACCTGCTTGCCGGCGGAAGCCAGCTGGCCGTCATCGGCCAGCAGCGTGGCGCTCCGCAGCAGACCCAGGCCGGTGGTCAGCAGCTTCATCTGGCCGCTCATGCCGGAGCCCAACGAGAGGATGCTCATGGCGGAATTCGCCACCTGCAGCAGGGAGATGGCTGTTTTGATGTGATCGTCCACCGCGTCACCGGACACGCTGGAATAGCCGCCCAGAATGGTGCTGATGGCGCTGCTCAGGCCGCTGTCATCCTTGCCCGGCAGCGAGGCGATCAGGTCGTCCAGGCCCTTGCTGATCTGCTCCAGACCCTGCTTGCTGGAATCCAGCGCGTCGCTGGCCTTGTGCGCGCCGGAAGAAGCCTTGGCCAGTGCCGTGGAGGCGGTCAGCATCTCGGCCGCCATCTCCGCGGTGACCCACTTGAGCTGGCCCACGGCGGTGGTCATCTTATCCAGTGCGTCGACACCCGTGTCCATCACGGGCTCCAGCCGGGTAAATGTATCGGAGATGAGGTCTCCCGTGCGGTCCACCTCGTCCGCCACTTCGTCAAAGTAATCGCCTCCCTGCTCCTGCAGACGGCGGGCTGCCTGCACGGCAGTGTCCATCTGAGAGTTCAGGGTGTTGAGGTCGGTATTGAGGAGGCTGGTGCTGCCGTCCATGTCATCGGCCGCGCCGTTGACCATGGTGTGCAGCGTGTCCAGCTCGGTGCGCAGACGGTTGATGGTGCTCTGGTCCAGGTCCAGCTCCACATAGGGCTCTGCCTGGCCGGCAATGCCGCCCACGTCCTTGCGGCCCTGTACCAGGCCCTGGTTGACACAGCCGGAGATCAGGCCATCGGTCCGGCCCACGATGCCGCCCACGTTATAGCCTACATGGGCATAGCCCACGTCGCCCGCGTTGGCACTGCTGAGGATCAGGCCGGAGGAGCGGCCTGCAATGCCGCCGGTATCCGAGGAGACATTGGAGATGTTATTGCTCAGGTCATCGCCCATATCCTTCTTGACCAGCTCCAGCAGGGTGGCCGGGAGGCCCTCCATATCGAGGGCGGACTCCTGATACTCGGAGTTGACGGCGCCCACATTGGTGCAGCCGGTGATGACACCGAGGTTGTAGCCCACGATGCCGCCGGTGGCATACGCACCGCTGACCATGGCACGGGAAGTGCTGTGGTCGATGGTTCCGCTCGTCTCATTGCGGCCCACCAGACCGCCCGCCTCCTCCTCGCCGTGGACAGCACCGGAGAACGTGCAGTTGATGATGGTGCCGTAGTTGGTGCCCACCAGACCGCCTGCGGTCTTCTGGGTACCAGCGGGATTGACCACACCCTTGATGGTAAGGTCCTGAATGGAACCGCCCTCTTCCAGGATGCCGAAGAAGCCGGCTGGAGAATAAGCCCCCACGAGGCTGACATCCGAGATGGTGTGGCCGTTGCCCTTGAACGCGCCGCTGAACGACGCAACGGGGGCCCACTCCGTATCCTCCAGCGAGAGGTCTTCCTGCAGGATCACGGTCTTGCCTTTGGACCACTGATCAAAGCCGCATTTGTCGGCAAAGGCCAGCAGGTCCGAAACACTGTTGATGTAAATGGTATCCGTCGGCGCGGTGTCGGCCGCAAATACCGGCAGCGCCGCCGAAGCCGCCAGCACCAGTGCCAGCAGCGCAGCGGTCAGGCGGTGCAGCAGCCGGGTGCTGCCCGCCGCAGACTCATTCGTCCGCATGGGAGTCGTTTTCATCCTGCACCTCCTGTGAGATTTTACCAGAAAGAACGGTAAGATGTACGTTTCCATCCACAACGGCGTTCATGGTACCGGCCACGGAGCCGTTCACCTCGCCCTGCACCATGCCATTGACACGCACCCGGCCGCTGGCCGTGTTGGTGTGCAGCACCACATGATGCATGGAGAACGAAGTTTTATCCACCAGCTTGCCACCCACCAGCAGGATCTGCGGCAGGACGAACAGCACCAGGAAGATGGAGATGATGGTACCGCGGCCCAGGCACTGGCCGATGCCCACGATGCAGGCATCGGACGTCATCTGACCGATAAGGGTACCGGCCACCGTCATGATGGTGCCGGAAGTGAGGATGGTGGGGAACGCAAAGTTCAGCGTCTCGATCATGGCTGTCTTATGGTCCATCTTATCCCGCAGCTCGTTGTAGCGGGTTGCAATAACGATGGCGTAATCGATGTTTGCACCCATCTGGATGGAGCTGACGATCAGGTAGCCCATGAAGTACAGCGGCGTGTGGATAAAAGCGGGGACGGAGAAGTTGACCCAGATCGCGCCCTCGATGACGAGGATCAGTAGGATGGGCATTGCCACCGACTGGAACGTGAACAGCAGGACGATCAGCACGATCAGCACGGAGACCACGCTGACCACGATGTTGTCGATGGCAAACGACTTCTGGAAGTCGTACTCGTTGGTGGCGTCGCCCGCCAGATAGATGTCGCCGTCCGGGTAATACTTCCGGGCGATGGTGCGCATCTGGTCCGTGAACTCATACATTTCATCCCCGCTCTGGAGGCTGGGGTTCAGGTAGACCAGAATACGGTTGTAATCCGCACCCTGCAGCTGGGCCTTTGCGCTCAGCATCTGGGTCTGGGCATCATGCAGGTCGTTGATCTGATCCTGGTCCAGGCTGACAATGCCGGAATCGACCTCGTCACAGACGTAGAGGAACATATCAATGAGCGGCACACTGTAGTTGGAGAAGTTGCCAATGACCTGGCCGTACTCATCATTTTCCAACGCGTAGCCTGTGTAGACCACTTGGGCCAGCTCGTAATCCAGGCCCGCCATCTCAGAGAACTGGCGGGAAGTGAGCCGGTCTTCCAGCATGTAGCCGTCCATGGCCTCAATGTTGGAAAGGCCGCGGGTGTGGTCCACCTCATCGTGGCTTTCCAGTTCTTTGATCATGGCTGCTTCCACCCGGTAATCGTCGTTCTTTGGTACGACGAGAGCCACCAGGTTGGACTTGGTAAAGTTTTCGTCGATCATGTTATCGGCGATCTGCGTCTCATTCAACACTGGCGTCTTGATCGGGCCGTAGCCATAGGCGTAGGGGCACTGTGTCTGGAAATGGTAGGCAAACACCAGCACCACTGCAAAGACGATGGGAACGATCTTGCGGGTTTTGTAAGCATAGCGGCCCACGAACGAGATCTTGGGCACAAAGTTGCGGTGCTTGGTCTTGCTCATGTAAGGGCCAAACAGCATCAGCAGGCCGGGCATGACCACGAAGACCGACAGCATGGAGAACAGGATGGCCTTGATGAGGCAGATGGCCATATCCGGGCCGATCTTGAACTGCATGAACAGCATGGCCACCAGACCGCCGATGGTGGTCAGGGAGCTGGAACTGATCTCCGGGATACTCTTGGCCAGCGACTCGATGACCGCCTCTTTCAAGGGCAGGGTCTCGTGTTCTTCTTTAAAATGGTTGCAGAAGATGATGGCGTAGTCCAGCGAAAGGGCCAGCTGCAGAATGTTCGTGACCGAGTTGGAAACGAACGAGATGGTGCCCAGCAGGAAGTTGGTGCCCATGTTGAGGATCATGCCCACCACGAAAGTGAGCAGCAGCACGGGAACTTCCGCATAGGTCTGGGAGGTGAAGATCAGCACCACCACAATGATGATGGCAACATACACCATGATGACATTGACTTCACGCTCAATCGTCTCCTCCTGCGTATTGCCCAGCGAGGTGGAAACGTAGATATCGTAGTCTTTCAGGTACTCCTTGACGCTTTCCAGCGTTTCCAGGCACTGGTCGTCGTCCTCGGGGTAATCGAATGTGATGGAGTACAGCGCCGATACATTATTATAATGGGCGGTGGTATCATCGTACTCGATCATCTGGATGCCCCTGAGGCCCGCCAGCTCGTCGTTCAGCTGGTCTGCCTCGTCCGGCGTGATGTTTGCCACCATGACATCGGCAGAACCGTAGGTGGTAAACTCTTTTTCCATAATGTCCAGGCCCATGCGGGTCTCGCTGGTCTTGGGCAGATAGGTGGTCAGGTCGCTTTCCACCTTGACCCAGCTGCGGGAGAAGATGGTGAAGATGGTTCCCAGAATGACGATGAGGAACACAAGGTTGCGCCGCTCAACAATTTGCAGCGCGAGCTTGTGCATAAAATCGTTTTTGGGCTGTTCCTGCTCGGTCATCGTGTTCCCTCCTCTCGGCATTGCATTACTGGAGTTTTGCAAGGATTTCCTCAGCCGTCATACCGCTGGCCAGCAGCTTCTTCAGCACATCTTCTGCTTCGCCTTTCTTTGCTTCTTCCATTGCCTTTGCTTCGGCGGCAGCTTTTTTGTTTTCGGCTTTAGTAAGTTCCTTGGTGGCGGCTTTCAATTCTGCTTTCTTGGCTTTCAGCTGCGTCTTCAGATCATCGAGATTTGCAGTCAGCGCAGCAACCTCAGATTCGATTTTTTCCTTTTCGGCGGTCTTTTCTGCAACGACGGCTGCATAATCAACGTTGGCATTTACAATACGGGTCTTATTCTTGCTTCCCTTGGGTCTTGCCATAATAATTTCCTCCCATACAGTGAAATAATTTGATACTTACAAGTATATTCCAAATAGTCAGAATTGCAATAGGTAACCTGAGCTGTTTTCAACTGACAATGCAAATCTTATTCGGTATGCCCGAAGATCGTCGCAAATGTATTCCTTCAATGGTAACAATCATGGAGATTAGCGTTTATCTGGAGATTGCCAAAGGATAAATAGAAGCAGTATTAAAGCCGTTCACCACGCAGATTTTCCAGCGTGGCGAACGGCTTTTTTTGCTGCCCCTATATTTACAGGTAGGAGGAATCGAAGAAGTCTTTTAATGTAATTCCTAAACCCTGACAAATTCTTTCAATCGTCTCTACGCTTAACTGCCCTCCCCGACGAGCAGTGGTTTGGATCGTGGAATACGATATTCCGCATTTCTTTGCCAACACACACAGATTCATATCACGCGCTTGCATCAAATCCTGAACACGCTTGATCGTATCCACGAAAATCCCTCCCATCTTTTTAGTTCAAAACTTTTCCAACAACCTCGAATCTTTGCTCTGGAGATATAAGGATCGGTGAATATTTGGTGTTAAGAGAAACCAAAACCGGTTGGTTATGCACCACGCCATAGCTGTCGGTAAAGAACTCTGCTTGAGACTTATCTGGGGTATGTTCATCGTATTTTTTCAGATATCCACAGTCATCATATACGAATATCCCGATATCCCCGCATTCAAGTTCTTCGCAGCGCTTCACCCATACGATTTGTCCGTCATGATAACGCGGCTCCATACTATCGCCACTAACGTATATCCCAAACTCAGTCCCTGCCGGAACGCTACTGGCAGGCACCTGTATCTGTTGAAACATTTCACCTTCAAGAAAAGCTCCTAGACCTGCCGATACTGGCAACTCTGATACTGGCATCGTTATGCAGTCGATTTTCGCAGGCTCTTCTGTGCCTGGCTGGTAGCGCCGAGATGCAATCAAGTCCATTTCGTACTCGGCGACTTTTTTTTGCCCGATGGCATTTAGAAGGGCGGGTTTCTGAAAGGTCTTTGTAAAGTAGGAAGGTCCTTCCTTGATGTTCAATGCGTGGCAGATTGCAACCAGTTGGTAGATGCTGGGAGTGGTGTATCCTTTTTCCCATTTACTGATTCCCTTGTCACTGACATCGACGCCATAGTGGCGGAGAAGTTCGGAGAAAGTTACAAGTGAATAGCCATTCCTTTTTCGTACAGCTGCGAGAATCAGACCAACCTCATTACTATCCCTTGCGGCGACTGCATCATAGCGCACTGTGGATGGGGCTATGTGCATTTTGGTGAGCGCAGTTTTCTTTTTCATAGCAAGAACACTCCTTTGTGATCCGGTAGCTCTATTATAGTATAGAAAACATAAGAAATCAACAAGAAATCTCCAAAATAGCGACAAACGCGTAATTGACATCTCCATAAAGTAGGTGTATAATCGAATCAAATCCACGAATAACAGCTTTTTGGTGTTAACACTGCGCCGAAAATGTGCTTGTTTGGTGTTTTCTCTGAGAGGTGATATTATGAAAAAAGAAAATGTAAGATGCCCAATGTGCGGAACCATGAATTATGATGTGGATCTTGATGAAACCGGTGGCTGGACAAAATGCCGTCTGTGCAAAGCAGTGACCTGCTCTATGGAAGAGTGGAAAAAACATACAGTGTCCGTTCCTCTGTTAAACGAAAAACAGCTCGTGGCACGCAGTATGATTCGCAAGTAATGCACGCTGCATTCTGATAAATCTGAAAAAAGGAGGAATTCTGATGTGTGGTGATTACAACCTTCGCCGTGAGAAAAGATACGTCGAAGTGGATGTTCGTTTTACTCCTGACGGCAAGATCCGTCCTCTTGCCATAAACTATGACAAGACTCGCACTTATGGAATTGATCGTGTCTTGGCAGTCAAGCACGGTACATCACGTTTTGGCGTGAAAGGACATTGCTTCACCTGCCTAATTTGCGGGCAGAAGCGGAATCTTTGGCTTGAAAAGGGCAAGTGGTTCGTGGAAGCCTACTGTGCCACATCAGAAGGTAGGGCTTCATAATGGCAAGATACTTATCGCGTGCAGAACTCTCGTGCATAGCAGGCAAATATATTGAAATGTACTATGCACTCTTCGGAATAAGCAAAAATGACCCCGCTCCTATTAACCCAGAGCAGTTTGCAAATTCTGTTCTTGGACTGAACCTGAAGATGTTGCCGCTGTGTAGCGATGGTCACATCCTTGGATTAACGGTTTTCCAGAGATGTAGCTTCACAGCAACCCTTGAGGATGGAACAAAGCTTGTTGAAGTATTTATGCCGAGGGATATCGTAATCGATTCTGCTCTTGCGGCAGACAGATGCACTGGATGCCGGAATTTCACAATAGCGCATGAAGCAGCACATCAGATTTTGGCTGATCTGTTTCCGAACGACTACGGAAAAGCAGTCAAGTGCCGTGGGCACATTGTCTATCGGGAGAGAAACGGAAAGGCCTCGTGGGAAGAATGGCAGGCGGATACCCTTGCAGCAGAGCTGCTGATGCCAACATTTTCTGATCAATGCCGAAATAGAACGTGTGGCGTTGACTCTGCCAAATGGGATTCTGTACAAATCAGTGTCTGACCCTAACTATGAAAAAATTCTGGAGATGGCTCGACGGATTGGGGTTTCTTGGTCTGCAATCAGGATCAGATTGCAGCAGATGCAGGTTATAAAAGGCAAACCCATCCACTGCCATCCATTGGACATCATGCGATTTGGAGAATGAATATGATTCAGTTAAAGAACCGTCCCTTTGCCGGTAAAGCACCGACTACTACACAGCAGGCAGAATTTAGCATAGGCTGGAGATTTTGCCCTGTTTGTGGAAATAAGTTATACCAAAAAATCGAGGGGTGTTCAGGTATACTACAAGTGAAGTGCAATAGATGCAAAGAAACCCTGAGACTTGATCTGGCATTTAGATGCCGGTGATTTTCCAGTCATTTTAACAAATACGGGTGCATTGCACCCTGAATATGGACTGTTCGCTCCGAGCAACGGGCCATTGCCGCAAGGCAATGTATGAAACGTGCTCCAAATAGCCGGGCAACAGCTGATTGAGAGATTTTCATTGAAGATCCCTCAGTTGGTTGTTGTCCGGCTATTTTTTTAGCCTTCAGGAAGCCTGCTCCCGTAAAAAGGAGCAGGCTTTATGTTTGT
>ERZ1026944.817-NODE-817-length-11419-cov-8.896339_pt1 | contig 11419 bp, 9 predicted proteins | sample MGYA00519569_ERZ1026944 | MGnify/ENA primary metagenome ERZ1026944 (study PRJEB26926, sample SAMN06164618) | human gut metagenome | biome: ENVO:00009003; feature: ENVO:2100002; material: ENVO:00002003 | host: Homo sapiens | place: USA | collected 2012 ... | reverse complement strand
CTTTTTGCCCATTTTTCGTGGCTGGAACTGGCCGCACGGTATCCCTAGCAACTCCAAGTTTTCGATTTTTTACGATTTATCGAAAATTTGGAGGTTTGCGATGGCTTTTAATAAGGGCTATGAGTTAAAAAAGTTTGAAGCGCACTGGGAAAAGTTGCGAATCGAGTACGCAGCGGCAGGAATGGCTGAGGATGCCATTCAGAAGATGTACGACTATGACCGTCAGCAGTTCAATTCCGAACGCACCCGCATTGAGCGAACGCAGGAGTTCACTGCACCTGCGTATGAAAGCACCGAGGAAGAAGCCTCACCTCTAATGCTGCGCTATCAGGAAGCCATTACCACAACAGATACATACCACGAAACCAAGCGCAGCTTTGCATGGATTGGTGAAATCGAGGATGAGAATCTACTTGCTGCACTTGAGCAACTCTCGGATTCTGACTTAGAACTTATAACTTTGTACGCCTATGAAGAGTATGACACTGTTGAAATTTCTAAACTGTTTGGCACAACAAAGCAAAATATAAGTAAGAAAATCCGTAGAATTACTAATTTTATCAAGAATTTTCAAATCAGGGTTGTCTAAACGGCATTTTCGTCGGCTACCAAGTGAGGGGACAATTTCAAAAAGCGGCTCTTACCGCTGGCAAAACGTCCGCACTCACGAACCTTGAAAATTGAAGAGTTCAGTTGTTCGGTACTCAGATAATGATACTTCCGTAATTCGCGGCCCGGTCAGAATGTAGGCGGGGTGGCTGAAATGCCAATGAAGCGGTACAAGTCCGCTGCCAGATGTTTATGCCCCACTCGCAGGGAGCCGAGGGCGAATATGCGAGACCTGAACATATTTTATCAGGAGTGACCGGATGCTGTTTTCGGTCTCCGGTCACTCCTGTTCTTTTACATATTTATCCGCCATTCACTTTTCTAACACGGAGGACTGCTCAAATGGACGAGTTGAATCCTACGGTGCGCGAACAGGAGATCTACGAGGAGATGGAACTGACCCCGGAAATGATCAAGTCCATCCGAACCCTCTGTGCAACCTGTCTGCGACATTTCGTAGAAGCCAAGGCTTTCAAAATTGCTATCGTGCCGAGTACAGACAACAGCATGGATACTTGCACTGTCTGTCAGACCCGGCGCGGCTACGATTACGTTGTCATGCACCGCTGATACCGGTGCTTCATTCCAATCACCGGGGAGGTGATGCGTACTGTATAAATAAAACCGCTTTCATATTTTAATAGAAGCCCGCTGCCTAGGAGGTACAGCGGGCTTCTTACATATCCAAACGGAGGTTTCGCAATTGGAATCTACTTTGAAATTCCAACGCGGAGACATCTACTTTATTCGACTGGATAGCAGCACGGGTTCCGAACAAAGCGGAACCCGCCCTGCGGTCATCCTGCAAAACGATGTGGGAAACTCCTGCTCACCGACATTGATCGTTGCGACTTTGACAAGTAAGACAGAGAAGAAAGCTACGCAGCCGACGCATTGTCTGGTGGAACCGGAGGGGCTGGAGCCGTCCATCGTTCAGGCTGAACAGATTTTCACCATCGATAAAAGCCGTGTCAAAAGATTTGTCGGACACCTCACCCCAGAAGAGCTGGGGCGAGTCGATGATGCTGTGAAAATCAGCCTAGCTCTGAACCCGATGGGGAGTATCCAAAAACTCAAACCGATCATCCGCTCTACGGCGGCTTACGCACCGCCAGAAGTAGTTGACGGTAAGCCGCCTGTCTATCCCTACACTCCTATCAAATCCGATTTTGAGGATGCAGGAACAGTCGAAGAAATGATGTTATACACCGAACTGCAATCCGCTGTTCACGCAATGATCCAGCGGCTTGAATACAGCTTCACCTTTAATCCCGGCTTGCTCACCAGCCCGAAGCGTAAGAAGCAAGTGACTGAGATTTTGACCGAAGCTGAAAAATACATTTGGCGAATTAAGGAGGAAATCAGATGCGCCTGAAGAATGACACTGAAAATTTTGCAGCTTCCTTCAATATCACCCCGCCTTACCAAATGAGGGTGATTCACAGCAGTAAGCTGATCTACCCCCGTGAAATCTACCAGCGGGGTGTGCAGCGCAAGCGGGTGGAACTGATTGCTGCTGACTTCAACGAATACGTTGCGAATGAGCCGAAGATCAGCTTCCGCAACGGCAAGTATTATGTGGTGGATGGCCAGCACACCATCGAAGCGCGCATCCTTCGTAACGGCGGCAGAGCCTTGCCGATTCTCTGCAAGGTCTACACCGGTATGACCATGCAGCAGGAAGCCCTGCTCTTTGCCGAGCAGAACGGTCATTCTGCCCCTTTGTCTGCGGGCATCAAGCTGCGAGCAAAGGTTGCAGGCGATGATGCTCCTTCCAAAGAATTTCTCGCTGCTACCAACCGGGTGGGGCTGGCATTCAACTATGACAGTTTGCAGTTGAGCGACTACCGCATCAGCTGCGTGGGCACCGCGCTCAAGCTGTATAACGAGATGGGCGAAAAGATCTACTGCGAATCCCTGCGGATAATCGTGGCTGCGTGGGATGGCAAGCCCGATTCATTCCGTGCATCTGTCCTGCGTGGCATGATGCACTTTGTGGAGTTGTATCACGGCGAGTTCAGCGAGGAACGGCTGGTTCGTGCGCTTGGCAGCGTCCATCCCATGGAGATTTACCGTGTTGGCAGGGATAACCCTGCAAAGCTGCCCGGATGGAAGAAATACGTTTTTCCCATCTACATGGTTTACAACGGCAAAGGCCGCAAGGACACTCTGCCGATGAAGTTCTAAAACATATTTCCTATGCCAAGGGGCATCTGCAAGCCGCGGGTGCCCCTCGTTACATAATTATATCGTATTATCGCTACTTTTGAAAGAGGAACTAGATATGACCAATATGAATGTGATTCCTGTGTCGCAGGATTCGTATATCGTTAATGGCTGCAAAGTGAAAATCACTTATGCAGAAGATGGTGACAGTATGGAGGTTCTTCAGAAACTGATTCATGATACCCTCTGCGAAGAAGCCAAGAATTATAGTTGAATCGACATCCTTGCAACAAGGATAGCCCAGCACTAAAATAATGGTACAGTTGATGCAGCAACCAATTCAACCAAACGAGTGTGCGCACAGTATCGTTGTTTTAGTTTATATAGGAGTGACAACGATGAAAAAACGTGTATATACCTTATACCGTGTTTCGACCATTGGACAGGTCGAAAAGGATGACATACCCATGCAAAAAGAAGCCTGCCACGAATTTGCAGAACGGCAGGGCTGGGAAATCGTCAAGGAATTTTCAGAAAAAGGCGTTTCTGGTTTTAAGAAATCTGCAAAAGACCGCGATCAGCTCCAACTGCTTCAGCAGGCTGCTGCTGCCGGAGAGTTTGATGTTCTGCTGGTGTTTATGTTTGACCGTCTGGGTCGGCGTGACGACGAAACGCCCTTTATCGTGGAATGGTTCACGAAGCAAGGGGTCGAGGTCTGGAGCGTAAACGAAGGTCAGCAGCGATTTGATTCTCATGTCGATAAGCTGATGAACTACATCCGCTACTGGCAGGCATCCGGCGAAAGTATCAAAACTTCTATCCGTACTCGCACCCGTATAGAACAGCTTACAGAGGAAGGTCACTATACCGGTGGAACGGTTGCTTTCGGATACAAGCGTGTAAAAAAGGGTCGCGTGAACAAGAAAAATCAGGAAGTCTGTGAGCTGGAAATCAACGAGGAAGAAGCAGAAATCGTCCGTCTGATATTCCAGAAATACGTTTATGAAGGCTACGGTGTAAAGCGAATCTGCAACTACCTTGTAGAGAACAACATCATGGGACGGAACGGCAAGAACATCCCGACCACGACGCTGGTTCGGATGGTGCGAAATAAAACCTATCTGGGCTACCTCATCAACGGCAACGTCGAAAAGGAATGCCCGGAATTGAGGATCATCGAGCCGGAAGTATTTGAAAAGGCTCAGGAGCTGCGGGATGCTCGTCGCAGAGAGAAGGGCGAAGACTCTGATAGTTACAGTCCTCATGCTCTGCTTTGTGGGAAGGTGTTCTGTGCACACTGCGGAAATCGCCTGAACATCACGAGCAGCGGACGCACCAGACTGCGTGCGGATGGCTCCACGGTGAAGGAAAAGCGGTTCCGTTATAGCTGCCATTATAATGTACGGCATCCGGGTCAATGCGATGGACAGTCCGGCTACGGTGTAACAAAACTGGACGCAATCGTAGAGAGTATCGTATGCACCAAGTTTTCGGAGATTTTAGAGTGTTCCAAAAGCAAGCTGCTTCAGGATATGCTTCGCAAGGACATGGAAGTAGCGCAGAAAGAAGTATCACGCGCAAAGAGTGAACTCGACCTCAAGGATGACGAACGGAATGCATTGAAGGATGAAATGATTCGCGTCATCCGGGGAAAGAGCAGCATTGACCGTGATATGATCCAGCAGCTTCTGGATGAAAATCAAGCTGCGATCCAAGCAGCACAGGACGCCCTGACCGCTGCACAGAACAAGCTGGAGGAGATTGAGCAGGAAAACAAGAAAGCTGAAAATGATTGCAGCAATCTGTTCACTTGGGCAAGCACCTATCAGAACGCATCCTTTCAGCAGCGGCAGGCAATCCTCAACCAGTTCATCAAGGAAGTCCGTGTTGGACGGGATTATGATATTGAGATCATCCTCAATGTTCCACTGGAGGAGTTTGAAGAATTTAAGAGTCATTCACTCTCGGTGCGTACTCCGAGTGGGCGGAAAACGGACCTTAAACAAGCACCCGTTAGGGGGCTGGGTACTCCGAATGGGGGAATCGTCGTTTTTGACAAAACTTCTGGTGAAGCTATGAACATTATGCCGAAAAGTTCGGCACACGTCACTTTGCGCTGTCAAGACGAATGATGCACGATTTTGCAAAGAACGGCAAAAAGAAACGCCGTATCGTTTAACACGATACGGCGTTTTATGGACTCGAAGGGAGTCGAACCCTCGACCTTTCGGATGCGAACCGAACGCTCTCCCAACTGAGCTACGAGCCCATATTTAAGCCCCCAAAAACCGCTTGGGGGCACGTGGTATATAACTCCAGATTGTTTAAGGACCGCATGGGCTCCCAGCTGAGCTATAGGCCCATGATGATGACGCTGATAGTGTACCGCGTTTTGGGGCGTTTGTCAAGCAATTTCGGAGAGCGTGAGCAGGGGACTTATAAGCGGCCAAGCTGCCAGAAAGCTACGGCGCTGGCGGCGGCTACGTTAAGGGAATCTACCCCATGGGACATAGGAATCTTTACGGTGTAATCGCAGGCGGCGATGGTACTATTGGCCAGCCCATCGCCCTCGGTGCCCAGCACGATGGCAAGTTTCGGCTCGGCGGCAAGGGCGGGGTCGTCGATGCTGACCGAGCGGTCGCTCAGTGCCATGGCAGCGGTCTTGAAGCCCAGCGCGTGGAGCTGGGCACTGCCGTTTTCCGGCCAGTCGGCAGGACAGGTGCCGATCTGCGCCCACGGCACCTGAAACACGGTGCCCATGCTTACCCGCACCGCACGGCGGCACAGCGGGTCGCAGCAGGAGGGGGTAATGAGTACGGCATCCATGTTCAGCGCGGCAGCACTGCGGAAGATGGCGCCCACGTTGGTGGAATCCACGATGCCCTCCAGCACAGCCACCCGGCGGGCGTGAGCGCACACCTGCTCCACCGTGCGGGGCGCAGGGCGGCGGAAGGCACACAGCACGCCCCGGGTCAGTGCAAAGCCGGTGAGCTGTGCCAGCAGCTCCCGGTCGGCAGTGTACACCGGCACATTGCCGCAGCGGGTCAAAATCTCCTGTGCCTGGCCGGTGATCTGCTTGCGCTCCATCAGTAGGGAAAGAGGCTGGTAACCGGCGTCCAGCGCCCGGGCGATCACCTTGGGGCTTTCGGCGATAAAGATGCCCTTTTCCGGCTCCAGCCGGTTGCGCAGCTGCGCCTGCGTGAGACGGGCGTAGATGTCCAGCTCCGGGGCGGTAAGGTCGGTGATCTCATGAATGACAGGCATGGAAAGACTCCTTTGAAATGAAGTTTTTTCTATTGTAGCACAAGCCGGGCCAGAATGCAAAATCCCTGCTGCACACAGAGCACAGCAGGGATTTGAATGCGGAATAGTTTACTCAGAGCGCAGCGCTTTGACAGGGTTGCTCTTTGCGGCGCTGCGGGCGGGGATCACGCCGCCCAGCATGGTAAGCAGGGTGGCCAGAACGATCAGGATCAGCGCAGCCTGCGGCGGCAGCGAGGCTACCACGTTCACATCGCCCGCGATGTGGTGGATGAGCATATTGCCGGGGATGAGCAGCAGCAGGCAGAGCACCACGCCCATCACGCCGGAACACAGGCCGATGATAAAGGTCTCGGCGTTGAACACCTGCGAGACGTTGTGCTTGGAGGCACCGATGGCGCGCAGAATGCCGATCTCCTTGCGGCGCTCCAGCACGCTGATATAGGTGATGACGCCGATCATGATGGAGGACACCACCAGCGAGATCGCCACAAAGGCCACCAGCACATTGCTGACCATGCCCACGATCTCGGTGACAGAGTTCATCAGAGTGCCCACCATATCGGTATAGTGGATCACCTTATCCTCTTCGCCCTGCTGCCGCATGGAGGCGTTGTAGGCGTCCAGCTCGTTCACCACCTGCGCCTTGGTGTCAAAGCTGTTGGGGTAGATATAGATGGCATCGGGCTTTGCGTAGTCCACATAGCCGAGGTCGTCCAAAATCTTTTCGTAGCTGGAAGCGGAGGAGAGCAGGGTGCTTTTGATCATCTCGGTCAGGTCAGAGCCGGTCATGTTGATCTGAATGGCCTGCTGGAACACAGTGGGGTCGATCTTGAGTGCGCTTTCCACCTGCGTGCTCAGCTGCGCAATATTGCTCTGGATGGCCTGCGCGATCTTCTGCTCCAGCTGCCCGGCCAGCTTCTGGATGGCGGGACCCATCTGCTCCTGCAAAGCGGCGGTGAGCTGGGTCTGCAGCGCCTCGCCCAGCTGGACGGAGTAGGTCTCCATCACGGTCTGCAGATTTTGCTGGAGGGTACCGGCAAACTGCTCCTCCAGCCCGGAGGTGTCCAGCAGATCACCCATGGATTCGGCCAGCAGCGTCTGGAAGGCCTCGGTCTGCATATAGGAGGAAAAACCGATCTTATCCAGATTCAGCAGGCCGTTGCTGATGAGATAGCGCTTGTAGCCGTTCATGATCTTTTTCATCAGCGTCTGTAAGCCGTCCTGAGAGATATTCAGCTCTACGCCGTCGAACAGCTCGCTCATGTCCATCTCCATGTCCGGCAGCGGCAGCCCGCTGAGGTCCAGCTTGAAGCTGGAAGGGTCGATGAGGGTGGCAAGATCGAAGGAATCGTCGGTCAGGTCGAATGCGCCGTCCAGATCAAAGTGCAGGGCGCTGGTGTCGAACTGGAAAGCGTCCTTGAGGGCGTCCGTGTCCACCGAGAACAGAGAGGCGATGTCCAGCATATTGTTGCCGGCAGCGTCGAAGGGTTCGCCGGTCAGCACGTTGATGTCCGGGTCTGCCAGCTGCTGACGCACGATCTCGCTGTTGGCGGCCTGATCGATAACGTGATAGGTCAGATCGTGCAGGTAGTCCAGACCGCTGTGCAGGATGGTGGAGGTGGCGTCTGCCTTGGGCTGCACGATGCCGACAATGGTCAGCTCCTCGCTGTCGGCCACCAGCTGCTGCATGTAAGCTTCATCATTCAGCTTGCTCAGCCAGATATTGTGCTCAGTGTCGTAGACATAGCAGTCGGCCTTGTTGACAAGCTTGAAGGTCATGCCCAGAAAATCGTCATAGGTATAGGTGCCGTAGTCCGTGGGCAGGTCGATCTTCTGGTTCTGCGCATACTGCTGTAAGATCTTGTCCAGCTCGGCCTGATCCCGCAGACCCATGGCGTACAGCGCATAGTCCGAAACGCTGCCGTCCGCGTTCAGGGTCAGCACCAGCTCGTTGTACTTTTCCGGCCAGCGGCCGGCCTTGACATCGTACTGATCCTCGTACAGGGCGGGGGTCTCGGCCATTTCGCAGAACACATAGGGGCTGGCCATGGAGGTCATAAGGCTGGTCACCGAGGTGTTCTCACTGGCGATATCGGAAAATGTGGTGTCCGGGTTCAGCTTATGCACTGTGCCGTCTGCGTCCTGCCGGTAGATCAGCGGGGAAGCGTTGTAGGTGTATTCCACCGTGGCATTATCCCGGATGGAACAGGCGTCGCTGTCCAGATAAGCCTTCAAAGAGCGCAGATCGTTGCTGGCAGCGCCGATGTTCAGTTGAGACAGCAGCTGTCTCACCGTGACCATGCCCTCCGGCGCGGAGGAGGAGCCGGACGAGACGCTGGTGTAGGTGTCCGGGTCCATCATGCTGGCCAGATCTACGCCGGTGCTGCTGATCTGCAGCGGGTAGGCGGCCAGCGTGGATTTTTCCATGTTGCTGATATAGCGGCTCACACCGTTGGAAAGGGAAAGGATCAGCGCAATGCCGATGATACCGATGGAACCGGCAAAGGCGGTGAGCAGGGTGCGTGCCTTTTTGGTGAGCAGATTGTTGAAACTGAGGGAAAGGGAGGTGAGCAGGGACATGGAGGAGTGCCCCATGTTCCGGTGCACGGGGGCAACGGCAGCAGCCTCGTCCTCGGGTTCGTAGGGCATGGTATCGGAGCGGATCACGCCGTCCTTCAGCTTTACGATGCGGGTGGCGTAGCGCTCGGCCAGCTCCGGGTTATGGGTGACCATGACCACCAGACGGTCCCGCGCCACTTCCTTGAGCAGTTCCATCACCTGAATACTGGTCTCGCTGTCCAGTGCGCCGGTGGGCTCATCGGCCAGCAGGATGTCGGGGTTGTTCACCAGCGCACGGGCAATGGCCACGCGCTGCATCTGCCCGCCGGACATCTCGCCGGGGTGCTTGTGCAACTGGTTGCCCAGCCCCACCTGCTCCAGCGCAGCGGCGGCACGGCGGCGGCGCTCGGCCTTGGAAACGCCTGAGATGGTCAGTGCCAGCTCTACGTTGCCCAGCACGGTCTGGTGGGGGATCAGGTTATAGCTCTGGAACACAAAGCCGATGGTGTGGTTCCGGTAGGAGTCCCAGTCGCGGTCGGTGTATTTTTTTGTGGAGATGCCGTTGATGACCAAATCGCCGCTGTCGTAGCGATCCAGACCGCCGATGATGTTCAGCAGGGTGGTCTTGCCGGAGCCGCTGGGGCCAAGAATGGCCACAAATTCGTTGTCCCGCAGGTTTAGACTGACGTTGTTCAGTGCGTGCTGCACCAGCTCGCCGGTCTTGTATTCTTTGTTGATCTGTTTAAGTTTGAGCATAGATGTGCCTTTCCGGTACTGCGCCGCCGGGCGCTGTTGCCTGGGGTTTAAAAGTAGGAAACATTTGCAGACAATATCTAGTTTAGTTTAGCAAATAAAAATGAAGAAACCGTGAAATTACCTGCGGAACGGATGAAGCTGCGGAGCTTTTGCGTCTGAGCAGCGGTTTTGCCGGAAGGACGGGGCAAAAAAGAAAAGCGGAAAAAGATACCGGTTGAATTTACAAGCTGAACGTGATATTCTAAAGCTGACAGACAGGCTGCGCCGGAAAAAACGGCGTTATATTACCTGAAAGGCTGTCGGAACAACACTTCTTTAGGATTGTAACAGTTTCTCCTGCTTTATACAATTATACAATAATAAAAGGATAAACAAGGCAGAAAAAATTTGGCCCTTGTAGTAAGGAGGAACTGAAATGGAACGTACATTTTCACCTATGATCCGGCAGTATTCTGCCATTGATGGTTTGCAGCAGGCGTATACGCTGGTGTATGCCATGGAGGTAGAGGGCACACAAGGCTGTCGGCTGACCCTGTGCCAGATCGGCAGCCGACAGCAGATCGTCAGTCAGCATGTTGCGGCAGCGCCGGAGTTCTGTTACCGGCTCCTGCGCTACTTGTGTGAAAATGGAGTTCAGCCGGAGCTCTGGCGGGATGCGGTCACAGACCTGACAGCTGCCGGGCTGGTAGGCGAGAAAGGCGGCGCATGGCGTGAACAGTGAGCGAACAGCCCAACTGCAAGTCGCCCTTGCAAGCTATGATCTGAAAGAACTGCGTGTCCAGAAGCGTTATTTGCAGGAGCAGGGAACCGCCATTGACTGCACCTGCTTTTGCAGCGGCGAAAAGCTGCTGGCACAGCTGCGGCAGGGTGTCCGTTATGATGCCGTGGTGCTTTGCAGCGAGCTGACGGATCTGCCTGCGGAGCAATTTGTCCGGCAGTTTTATCAGCTGAAGGAGCGGCCGATGCTTCTGATACAGAGCCATGGCCGCAGCAGCGGCACGGCGTTGCAAAAGCTCCGCGAGGGGTGCTACTGCGTAGAGGGCACCGAGCTGAAAAGGCTGCTGTGGCAGCTTTACCGGATGCCCGGGCGGCAGAACCGGCAGCTGGAGCAGCGGTGCAGCCAGCTGTATGCGGCGTGGGGCATCCCGCAGGGGGATGTCAACGCCGGATATCTATCCTGCGCGGTCGGCATCGCATGCAGCACCAGCCAGAAGCTGGCGATCCGCAAGGAAATCTTGCAGGCGGTGAGCGAGCAGTTTGATACATCGGTCGCTGCTGTGGAAAGCGGCATCCGCCGGATGGTGGATCAGCTGGAGGAAAAGCCGCCTCTTGCGTGGCTGGCGTTTAAGGCCGATACAAGGCTGGGCAGCGGCAAACCTACCACTGGCAAGCTGATCTACGCGGTCAGGGACGTTGTGTTGCGGCAAAAAGTGCCATCCACCCGCCTGTAAGGCTTGCGCACGGCTTTGGAACACGGCGGCGTTCCTTTAGAAAAATGGCATCGCCCGGGGAGGCAGAGCAATGGAGCAGCAAAAGACAGAAACGCGGTCTATCACCGCAGAGCAGCGCAAGCGGGTCGAGGAGGTCTGCTTCCGTTCGCTGGCGCTGATCGGACGCAACTGTGAATATCTGGAGCAGCATTTTGACCGCACCGGTGCAGACGAGTCTACCCGGCAGGCGGTGGCAGATATCGACACCGCTGCCATACAGCTGGACCGCACCCTCAGCGAGGCAATCACCCTGCTGGAGTTTCTGCACGAGGACACAAAGCCGCAGCTGTACCCCATTGACCTGTGTGAGCTTTTGCAGCAGGTGGCGGCGCAGTCTGATATGATCCGGGCGCAGCTTGGGGTGGATATCCGGCTGGATTACGGCGGGTGTACTGCCTGTTGCGTAATGGCAGACCGCAGAGATGCGGAGCTGCTGTGCCTGCATCTGCTCTCCAATGCCCTGCGCGCCAGCCGGGAGGGCGGCAGCGTCTGTATTGCGCTGCGCCGCACCGAGAGCGACTGGCAGCTGACCGTCACCGACGATGGCTGCGGTCTGCCCGGTGAGGATGTACAGG
>ERZ1026944.811-NODE-811-length-11462-cov-7.017270_pt1 | contig 11462 bp, 9 predicted proteins | sample MGYA00519569_ERZ1026944 | MGnify/ENA primary metagenome ERZ1026944 (study PRJEB26926, sample SAMN06164618) | human gut metagenome | biome: ENVO:00009003; feature: ENVO:2100002; material: ENVO:00002003 | host: Homo sapiens | place: USA | collected 2012 ... | reverse complement strand
CCTCTACGTCTCGTGGGCTCGGAGATGTGTATAAGAGACAGTATATATACTATTTCTTTGAACTATTTTTACCCCACTTTTCCCCTGGTTCAGAATATGAAAACGTAATAATGTAATAATGTAATGATGTAAGGTCCAATGGAACCAAACAAGTTGTCTGTTAGTTCAAATATCGTGCATAAACCGTTAAGCGTCAACTGCTTAACGCCTACTAAAGAGTGTCGCAGGTCTCTTCGTCCTACGCTTGCTCCTTACATTTTGCTTTCGTTAACAAATCAAGCAATCCCTCCTCCCGCTCTATTCCAACTCAAAACCCAAGGGAGAAGCAAAGACAGTCCGAAGTAAATGCGCAGCTTTGTGGGGGCGTTTTGACTCCATCGACAAGCCAAAATATGCCCTGCGGCAGCCATTTGAACTGCAAAATCAGGGATAACCCCTCGTTTTCAGCATCCCTGGAGTCCACGCCCTCAACAAGGTAAAAATCAAGAAAACGAATCGTAACTATCTGATACATAACTATTTCATGGAATACAACCGTATATTCAGAAGTAGCCTCGAAGGGTCTTACCACCACAAAAGATACAGGTTTTCTCACGCCAAATGGCGATATTTGCCGTCTTTTGTAGGTGTTTTTGTGCTTGCAAACCTCTCTCTTAGGCAGATAGCGTTGCCATCTTGTCGTCTATACACGATAAAAAAGATATATTTTGTCGTCTATAAACGATAAAAATATTTATCTCTCCAACAGGATTCTGTTTCAATAGTAAAGAAGCATGACAAAATACAAGAGTATAGTCATAGCTTGATCCATCTGCTGGTGGATTGGCATACAGGGTCTTCGTAGCCAAAAGTTCGTAATCGTATCCTTTCAGAAATGGTGTTAGCCTGTCCTTACAACATTACAACATTACATTATTACATTATTACATTATTACGTTTTCACTTTTCCACTTCCCTCTTCCGGACTTTCGCAGTCGGAACCGACATCTTTGTCCCTGACGCCAACACGGGGCGCGAATGGTTCGCTTGGATGATGGACAACCTCCCGCTTGACCTGCTCATCTGGGAGACCGCATCCGCGGTCCTGGCGAAGCGTTGCTGGATTCCTATTGAAGGCTTTCACAAGTTATCCCCTACTCTTTCTTTGCCTTTCAAAGAAAAGCGAGGGGGATTTCGTTGATTTTGCAAGTAAACGGGGAAGCGGGACGAAGGTTGTCACCGTGGGTAAAAATGAGCAAAGAAGAGGGCGGACGCATAATTTCCGAAAAAACAGTAAGTAAGTCGGCTTTTTTTTGTAACTTTGCACCCGCAAAACATTAATTTATCAAAATCAGAGAATTAAAAAACAGAAATGGACTGGTTAGTAAAACTATTTACGACCCCTGACAGTGTGGCGCACATCGCTTTGCTCTATGCTGTTGTCATTGCCGTGGGAGTCTATCTTGGCAAGATCAAGATAGGCGGCGTCTCCTTGGGAGTCACCTTCGTGCTCTTCGTGGGCATCCTCGCAGGTCACGTCGGATTCACAGGCCCGGTGCCCGTGCTGACTTTCCTGCAAGACTTTGGTCTGATCCTCTTCGTCTTTATGATTGGTTTGCAGGTCGGACCAGGATTCTTCGAGAGTTTCGGCAAAGGTGGTATCAAGCTCAACCTGCTCTCCACCATCACCGTGGTGCTCAACGTGCTGGTGATGTTTGCTTGCTACTACATTTTCTTCGACACCAAAGACCCCAACAACCTGCCGATGATGGTCGGTACGCTCTACGGAGCCGTGACCAACACGCCGGGACTTGGTGCCGCCAACGAGGCCCTGCAGTCCGTTTTCACCAACGGCACCCCGCCCTCCATCGCCAACGGCTACGCCTGTGCCTATCCGCTCGGTGTGCTCGGCATCATCGGTACGACGCTGCTCATCAAGGTGCTGACGCGTAGCAACTTCGACGAGGAGAACGCCAAGCTGACCGCTGCTGAGAAGGGCAACCCTGCCGAGATGCCCTACAAGATGTACCTCCGCGTGCAGAACGCCCATATCTGTGGACGCAACCTGAAGGAGATCAGCGGGTTTCTCAACCGCGACATCGTGGCCTCGCGCATGGTCCACGATGGCAAGATGTGCGTCCCCAACCGCGACACCGTCTTTGAGCTGGGCGACGAGGTGCTGATCGTCTGCGCGCAGACCGACGCCGAGGCCATCAAGGCTTTCATCGGTACGGAGATCGACGGTGAGTGGATGGACAGCGACGACGAGAAGCAGCCGCTCATCAGCAAACGCATCATCGTGACCAATCCCGACATGAACGGCAAGACGCTGGGCAAGATGCACTTCTCCAGTGTCTATGGCGTCAACGTCACGCGTATCTCGCGCCTGGGCATGGACCTCTTTGCCAGCCGCAACCACCACTTCCACGTCGGCGACCGCATCAACGTGGTCGGTCCGAGAGACAACGTCAACCGCGTGGCCGAAATGATGGGCAACTCAGAACGCAAGCTCAACGCCCCCAACCTCGGCACGATCTTCATCGGTATCATGGTGGGTCTGATCTTCGGTAGCCTGCCCGTGGCCATCCCGGGCATGCCCGTCCCCTTGAAACTGGGTCTCGCCGGTGGTCCGCTGATCATCGCCATCCTCATCGGCCGCTGGGGCACACGCTTCCACCTCATCACCTATATGACGACGTCGGCCAACCTCATGCTGCGTGAGTTTGGTCTCGCCCTCTTCCTTGCCTCCGTCGGCATCAAGGCCGGAGCAGGATTCTGGGAGACGGTAGTGGCCGGAGACGGACTGAAATACGTGCTCTGCGGATTCCTGATCACGATCATCCCGATCTTGATCGTAGGTACGATTGCCCGCTTGAAGTTCAAGTTCAACTTCTTCACCGTAATGGGTATGATAGCAGGTACTTACACCGATCCTCCCGCACTGGCCTACGCCAACAGCGTCTGCCAGGGTGAGGCTTCCGCCATCGGCTATTCCACGGTCTATCCGTTGTCGATGTTCCTCCGCATCCTGGCGGCCCAGGTGGTCGTCCTATTCTTCTGCGGAGCGTAGAAAAGACGGACTGATCAACAGTCATAGAAATACGAACTGACCAACACGGTCATAACTCCTTGGTGGGGGATGGATGCGTTCCGTCCCCCATCATTTTTTTTCTGCAGAAAGGTCCTATGGATTGCGCGCATTGCGCGTAGGACCCCATTTTGTCCGCTTTTTCTTTCCCTATGTCTGTGAAATCTTGTACCTTTGCACTTGCAATTAGAATCACATCTAATAGAAATGGGATATCTCACAACAGAAAAGAAAAAAGTGACCGTCAAGACATTCGTAGAGATGAAGCGCGACGGCAACAAGATAGCCATGCTCACGGCCTACGACTACACGACGGCACGACTGATAGACGAGGCGGGCGTTGACAGCATTCTGGTCGGCGACTCGGCCTCCAACGTGATGCTGGGCAACGACTCCACCCTCCCCATCACCCTGGACGAGATGATCGTCTATGCGCGCGGCGTGGCAAGAGGTTGCCAACGGGCGCTGGTGGTCTGTGACATGCCGTTTGGCAGTTATCAGGTCTCGCCGGAGGAAGGCGTGCGCAACGCCGTCAGGCTGATCCGTGAGACGGGCGTCGATGCCGTGAAACTCGAAGGCGGCGAGGAAGTCGCGCCCACCATCGAGCGTATCGTCAACGCGGGAATCCCCGTCGTGGGCCACCTCGGGCTCACCCCGCAGAGCATCCATAAGTTTGGAGGCTACGGTGTGCGCGCACGCAGCGAGGTGGAGGCCACGAAACTCATCGCCGACGCCCAAGCGCTGGAGAAGGCGGGCTGCTTCGCCGTGGTGCTGGAGAAGATACCGGCCTCGGTGGCCCAGCAGGTGACGGATCTGCTCAGCGTGCCGACCATCGGCATTGGTGCTGGCAGCCACTGCGACGGCCAGGTTTTGGTCTATGCCGACGCCATGGGCCTGACACAAGGTTTCGAACCGAAGTTTCTCCGCGAGTTTGCCGCCATGGGCGAGGAACTGCGCCGCGGCGTAAGGGCCTACTACGAGGCCGTCAAGGGCGACGAGTTTCCCAACGAAAGTGAAAGCTATTGATATTCCCTTATGGACACACAGAACACACCGATACACATACGCATCTGGAGCCGCCACTTCTGGATGCTGGTTCTCGCCAACCTGCTGCTGGGCGTCTCCGTCTTCATGCTTCTGCCCTATATCCCCGCGCAGATGCAGGCTGACGGCTACACGCTCAGGGACGTGGGACTGGTCATGCTGGCCTTTGGACTGGGCATCGTGATCCCTGGCCCCTACGTCTCCTACTTCATCGAGCGCTTTCGCCGCAACAAGGTCTGTCTGCTCTCCATCCTCCTCCTGGTGGTCTTCTCGGCCATTCTCTACGAGGCGGACGTACAGAAGGTCTTCCACATCGGATTCTCCGGCACGCTGGCCGTGCGCGTCCTCCAGGGCTTCTGCTACGGACTGACCGAAATGGTGGTCTATAGCACGCTCGTGCTCGACACCTGCGAGTCGCTCTACCGCACGGAGGCGAGCCACGTGCTCTCCTGGACGGGCCGCTGCTCGCTGGCCTTGGGTCCGCTCGCGGCGATGATCATCAGCCAGGTCTTCGGGGTTTCCATCCTGCCGCTGGCCTCCGCAGGCTGCGCCCTGCTCTCGGTCATCCTGATGTACGTGATTCCCTTCCCCTTCCGCGCGCCCAACGAGGTGGTGAGGCCCTGGAGCCTCGACCGCTTCTTTCTGCCGAAGAGCACGCCGCTCGTCGTCAACACCATCCTGATCACGGCCACCTTCGGACTACTCCTCTCCTTGCCCCTGAGCCTCACCTTCTACGCGCTGATGCTGCCGGGATTTCTGCTGGCCCTGCTGGCGGAGAAATACGTTTTCGCCAATGCTGAACTGGAGAGCGAGGCCATCACGGGACTGATCGTCCTCTTCGTGGGCTTCCTGATGCTGCTGACGCGCAACTTCGACTGGGTCTCGCCCTATGTGGCCGTGATGGCGGGATTCGCCTTCGGACTGCTGGGCAGCCGCTTTCTGCTCTTCTTCATCAAACTCTCGCAGCACTGCCAACGTGGCACGGTGCAGAGCTCCTTCTTCCTCTCGTGGGAACTGGGCCTTTGGCTGGGCCTGTACGCGGGATTTGGCCTGCTCCACCGAGACCTCCACTCGGTCGTCGTCTGCTCGATCGTACTCATCGGCGTGGCGCTGCTGGTCTATCATTTCCTCATCCACGGATGGTATGTCACCCATAAAAACAGATAATCATGACAGAAAAGTTCATCTATAACGACGAGCGATTTGCTGACATCGAGATGCTCCGCTACCCGCTCCTGGGTTTTGAGGCACTCACGCTCCAGCAAAAACTCTATATCTACTGTCTCTCCGAGGCCACGCTCTACGGACGCGACATCACCTTTGACCAGTTCGGACGCTACAACCTCGTCATCCGCAAGACGCTGGAGGCGGTGCTGCGCCACTACGAAGGGGACCGCACGACGAAGGACTTCCTCGGTTTCGAGACCTATCTGAAGCAGGTGTGGTTCGCCAGCGGCATCCATCACCACTATGGCTGCGAGAAGTTTGTGCCCACGTTCTCCGAGGACTTCCTCCGCCACGAGGTCCTTGCGATCGACCCCGAGGCACTTCCCCTGGCACCAGGGCAGACGGCCGGCGAACTGCTCGACGCGATCTGCCCCGTACTCTTCGACCCGCAGGTGCTGCCGAAGCGCGTCAACATCGCCGACGGCGAGGACCTGGTGAAGACATCGGCGTGCAACTACTATCAGGGGGTGACGCAACAGGAGGCGGAGGACTATTACGCCCAGTTGCGCGGCGACGAGGCAGAGCCCCCCTCATGGGGACTCAACACCACGCTCGTCAAACGGGACGGACAACTCCAGGAGGAGGTTTGGAAAATCGGCGGGAAATATTCCGCGGCCATAGAAAAGATCGTCTATTGGCTGGAGAAAGCCCGGAAGTATGCCGAGGGCGAGGGACAGCGCCACGTCATCGACCTGCTCATCCACTACTATCAGACGGGCGACCTGCGCGACTTCGACCGATATAGCATCGCGTGGGTTGAGACCCACGAGGGGAGCATCGACTTCATCAACGGTTTCATCGAGGTCTATGGCGACCCACTGGGACTGAAAGGTTCGTGGGAGGGAATCGTCGAATATCGCGACGAGGAAGCCACACGCCGCACGCGTGCCATTGCGGACCGCGCACAATGGTTTGAGGACCACTCGCCCGTGGATCCGCGCTTCCGCAAGCCAAAAGTAAAGGGGGTCTCGGCCAATGCGGTCTGTGCGGCCATGCTCGGCGGCGACGAATATCCTGCTTCGGCCATCGGCATCAACCTGCCCAACGCCGACTGGATCAGGGCCCAACATGGCAGTAAGTCGGTGACAATCACCAACCTGACACACGCCTACGACGAGGCGGCGCGGGGCAATGGGTTCCGCGAGGAGTTTATCCCTGACGACGCGATTCGCGAGATGGTGAACGCCTACGGCGACCGCTGCGACGACCTGCACACCGACCTCCACGAGTGTCTCGGACATGGAAGCGGACGCTTGCTCCCGGGGGTGAGCGCCGAGGCCCTGCGCAACTATGGCAGTACCATCGAGGAGGCGCGCGCCGACCTGTTCGGACTCTATTTCCTGGCCGATCCGAAGCTCGTGGCGCTGGGCCTTCTGCCCAACCAGGAGGCGCATCACGCACAGTATTATTCCTATATGCTCAATGGGCTGATGACGCAGTTGGTGCGCATCAAACCCGGACTGCAGTTGGAGGAGGCGCACATGAGAAACCGGGCGCTGATCGCCCGCTGGGCCCTCCAGTTGGCGCAGGAACGGCAAACCCCGGACGCCAGGCCCGCCGTGGAACTGACGAAGGAGGCAGGAAAGACCGTCGTGAAAGTCAACGACTATGAGGCGTTGCGCCACATCTTCGCTGAAGAACTGGCAGAGATCCAGCGCATCAAGAGTGAGGGCGACTATGAGGCGGCACGCCGCCTGGTGGAGCAGTATGGCGTCAAGGTGGAGGAGTCGCTCCATCAGGAAGTGCTCGATCGCTACGCAGGCCTTCACCTGGCTCCGTACAAGGGATTTATCAACCCCCGCATGACAGTCGTAAGAAATGAGGAGGGCCAACCCACCGACGTGGCCCTGGACTACACGGAAAGCTATACGGAACAGATGTTGCGCTACGGACGCGACTATGGCGTTCTCTGACAGAAAGTTCTCTTACTGAAGTTTCGCAAGTGGTTCAAGAACGGGCTGAAGGCCCAAAAGATCCTACTGCCCTTTACCTTTCCCTTCGGCCGGTGACCGTTGGTTCAGGGCGTATGGAGCTTACATGCGAAAGTTGAGTTCTCTTACAGGCAATATTTTGATAGGAAGTTATCTGACAGACAACACTCTGATAGAATGCTCTCTGACAGAAAGATCTCTCTCCAAACAGAAACAATACAATGGAAAAAGAAAAAGTAGAAGCGACGGTGAGGACAATCAAACAGTCCTTCCGCCTGCTGATGAATGGTGTGACGGCGCAGTCGATGCGCGACAAGGGGGTGCAGTATAAGCTCAACTGGGGCGCCTCGCTGCTCCACCTGCGCGAGATGGCGGCAGAATATGAGAAAGATTACGATTTGGCCATTGCGCTTTGGAAGGAGCCGATCCGCGAGTGCAAGATTCTGGCTACGCTGCTCATGCCTACGGAGAAGCTGCTGCCGGAAGTGGCCGAGATATGGATGGAGCAGACCGAGACGCAGGAGATGGCGGAGCTGCTGGCGCTCCATGTCTTCCAATATGTCGATTACGCGCCGCGCATGGCCTTTGCGTGGATCGCCAAGGACCAGCCGCTCTATCAGATCTGTGGCTACCATATTCTCTCGCGCCGCTTCGCCTCGGTTCAGATTCCTGACGAGCGTGGCATCAACGAATATCTCGACCAAGTGGAGACGGCTCTGACGGGCAAGGATTTGGCTGTCCGCCATGCGGCCTACAATAGTTTGATGCGATTCTGCGACTTAGGAGAAATCTATGAGTCGCTGGCGCAGAAAGCCCTCCAGTCAACGGGCTTGCTATAGAATCAACGGGCTTGCTATAGAATCAACGGGCCCTGCTATAGAATCAACGGGCCTGCTATAGAAGTTTTATTGTAGCCTTGGGTCTATCTTGCGTTGTTTCTCAAGAACAACTACAACTTTACAGTCCCAAATCCTGCTAAAATTTAAAAACAACAAATACAACTTTTACAACAAGTTACAACGCTTCGCCAGGACATCGCCTCTTCGAGGCCAATGCAGACCAAGGGTTGCTGCATGTAAACAACTATGAACAACGCTTCGCCAGGACAATCAGCAGGATAAGCCCAAGGCGAAGCGTTCCATTTCATGGTACCCTTTCTCGCCATGGCAAAACTCGGGCAAGCTCGGTTCTGCACATGGCTTGTCGAAAGCGTTGTATTTTGTTGTTTACCTTGCAGCAGGATGTTAACACGCGAAGCGTGTAGGTTGTTACAAGTTGTAAAAGTTGTTCTAGTTGTTTTCCCTACTCAGCAGGTCGTGTTGGAAACAATTCCGCGGCCAAGCATTCCGCGCAGCGCTCGCCGTCGATGGCTGCCGAGACGATGCCACCCGCATAGCCTGCTCCTTCTCCACAGGGGTACAAGCCGCGGAGGGAGACGTGCTGTAAGGTCTTGTTGTCGCGGAGGATGCGGACGGGGGACGACGTGCGGGTCTCGACGGCAATCATCACGGCCTCGTTGGTGAGGAAGCCATGAGCCTGGCGGCCAAACACTTCGAAGGCTTTGCGCAGGCGATCGCTGACCGGGCTGGGCATCCAGAAGTGGAGGGGCGAGGAGATCAGTCCCGGGGTATAGGAACTCTTGGGCAGGTCGAAGGACAAGCGGCGCTTGACGAAGTCGGCCATGCGCTGGGCTGGGGCCGTCTGCTTGTAGTTGCCCTGCTGCCAGCAGAGGCGCTCCAGTTGCTCCTGGTAGGCCATCACGCGGAGCGCGTCGTCCAAGGGGCCGTTCTCCGTTTCCAATACGGAGGCGTCGATATCTTCCGGTTCCAGTTGCACCACCATGCCCGAGTTGCTCCACTTCGAACCGCGGTTGGCCGGACTCATACCATTGGTCACCAACTGTTCGGGACCGGAGGCAGCGGGGATGACGAAACCACCGGGGCACATACAGAAACTATATACGCCGCGGCCATCGACCTGCGTCACGAAGGAATACTCGGCGGCAGGAAGATACTTGCCACGGCCCGCTGGGTTGTGATACTGTATCTGGTCGATGAGGGCGGAGGGATGCTCCAGTCGGACGCCCACGGCAATGCCCTTGGCCTCCATCTCGATGCGGGCGGAGGAGAGGTAGTGATAGACGTCGCGGGCGGAATGGCCCGTGGCGAGCACCACAGGGCCGCGAAACTCGTGCTCCGTCTGCTGTCCTTCGTCGTCGCGGCTGACAGCCTCCACGCCCACGACCGACTGGTCTTGGACGATGAGACGCGTCATGCGGGTCTGAAAATGAACCTCGCCGCCACAGCCGATGATGCGCTTGCGCATGTTGGAGATGACGAGCGGCAGACGGTCTGTGCCGATATGGGGATGGGCATCGGCCAGGATGGCAGCCGAAGCACCATGCTGGCAGAAGACGTTGAGAATCTTCTCTACGCTGCCGCGCTTCTTCGACCGCGTGTAGAGTTTGCCGTCGGAGAACGCGCCTGCCCCGCCCTCTCCAAAACAGTAGTTGGACTCGGGGTCGATGGTCTGCGTATGGGGGATGGCTGCGAGGTCGCGCTTGCGCTTCTCGACGCTCTTGCCACGCTCCAGGACGATCGGGCGCACACCCATCTCTATCAGGCGCAGCGCGGCGAAAAGACCGCCGGGGCCTGCGCCGACAACGATCGCCGAGGGCTGGTCGCTGACGTCAGGGTAGTCCGTGGGCGCAAACGGCTCCTCGGTCGGGAGCTCGTTGATGTAGGCCCGAACCTTGAGATTGACCAGCACGCGGCGGTGGCGCGCATCGATGGATCGCTTCACGACCCGCACGGCGCGAATGGCCGCTACGTCAAATCCTTTCTCCTGAGACAGGTATTGTCTGATGGTGTCCTCCGAGTAAGCCTCCTCAGGGAGCAGGCGGAGCTGATATTCTTCTACCATGCGGGTTTCGCTATATTGAGTTGTCTGTTTGTGAATGTGCTACGGAAGGAGTCTGGGGAACGATCTTCCTATTTTATATTCAATCTCCTTATTATATATTCGATCTTCTTATTAAAATATCCGATCCCCAAACTTTGTTCTTCCACCTAAATCTATTCTCCTGACTATATCCTCCGTATATATTAAGGAACGAGCAACTTAAACTGGTCTGCATCGTCGAGGACGGGGAACTCCTTGCGGAAAGCCTTCAGGCGATCGAGATCGATCTCGCCCGTCACGATACTCTCCACGCCCTCTTCGGCCTTGACGATGGTCTCTCCGAAGAGGTCCACCAACTTGGATCCGCCGGCATACTGGCCATTGGCATCCGAGCCCACGCGGTTGACGCCCACGACATAGGCTTGGTTCTCGATGGCGCGGGCGCTGAGCAGCGTGTCCCACACCTTCTGTCTGCCCTGCGGCCAGTTGGCGACATAGATCGCCAGGTCGTAGTCGCCACGGTTGCGGCTAAAGACGGGGAAACGGAGGTCGTAGCAGACCTGGAGCAGGATGCGCGCGCCACGGTAAGGGATCACGACGGGACGGTGGCCCGGCGTAAAGGCCTCCTGCTCATGGCCGTAGGTGAAGAGATGATGCTTGTCGTAAGAAGCCAACAGGAGGTCGGGACTGACGAAATACATGCGGTTGTAGTAGTTCTCGCCCACCTTCGTGGCCACGCTGCCCGCCAAGGCACAGTTGCGCTGGCGCACGGTGTTGCGCATCCATTTGAGGGCCAATCCTTCGTCGTCGGCCACGGTCTCGGGGTTGGTGTCAAACCCCGTGGTAAACATCTCGGGCAGCACGATGAGGTCGCATTCGCCAACGCCCTCCAGCAAATGGTCCAAGTGTGCGAGGTTCGCTTCGGGTTGTCCCCAAATGATGTCCGTCTGTAACAGTGTAATTTTCATTTTGCTATACTTTTTTTCTTCTTATCCTGACAAGGAACCTTTTGTTTGAAGATGGGTTTGATTCCCCCTCCATGGTCGGGCGTTTGCGTGTACGTTGAAGATATTGGTTTTGGCTTCGTCCGTTGCGGCTTCCTTATTCGGTTACAAAGATACTAAAAAAAACGGAAAACAAGACAGAAATGGCGAAAAAAGGAATAAAAAACAACGTAAACACCCATTTTTTTTGGTGTTGGAGGTAAGCGTGTCCGCGATGCTAGTATCTATGCGTCAAAAAAATATCGCTCAAGTTTCTATTCTTGAGCGATATTTTTTTGTTTCCACCTA
>ERZ1026944.805-NODE-805-length-11514-cov-8.312244_pt1 | contig 11514 bp, 10 predicted proteins | sample MGYA00519569_ERZ1026944 | MGnify/ENA primary metagenome ERZ1026944 (study PRJEB26926, sample SAMN06164618) | human gut metagenome | biome: ENVO:00009003; feature: ENVO:2100002; material: ENVO:00002003 | host: Homo sapiens | place: USA | collected 2012 ... | reverse complement strand
TCATAGCTGTTAAATTGTGCTGTACTACCATAATAATTACCTCCATGTAATTGAAATTTAAAATTATCTAAGCCAATAACAGATGACACCGGCCAGTGTCTCACTCTGTTCCGCTTAAACATTATCTCCGGCGAATCCTTTTGCCGGAATAATGATGGGATTCCCAGGTTCCCATATTCATCATATGATATTCTTTGCTACATTTTTTATATCGGGCACAGAATACATTTACTTAACCTTTTTTAAAATTTTTTGATAAAATTTTATAATAAAAAGACGTCCGGTTTCCCGAACGCCTTTTCTATTATGGTATGTTTTATCAACTGATTATAATTACTGAAGTAATGATAATACACCCTGGTTAGACTGGTTAGCCTGTGCAAGCATTGCCTGACCTGCCTGTGCAAGGATGTTGTTGTTAGAGTACTTAACCATCTCTGTTGCCATATCTGTATCACGGATTGATGATTCAGCGCTTGTTGTATTTTCAACAACGTTGTCAAGGTTAGCGATTGTATGCTCGAGACGGTTCTGAGCTGCACCAAGTGCTGAACGCTGCTTAGATACTTCCTGAAGTGCTGATGCGATTGTATCGATTGCTTTTCTTGCATTATCATCATTTGATCCATTTACAAGAAGTGTATCATTCTCTGCTGCTGTTGTTGATGACTTGCCTGTCTTTAATCCAAGTACATCTGCTGACATCTGCTTGATATCTACGCTAATCTGGTTGTCTGCTGTTGAGTCTGCACCAACGTGAAGATCAAGTGTAAGAATTCCTGATGATTTAACTGTTACGTCTTTGTTCGCTGTTGCTGATAAATCAGTTGTAGCTGCTGCTTTCTTAGCGCCTGTAAGTGTAATGGTTCCGCCAGCGTTAGTAGCTTCGTATTCACCTGCAGTATCATCTACAATCTTGTTGTTATTAATTGCACTTGCTATCTTATCACCAATCTTTGCTGCATCGTCACCTTTTTCTACAGTTACAGAATATGACTTACCTGCAATATTAATTGTAACATCAGACTTACCTTCGGTTGGAGCTGTAATTCCGGTAAAATCAATTGTAAATGTTGGGTTAGCAGTGGCACTACCTGTTGTACCCGCAGCAACTGCTGTATCTGCAACAGTTGCTGCTGTAGCATCATCCCCCTTTAAGAGGTATGTCTCGTTGAACTTGGTTGTTGTTGATACTCTGTCGATTTCCTTGATGAGCTGGTTAACTTCATCCTGGATGTAATTTCTGTCATCTTCTGAGTTAGTTCCGTTAGCTGCCTTAACTGCAAGTTCGTTCATTCTCTGTAACATATCCTGAACTTCATTTAATGCACCTTCTGCTGTCTGCACTGCACTGATACCATCCTGTGCATTTGAAGAAGCCTGTGTAAGTCCACGGATCTGCTTTCTCATCTTCTCAGAAATTGAAAGTCCTGCTGCATCATCGGCTGCTCTGTTAATCTTATAACCTGATGATAACTTCTCTGTTGATTTTGCCTGTTTGCTTGTTGTTACTCCTAACATTCTGTTAGAGTTCATAGCTGTTAAATTGTGCTGTACTACCATAATAATTACCTCCATGTAATTGAATTTTAAAATTATCCAAGTCAGTAACAGATGATACCGGCCAGTATCCTATTCTGTTCCGCTTAAACGTTATCTCCGGCGAATCCTTTTGCCGGAATAATAATGGGATTCCTGGGCATCCCACAATTATCATATGATTATGTAACTTTTTTCCGTTACATTTTTTATATCGGACACGCAGTTTAATTAATTAACCTTTTGTATATTATTTTATAAAAAGATTTATTTCTTTTCCTAACAACTTATCCCTTTTTGCCCCGGGAAAATGATTGAATCTTTCGGATTGATTATTTAAAAAATTAATATCATTCAAAGCAGTTCCAATTTTCTGATTTTAGCTGTGTTTCGCACATGTGTTTATATATACCGCCCTTTTTCATGAGCTGTGCAGGTGAACCTATTTCGGCTGTTTCGCCGTCTTTTAACACAACAATCTTATCAACGCCTGCAACAGTTCTCATTCTGTGGGCTATTATGAGGACTGTTTTATTTTCGATAAGTTTTGATATCGACTCCTGGATGAGTGATTCGTTATCAACATCCAGTGAGGCGGTTGCTTCGTCCAGAAGAATTATCGGTGCGTCTTTAAGGAAGGCTCTGGCAATGGATATTCTCTGTCTCTCTCCACCCGACAATTCGGAACCGTTTTCTCCAATCATGCTGTTCCATTTATCAGGCATACGCTCCACAAATTCTTCGCAATTCGCCAGTCTGGCGGCTGCAATAACCTCCTCGTCCGTAGCATCCTTTTTTCCGATTCTGATATTTTCCATAACAGTATTATTAAAAAGAGTTACGTCCTGAAATACGATTGAGTAAAGTGAAAGAAGTTTTTCAGGCTCAACATCCGTAACATTCATGCCGCCTATGGTTATTGTACCGCTGTTGTTGTCCCAGAATCTCGCGGCAAGCCTTGAAACCGTTGTTTTGCCTCCCCCTGACGGGCCGATAAGTGCGGTAACCTCGCCCTGCTTTGCGGTGAAACTAACGTCATTTAACACTTTTTCCCCGTCTTCATAAGAAAATGCAACATGCTCAAATACAATATCGTAACCGTCATTTGTAAGGCTGCCTGTTCCCGTCTGCTCCTTGTGTGAAAGTATTTCATCCATTCTCTCACAACTTTTGCTCATATTAATTATGGCAGAAAGATTCTGAAGTGAAATCTGTAAAGGCTCATACATTCTTGTAACAACAAGTAAAAACATAAAAAACGTAAGCACACTTATATCGCCTTTTATAAGCAAAGCACTTCCTATTACCGCTACCGTAGCTATTCCGAATTTCAGAATCATCTGAGCGGAACACACAAATGCGGCGTTTGTAAACTCGGCTACAACGGCATGCTTCTCAACATTTCGGATTTTGGTCTCAAGTCCGTCCATATATGTATCCGTCATATTGTAGGATTTTAAATCCCTGAGGCACTCAAGTCCCTCCTGTATTCCCGAAAGACATTCAACCCTGTAATTTACCGTTTTATCCTGAACTTTTTTCATGGTTTTTCTTGATAAAAGTACAATGATAAAGGCAACAGGCATTACCCATACAGCCGCAAGTGCCATTCTCCAGTCAAAAAAGAAAAGGCTTATTACAATTATGGTTGTGGATAAAAGTGCTCCTACAAGCTCAGGTATCCAATGTGATGACGCCGTTTCGATGGTGGCGCAGTCGGTCATTATAGTATTTGTGAGGTATGCAAGGTCTTTTTTACTGAAAAATGACAATGGCAGTTTTCTGAGTTTTTCCGCAAGTCCTCTACGTCTTATACCGCTTTCCACATAAGTTGAGAGGAAGGTTGCGTTATATTGTAAAAACGTTGTTGCTGCAATCAATACGAGCGTAATGACGATTGCGATTATGAAAAACGGTAATTCCGATTTTTTCAACCCGCCTTCTAAAAGGTATGATGACAGCTTATACAAAAGTCCAACCGGTAACATCAGTACGAGGTTAGATATTGTAACTGCAATGAAGGCTCGCACCATATCTTTTGCACCCTTTTCAGACAGGGCATACTTGTGTCTCAATTTTTCCATCATGATACTGCACCTTCCTTTTCGACTTTCCATTTTGCGGATTTATTGTATTCATTCCACATATGGCAGAATATTCCACACTTTTCCATAAGCTCGTTGTATGTGCCGGCTTCTGCAATTTTACCTTTTTCAAGCACATAAATACAATCTGCCGAGGTTATGGTTGAAAGCCTGTGAGCTATCATTATTACGGTTTTGTTTTTTGCAAGATTCTCGAATGCATGCTGCACCTTACATTCATTATCAGGGTCGGCAAATGCTGTTGCTTCATCAAGAATCAAAACAGGTGCGTCCTTAAGAAATGCCCTTGCAATGGAAAGACGTTGTGCTTCACCACCGGACACAAATACGCCTTTGCTTCCTATTATAGTATTTACACCGTCGGTAAATTTAGCGATTATATCCATGCACTGTGCTTTTTCCAAGGCTTCCATTACTTCATAATCGGTTGCATCAGATCTGCCCATTCTTACATTTTCAAGAATACTCATCTTAAGAAGGTGGCTGTCCTGAAATACATAGGAAACCTGTTCCATAAGATTTCTGCTGCTTATATCTTTTACATCCACACCGCCTATTTTTACAGTACCTTTTTCAGGGTCATAAAATCTTGCGATAAGTGATGCAAGAGTTGTCTTGCCGCCCCCTGACGGTCCCACAAGTGCTATATGGCTGCCTGCTTCTATTTTGAGGCTTATGCCGTCTATCGCCTTGCGTGACGAATTATTGTCGTAAGAAAATTCAACATTATCTATCTCCACAGAAGCATCCTTCGGCATCTTTTCATCTGTGGTTTCAGACAGTGGTTTAATATTCATTATATTATTTACCCTGTTCAGTGCATCCTCCACAAGCATTTTGGATTCTCCCGCATAAGCCACTTTCATCAAGGTTACGGTAAGAACAGAGGTTATAATTATATAAAACAAAAGATTGATTATGAATTTATCGGTTATTCCATGTCCCGCAAAAGCATAAGCTGCAATTATGAGAGCCGCAAATATTCCGTTTGCGGATGTGGTAAATGCCGTCATAGGCACTCTCATGTTTTTGGTATATGCCACGGTCCATTTTTCGTATTCATCAATCGCCTGTTTAAATCTTTTAAAAGAATATAGTGTCTGCCCAAAAGTCTTAACAACAGGAACCCCTCTAATATATTCAACAGCTTCACCCGACATGTTGCCCAATGCATTCTGGTATTCCTTCATATCATTTGCCATCTTAGGTCCCATCATAAATGCGCCCATAAGAACAAATGCGATTACTGCCGGAATAAGGCTTATAAGCCCCAGTCTCCAGTCAAAAAATGCCAGCATGCCCATAAGACATACAGGTGTTACGACGGATACAACTTTATCCGGTAAGTTATGTGCAAGATAGGTCTCCGTTGCCGCACTTGATTCTGTTATGTCTTTTCTTATCTTTCCTGTTCCCTCAGTCTCAATTATTCCAACCGGTATTTTCATTATATGGCTCATCATTTCGACACGCATATTTGCCTGTACACGAAACGCCGCCCTGTGTGAGCACATAAGCGAACCTATGTAAAAAATCATTGAGGTAAGTGAAAAAATAACTGCCTGCCAGCCGTAAGATTTAATATGTACCGCCTTGGAAAAATCAGGCCGTACCTCCAACACTTCCCTTATAATCCGCCAGATATCATAAAATGGTATAAGTGCTATAGCGGCACTTATCGCTGCAAGAATACATGACGCATAAGTAAAATATCTGTATTTGCCCGCATACGTCATAAGCCGTTTTAACGTGCTTTCTTTTTTTGATTTCACCTCTAAAGTTCTCCTTTCATAACTTCTGTTAGTCATTTCTAACTGCATAGTAATACTCAAAAAAATTAATGTCAATTTCTTTTATTTTATTGATTTTTTTTATCAGGTTTGCTATTCTGTAAACAGGTTATATATATTCATAATAAGGATGAATGTTTCTACTAGCTGCCGCAAACAGTTATCTATAATCTATTATAGGTGAACTGTCTGTGGTTTTTTTATGCCTAAAACAACACAGGAGGTTTTTGAATGAAACATTATGACGTTATTGTAATCGGTGCAGGGCCGGGCGGTATATTTGCGACTTATGAGCTGGCAAAGAAAAATCCGGAGCTGTCCATCGGTGTATTTGAAGCGGGACACCGGTTATCTGACAGAAAGTGTCCTATTGACGGTGACAAAATTCCCACCTGCATTAAGTGTAAAAGCTGTTCCATCATGAGCGGTTTTGGCGGTGCAGGTGCATTTTCTGACGGAAAATACAACATTACCAATGATTTTGGCGGAACATTGTACGAATACATAGGTAAGCAACAAGCCATAGAATTAATGAAATATGTAGATGAAATTAATATGGAACACGGAGGTGAGGGCACCAGGCTTTTTTCAACTGCGGGTACACAGTTTAAGAAAATCTGTATGCAGAACAAATTAAAACTTCTTGATGCTTCTGTCCGTCACCTCGGAACAGATATAAATTATGTTGTTCTTGAAAATCTCTACAATGAATTGAAGGAAAAAGCTGATTTTCACTTTGATACACCTGTTGTATCAATAAACCGTACCGATAACGGGTATCTTATCAAAACAGCTTCCGATGAGTTTGAATGTGAGAACTGTATCGTATCTGTGGGCAGAAGCGGCAGTAAATGGATGGAAAATATATGTCATGAAATGGACATCCCTACTAAATCAAACCGTGTTGACATCGGTGTCCGTGTTGAACTTCCTGCCGTTATTTTTTCACATCTTACAGATGAATTATACGAGAGTAAAATCGTATACAGGACACAGCAGTTTGAAGATAATGTCCGTACTTTCTGTATGAATCCACACGGCATTGTTGTTAATGAGAACACCAACGGAATCGTAACCGTCAACGGCCACAGTTATGAGGGTGAGGAAATGCAGACAGAAAATACTAATTTCGCACTCCTTGTTGCAAAGCATTTTTCTGAGCCTTTCAAGGACAGCAACGGTTACGGCGAAAGTATTGCCCGCCTTTCCAATATGCTTGGCGGCGGTGTAATCGTACAGCGTTTCGGCGACCTTGTCAGAGGCCGAAGAAGTAATGAGACCCGTATAAGAGAAGGTCTTGTAACACCTACTCTTAAGGCTACACCGGGTGATTTAAGCCTTGTACTTCCAAAGCGAATACTTGACGGAATTATCGAAATGATTTATGCCCTTGATAAAATTGCTCCCGGCACCGCCAATGATGATACATTGCTTTACGGTGTTGAGGTTAAATTCTACAATATGGAAGTTGAACTCAATGAAAATCTTGAATGTAAATATGACGGTCTGTACATAATCGGTGACGGCAGCGGTGTTACCCACTCCCTTTCACACGCCTCCGCAAGCGGTGTCTATGTAGCCAGACATATCTGTGAAAAATAAGAAGCTATCTGCCCCGGATTCACATGAATCCGGGGTGATTTAATATTATTTTGTAAGAACTTTTTTACAATATCTGTGTGCACCACACTTAGGGCATATTAGTTTTCTCTTAGTCAGTGTATGCGCTGCCATGATATATGATTTCATATCAGGTATAAACCGTTCATGACATTCAGGACATTCAAAAGCCCCTGCTTCTCTGTCCATAATGCACGCAACTGCAATTCCTATTATCATTACAACTATACCAATTACAATAAATGTTATTCTGACACCAGTCCTCATATCAAACATTCCCGCAACCATAAATAGAGGAACGGCGGCAAGTATTGTTAATATGCCTACCATTACCGACAGGATTATTTTCTTTTTATTTTCCTGTGCTTCTTTAACTAAATTCACCATGTTTTCCTCCGCCTTCTTACGATATTGCTCTTCAGAAACCCTTTCCCCTGAGAGCAATTCATTAACTGTTATATCAAGTTCACTGCATAATGGAATCAGAAGTGATACTTCAGGAAATCCGTTTCCCCGTTCCCATTTAGAAATTGTCTTATCACTTATTCCAAGTTTTTCGGAAAGAATCTTCTGGGTGTATCCCTTCCTTTTCCTTTCTTCTGCAATAAATCCGCCAATCTTTATCTGGTCCATCCTCTTCCTCCTTTCATGGTCATAATATCCTTTGTGCATCATATTTTAAACCCACAATTCGTAGAATATGGTGAATTTATGCGGATTCTACGATTCGTGGAGAATTAAATATTTATTCCGCCGTATCTGCCCTTCTTGACATATAACCCGATAGCGTTGGTTTGTTCTACCCATTCAGAAATACTTGGCGTGAAAGTCAATAATCCGGCTTGTTTTTTAAAGTGTTCAGATTCGAACACTTTAAAATTAGGATTATAAATTTCCTCCCATGTTGACAAATATTCAAGAGTAGCTCTATTTCTAAGCCAATTTCTAACTACATCCGCTGCCCTTGAATTATCAGATTTGGCTGCTGCCATATCCGTTATACATATATAATCATCAATATCCGCTCTGGATATTGTGATAGGAATATTTTGTACCGTGATAACTCTATTCTTGTCCATTCCGCTCCTCCTTCTTAATCATATTCTCACTCTTAATATAGTAAGACAACAGCCTCAAAACATAATCCGGTGCATTACGGGTTCCACGCTCCCATTCGGTAACCGTCCTGTATGGTATGTTAAAATGCTCGCAGAACTCCTTGCGGTTCATTCCTGTTGCTTCACGAATTTTCTTTATCTCAATCTGACACAATGTGTAAATCTTCAATAATCTGTTCCGAAGTAATACGGTTCTCTTTTAAAATCTCATCTACTGAATATCTGTCAATAAACTCCTTCTTTAAGCCATAATTGTAGACTTTCATATCCGTTGCGGCATAGAAAGCTGCAATCTTTTCGCCAAATCCGCCGTCAAGTATTCCGTCCTCAAGGGTTACTACTTTTATATGGTTCTTTTTGAGGTCCTCAAGCATTTCGGTGTCAATACCTGTGATGTATCTTGGATTGATAAGTGTTGGTGCCACTCCTGTCTTGTCGGCAATTAACTCTGCTAGCTTTTCACCAATCTGATAGAAATCGCCAAGTGCAATAATTGCAATATCCTGTCCTGACTCTGTCACTTTATATCTGTTGATTACGCTGTAGTCTGCGTCTGCTTCTTTACCTGTTCTGATTACGCCGTTGCATGGGATTCTTATTGCCACAGGATGTTCATTCTGTTCAATACTCCATTCAAGCATGGCAAAATATTCCTCACAGCTTGTAGGTGCAAGGTACACAAGATTAGGAATATTGGACATCATAGGAATGTCATATATTCCAAGGTGGGTAACGTCATTCATTCCATATACGGAAGCTGTGTTTACAAGCAATGTTGCAGGATTATTATTGATACAAAGGTCCTGGGATATCTGGTCATAAGTTCTCTGGAAAAAGCTTGAGTGAGTTGCAAATACAGGTTTGCCGCCGTTTTTGGCAATTCCTGATGCCATTGCAACTGCATGTTCTTCGGCAATTCCCACATCAATAAACTGTTTACCGGCTTCTTTTCTCTTATCCCCGGTAAAACCTATACAGGTAGGAACTGCGGCTACAAGTACAACAACGCTTTTATCCTGCTTCATTTTTTTCAAAAGATATTCGCAGGTAAGGCTGCCATAATCCTCGCCGAAATCGTCCACATTGCTTTTACCTGTTTCAACGTCAAAAGGCATGCACCAGTGCCAGTTCTCCTTATTGGTCTCAGCAGGCTTATATCCTTTACCCTTTAATGTATTGATGTGGACAACAACGGGGTGGTCTATATCTTTAACCTCTTCAAAGGCTTTGATTAATGATTCAATATTATTTCCGTCAGCGACATATCTGTAATCAAGTCCCATTGCCTTAAAAAGATTACATTCACATTTTCCGTCAGAATCACGAAGCTCTTTCAGGTTCTTATACAATCCGCCATGATTTTCCGCAATTGACATATCATTATCATTGACAATGATAATAAAATTGCTGTTAAGCTCCGAAGCGAAATCCAGCCCTTCCAATGCTTCACCGCCACTTAATGAACCATCGCCGATTACCGCAATAATATTTTCATTATCTCCCTTCAAGTCCCGTCCTTTTGCAAGGCCGCAGGCAAGACTGATTGATGTGGAAGTATGTCCCACATTGAAAAAATCGTGTTCACTTTCTTCAGGATTGGTATAACCTGACACATCTGCAAAATGCTCATCATAAAAATATGCGTCTTTACGTCCTGTAAGCATTTTATGCACATAACTCTGATGAGATACGTCAAATACAAATTTATCCACAGGTGAATTGAAAACATAATGGAGTGCAATAGTTGCTTCCACGAATCCAAAATTAGGTCCGAAATGTCCGCCCTTCTTAGAGAGGCGGTTCATAAGACCTTTTCTTATCTCCTCTGCCAGTTTCTCTAGCTGTTCTTTACTAAACCCTTTGATATCTTCAGGGGATTTTACATTATCAATCAACATAAATATTTACTCCTTCTTTTTTTTATTATATAATGAAGTAATTGTAATACCTAAACCTAACTTTAGGTCAATACTTTTTTGAAAGGATTTAAAAATGTATACAATAGGACAGGTTTCGGAAATGTTTAGCATTCCGGTTTCAACTTTAAGATATTATGATAAAGAGGGATTTTTCCCAAATCTTGAACGAAGCGGTAACATCAGGAAATTCAGCGATAACGAGCTTGCTTCACTTAAGCTCATAGAATGTCTGAAAAAATCGGGACTGGAAATCAAAAATATAAAACAGTTTTTTAAACTGGTGTCCGGCGGGAGCTCAACTTATGCCGAGAGAAAAGAAATATTTGAAGCCCGCAAGATAGCTGTTGAAGAAGAAATTGCAGCTCTTGAAAAGACCCTCGCCATGCTTAAATTCAAATGCTGGTACTATGAAAAAGCAATGGCTGACGGAAACGAGGACTCAATCCACGAAATGATGCCTGACAAATTTCCTCCTGAAATTCAGGCGTTATATAATAAAGCCCACGTCTAGTATTTTTTTTCATATTTTTTGGCTGAATGATGCACCATTTCTGGAGGGTTGTTCAAGTTCATCGACTTCGCCAGACTCGTCAGCAGAGCTGCCATCTCAGGATTTCCAAGCACTTTCATAAGCATATCCGCATCTACCCCCTCCGGAACACTTATCATATTATTGTTATTATTATTCTGTGTACCTGATGCCCCATGAATATCAGGATTTAAGTTTTCCTTATTATAAAAAGCATTTTCCATAAGCTGGGCATTCTTTTTGCGGTCCTCGTCCAGAATATGTCCATATACCTCTGTTACCATGTCTGCCTGCGCATGACCGGAATCGCCCTGGACCGCCTTTATATCACCGCCACTCAGTTTTAGCTTGTATGTCACCGATGTATGACGCAGGCTGTGAAATACCACATCCGGCAATCCTTCCTTTTTAATAATCTGCTTCATCTACATTGTTCCGATTGCAGCTTCATTCACGATTACTTCATATGCATGAAATGGTGCAAACTTATTTATCAGATTCTTCTTCATTACATTTTTTATATAAATAACCAAGTTGTTTTCATTAGCATCAATAACCTTATTACACTTCTAATAGATAATGCGGAAATGAAAATTTCAGTTATAATGAAAGTTTCAATGCATAAAAATATCGACTCCTTTCTCCGGATCACCGGATGAAAAGAGTCGATATGAATACTGTTTTATATTAATTGCGACGTAATATGAATTTTCCCACCAGATCATTCAATGAGAATGCCTGTGCGGATAATTCTTCACTGGTAGCCGAAGATTCTTCCGCCGATGCCGAATTCGACTGTACTACCTCGGATATCTGATTCACTCCAACTTCTGCCTGTTCCATAGCTGTCTCTTATACACATCTCCGAGCCCACGAGACGTAGAGGAATCTCGT
>ERZ1026944.802-NODE-802-length-11586-cov-17.425722_pt1 | contig 11586 bp, 10 predicted proteins | sample MGYA00519569_ERZ1026944 | MGnify/ENA primary metagenome ERZ1026944 (study PRJEB26926, sample SAMN06164618) | human gut metagenome | biome: ENVO:00009003; feature: ENVO:2100002; material: ENVO:00002003 | host: Homo sapiens | place: USA | collected 2012 ... | reverse complement strand
GGCTTAAGCCAGACCAGTCACTAACTTGACCAACCATGCTTAGTGAGAAAGAAGGGTGTCTAAGTTAACTGCTTAGCCCCTTTTTTCATTAAATAATTTTAATAGTGATAATCACCACTTAACTTTTTCTTTATTAAGTCTTTTTCATTTTTAGTTAAAATACTATTTGATGTATAAGAGCCAAATTGGTCTTTTTCATAAACATTATTTAAACTTATTGACCTTAAATTATTTAAGTTAATTGATCTGCAATTATCAAAATTAGATAACTCAACAACATACTTATTTTTATAAATAGGAACTGCTGTCATATATCCCTTATTAACACCTAAGCTCACTACTTGTCTTTTCTTGTATTTAGGTGCATTACTATCAAAATTTGAATCTTTAACAACAAACACTTGTCCAAATGAATTATCACCTTTTAAATAAGTATCAAAATCATCATATTTTTTCTTTAAATTTAAATCATTTTTATTATTTAAACACTTAGTTCTTAAATCAATTTTCTTTTCATTCAATGAATATATTTGTTTTCTATTACCTAAGTCTTTCTTTTCATACCACATTTTATTTACCTTCTTTCTAAAAATCGTCGTCAGTATTTATACCGAACTTTCTACAAGTACATAAATCTTTTAACTGACCCATATTACCTGCTGTCATTAAGTTTGAAAACTCACCCTCTGCCATATCGAAAGTTTGCATTAAATCACATATTATCACCGCCTTACTACGTTCTTCTTGACCTAATTCATTAACCGCAAAACTATTTATTGCTTCAATCATTTTATTTGTTACTTTACCTTCTTCTAGAGCTTTATATGCTAATTCTAAAAGTAGATTCATAAAGTCTTTTAGTCCTAAAGCAGACAACAACATAATTAGCGTATTTTTCCAACTTTTCTCGGCCCATTTCATTCGGCTACTTACTAAAGTTTCAGGTGTGAACACGCGTTTTTTACCTGCGACCTTAAAATAATCGTCATATGGTACTTGATTCATAAAATTTGCCCATGCTGGCCAAGTCTCAGCTCTATAATAATGAAGTGAATCAAAATTAGTACAATCGTCTTTAATAGTTATAATTCTATTTAGAAGTGCCATAGCAACTGTACAAAACATATCGTTATCAATTGCATTTTGTAAAATTGGAAAAACATTAGTTGCTTTATAGTCGTAAAATCTCATTTCACAACGTATCCAGTGATTTACTAAAAGACTGATATTTCTTGCTTCTCTTTCAGCGTGTTTGTCGTAAAATTGAAGTTGTATAGCTTGCTTTGAGCCTAAAGTTGCTGACCAACCCGCATATTTTTCATAAATATCTATTTTATCTTCAATAGAATAATCAAAGCCCTCATGGCCTTCAGAGTATTCTTGTTTAAAACTACTTTCACGAAACGAGTCAGTTACGTACCACTTGTTAGATAAACGGCTTTTAAGTCCTTCTAAGTCGAGATATCCCTTCATATCGTCAACAGCTACGTCAATACGATGTATGCGAGCGTCAAACATGTAACAAAAGTCAAATAATTCTTGCCAACTACAACCACGTTCTTCAAAGTGTCGACAGCCACTGCCCTTAAGTTCTAAAATAAAGTAACTTTCAACACCTACTCTTTTAGCTGATTCGTCTGGATCGGCTAGAATATCAAAACCCTCGCCATAGGATAGACGTCTTTTGTAGTTCCGAGTCCCGCCGAAGAAGTCAAAATCTTGGTAATTAACTTTTAATATATTTAACAATTCTTTGACTAAATCGGAGTTAGGAAACCAATCGCAGTTATTGAAAGAAACTTTAAAATAGTCAATGAGACAATATACACCAGTTTTAAAGTTTTGAAAGTTTCTATCTTGCTGAGTTTTGATTTTTTGGAAAATACTATCGTTCATTTTGTGCCTCTTTTCTTTTTTGTTGTAATAATAATTTTTTATGATTTTTTAACTAATGTAGGGGGTATAGGTGTGCTGTATGGGGTGTTACTCGGATTTTTCCGAGAAACGCGAAGCTTTCGCTTTTCGCATTTCTTTTTTCAATTTCTTTTCGCTACGCTCATTTTTGGACGTTTTGGCGGGCGTTAGTCCTTTAGTGGTAAATTCACCGCTAAGCTAAGTAACGTCAAGCACGCTTTCCCTATTATCCTTCCCACTGCGTGTGAACATAACAGGTAACCCTTGCTTTACTTGACTTTGCTTTCTTTGCGCTTCCATGTGTCATAACGACATCTGACACACTGGAAAGTTAAGTTAAACCTTCGGTTAGCGAGTGTGTCATTTGTCGACCCATTGTAAGCACAAAGACCGCTTAAGCTCTTTTGGATTCCTCTTTCTTTTGGCAAACTGACGCCTAGAAAGTTAAGGTAGGACGGATACGACCGCTAAAAATCGTCTTGTGGAAGAGATTCCTCTTCTTCTTTTTTGTCTTTCTTGTTTTTTCTTTCGAGTACCCCCTCAAGATATTGCTGCAATTCTTTCATTTTTTTATCGTTATCAATTTTGTCGATCAAATCCTCATAGTTACTGCTATTAATAGCGTTCAAGCTCATAACGTCGTACAACACGGAATAAGCAAAGGTATCAATGCTGCCATAACAATACTGGAGAGGAAAAACTAAAGAGAACTTTGTTGCAAATCCTAAGCAATCTTGAAGAGGTTTGCCATAATCGTCTTTAGAGCTGTAATGATAGCCTTGATAACGAATAAAGGCTGCTGCATTTAAATAATTTATTTTTGAATGTAAATTAAATTTTATCTTTTTAATTTTCTTTTCTCTTTTAAGAGCTTTATCTTTGTTTTTAGAGAATTTTAAGCGGATTCTTAATAGAAGACTTAAAACATTAATTAGGAATTGATAATAAGCTATTGTAACTTTGTGAGGGTTTATAACTTTTCTTTTAACAACATGGAGAATCGTATCAGCTAGCTCACGTTCGATTAGATCAACACGGCCAAAATTTTGTATTGTCGTGATGTAAGTTATATGTTCTTTACCCATTTGACGGATAAGGCGTAGGAACATATCACCCCCACCGTCTTCCTTGCGGTTTGATTGCCAATTAACATTGCTTTTTGTTAAGGCTTTTTCGTCGTCGAAAATTATTGAATAGCGGAAAACTGAGAAGACCTTTTCTTCAAAGCTAATTTTTAAATCATACATCTTATTTAGAAACGGCATTGAATAGTTATCCGTAATTCTTGAGTAAAACTTTCTAAAAGGAAAATAAACGTAATTATTTCTTAAAATTGCAAGTTCTGCGTCTATATAATCTCTTAAAAGACTGTTTTTTGAAGAGACTGTCAAATAGTCGTTATAGTTTCCTTTAAACAGTTTTTGGAAGTCTTGTTTAGGCTCTATTTTTGCTGCTTTGAATAATTCTTCATCAATTAATTTTGGATCGTATAAAATAGAAATTATCATATCAGCGTTAGTAATATGAATCGTATTAAAAGCTAAGTTTATAACGCTATCAACATAACTAAAATCAACATAGTAGAGTATATTAACAATCTCATTGATTTTATCGAGTGCATCTAATTGATATTGATAAGATCGCATATTAGTGATGCCAGCGCTAAGAGTCGTTTTACCTGCGCCAATGTTTCCGTCAACAAAGACAACATAACCAAGATTGAAAGTGATGTAATCTTCTGTGTCTTCACAAAGACGAGCTAATACTTTGCGCTGGATTCCAACAGCAACTTTATAAAAGATATAAGTTACTATTATCACAGCTAAGATTATTGAAATAGTAATAATAATTTTCATACTACTTTAACTCTTTTGGCATACTTTCATATATGCTCTTTTTCTTTTTTGGAAGTACTAAATAAAGAAGAAAACGGATAGGAATATAGATCAAATAAACTAGCATGATTATTGGATAAATCACTATTTTTAATATTGGTGGAAATCTTTCAAAAGTATTAAATGTAAAATGAGGTATGAGTAAAACGTCTTTAAAGTAACTTAACAACATATTTTTTTATTAAATATTCTATTTTTTTATAACTTTTTAACATTTTTTCATACCTCACTATTGATAATTTAGCTTTTATTGCATATACTATTAGCAAGAAAAAGCGAAAGCTTTTAGGCCTGGCGTAGTAAACCAGGACTTTTTTTTGCATTAATTTAATCTTTTCTTAGCTATATCTCTAATTCTTTTTGAGTCTTTTGCTGACAAAGAATAAGAGCCAGTACTATTAGTACTATCTAGAGCTAACGGATTACCATCAACATCTTTTGTTAAATAACCAGTTTCAACGCCACTAGGAACCTTATAACAGCCTAATTTATATTCTTTAATATAACCACGTCTAATGCGTTTTAACTTAGCTGGGTCATATTGATATAAATGGGTTAAAGATACTGCCCTAGTTTCTTTTGTAAAAGGATCTTTATAAACTGCATAACGATGCGTACCGTTTAAATCATTTTTATCATACATATAACTATTTTTAATGTGCATAATTCTCATTTTTCTCACCACCTTTCTATATCGTTATTATCTTTTTTTGAACCCCACTTGAAGAGCCAAACTAAGAAACGCACAACTATTCTTAAGACGAAAAAAAGGGCAATAACGAGTATTACCGCAAATATAGCAAGAACTACATCAGATATATTAGATGTGCCACTAACAATATTGTTAAATGAACTAACAACACTATTAACAAATGCTATAATTTGATTCATATTTTTTTGCCCTTTCTTTTTTAAAATAATTTAAATATTAATTTAACGAATTTAACCAAAATGGCTAATATTGCTATTGAGCCAACAAGTCCAACACCGAAGTAAAAATAATCGACTAGCTCAACATCTTTTTGACTGAAAACTCTTTTAAATGCTCTTAGGATTCTTTCAAAAAAGTTAAGATTATCTTCAGGATTTTCAACAGGTACATTGCCGTTAGAGTCTTCGTAAGTATCAATGAAAACAGCTTGCTTTATATCGCCGTTTTTGATGTAGTGAAGAGTCATAAGCGAAACGTTTGAATAATCGTAATAGTTATAAACGAAGTGGCGTGTAGTAAGAATATCAGTGTATGTGCCTCTACTAAGTACATCATTATTACCAAATCGGACGAGCCAAGTGTAATTTGAAACAGCATCGGTTTTGTTTTCTAAATCAGCTACTTTTTGAATAGTACTAAATGAAGAAACGACTTTTTTAAAACTAAAGAAGTTATTATCCATATAGCTGTAATTTATATTTTCAGGCTTAACGTCAATCGACTTATTGAGGTATTGAGTTACCTCATAGAATTTTGAGCCTTCGTCAAAACTCTTTTTAGTTAGATCAATATTAGTCAAAGGATAATCATTAGTCATGGTATCACCATGTATCGTGTTACCTTGATATACGTTATAGTCGCAATTAATCGTTACATCTACGATATCAGTAATATCAATATCAGTATTAAAAGCGATGTAATTTGATTGAATGTAGTGGTATATATTTTTATTACCATTAGGTGTTATATTAGCCTTGATGTAGTTATATCCAGCTTTTACAACAGATTCATTTATTGGAGTTTGATTTGTATACCATGTGCTGTCAGAAGCGCCATTTTTGAGCATCTCATAAGCTACCATTTTTGATGTAACAACAACTTTATCTAAAGTGTTTACTTTCATTTTAGTTGTACCGCTTGAGTCAGTTTCTAACAAGTACTCTAAGGCCACAGGAATAATACCCTCAATCTTATTTTTACTTTTTGAATCGTAAACTTGACGAACTGCGAAACGACGTTTTTTAAGCGTCATATCGCTTTTTAAATTATTAACAAGGTATTTAGTTATGTTGCTTTCTGAATCTACTTGAGTTAATTTATATTTTGTAAATTTCTCTGCTGCTGGATCAAAAGAGTAACTAATATCAATCGAGTCATATTTAATAGATTTATCAAAGATGTATACAAATATTTGTCCTGATTCACTCTCTGCCAGTGTTATCATTTCAGAAGTTGTTGCAGTACTATATTTAGTTGTATCTATACTTAATTTAGCTAAGTCATTTAAAACATTTGATGTAGATTCTTGTCTTTTTATCGACGTTTTTAAACTACAGCTACCCGACTGCGTTTTAGATGCAATCGGGCAACTGAGAAAGGGGATTAAAAGAACAAGAGCAAAACCCTTGAGGTTTATCATAATTAATTACCAACGACGTCTTGAATTATTTCTACGACGACTTGAAGTAGAAAATCTTCTTTTTTCTTTTTTACACTTTTTAGCTACATAAACGATTAAAGCAACAAAGCCAATAACTAAAACGAATGATGCAATTACTGTTACCCATTGTGTTGCTGTTGCATTCTTTGTGTCTTTGAAGACTGCTTTAAAGGCATCTACAAACCAATTTGACTTAGATTCATCTGCTTTAGTATCGTCAGTAACCTCTAATGTAAAAGCACCACTTTGAGCTACGTTGTTATCATCGTAATAAGTATAACTGACCGGATAAGAGCCTTCTTTATCAGGTGTAGCTAAATAGCCTGCTGCATTAACTTGCAAACCTCTAACAGACTTTTTAAGGATTGCTTTTTGTACGATATTTTGTAAATCGGCCAAGTCGAGTGGATTTGAGACAGTTGCATTAACTAATTTATCGGAGAGAATAAAGACAGGAGGTAAGTCGGCTACAATTTCGCAGTTAACTGTGTAAACAGCTTCATTAGCTGATTTATCCTTAGCTGCAATCTTTAAAGTGAAGTCCCCTGCCATTTCTGAAGGTATCTTACCTTCTTTCAAATAGATATCACAAGCGCCGTCAATAGCATCGTTAGCGGAATAATAGTTTAAGATAGTGTTAATTGTATTCTTATTTATAGAAGAATAGGAGATTTTGATTTTATCGCCAATTTGACCTGATTTTTTAGAGATAACAGGCGCAACATTATCAACAACGTTTAAAGTAAATGCTTTTGTTGCTTTATTGCCAAATGCATCGCTGACCTCTAAGGTTAAAGCGTATTTACCAAATACTAAGGCCTTGTTAATGTCAAAACCTGTAGGATATACAAACTTTGTTGTTAAGCCTTCGGTGCCCATATTGTCGGATAATTCAAAATTTTCAAGTAATTTAGCTTCAGTGAGTAAAGTTCCGTAGTCGTAATGGATATCAGTTACTTTTTGAGTAATTGTAGGTGCTGCGTAATCGCGAACCTCACAAATAAGAGTTGCTTGTGCGGTTTGGCCATATGTATCTGTTGCTGATATTACAATATTAAATGTGCCTGTTTTGCCTATTACATAATCACTAGAGACTTTAGTAACAGGAACGTCAACACCGAAAAGATCAACAACTTTTACCTGTGCAATAATTTGCTCTTCTGTGTATCTAGAATCGACATCTAAAACTATTGTCTTAGTACCGCCGTCTTTAACAATAGAATCGTATTCGTAATCGGATCTCATTAATGCTTTAACTACTGCTAAGTCATTATCTAAATCTAAGAAGAAGTTTTCTGATGCATCACCACTTGGTAATGCATCTTCTATATCAAAAAGTAAATTAACTAAAGTTGAAGGAAATTCAACTATTTTTGTAACGTAAGCTGAGTTAGAAGGTTGTTCTTTTGCATCTGTTAAAACACAACCTGCAGCAGTAGAATTTGAACTAAGTTCAAATAATGTATAATTGTTCTTGATGGTAAATTGAATAATTTTTTTACCATTTTTTGAAGCTGGAGCATTAATTTTACTAGTTACAATATTTAAATTATCAGATCCAGCAACGTCGAAGATTTCAGCTAATGTATATGCTTTACCAATTTGCTCATATGTTGTTGATGTATCTTCACTATCAAATGCAGTATAAGTAAGATTTTCAGCTCTTACTGGTGTAACTGAACACTTAGCTAAAGAAGAAAAATTCCAAGAAGATAAACCTGTATTCAAAATTAATTTTAAATCACTAGTAAATGTATCAATACTAAGTCCTAATAAATAAGTATGACCACCTTGAATAGTATCTGCTTGTTGAGTACTTGTCGACTCAATTTCTATCATTTGAATAGAACCCGATGGATAAGAAGAAGTAGGATAATTTATAGTGCCAAATAACTCAGTAAAAGATAACTTTAAAAGTAAAATTCTATTATCACTCATAAAAACTTCATTCATTTCTTTTAAAGTGCTAAATAAAACACTAATTTGTTTATTTGCTGGATCAGCATCGCTTTCTTCAACAAAATCAGATAAATAAAATGAATAATCACTATTATCTCTAACAAAAGAAGTATATTTGCCAAAATCGCTTAAATTAACGTTTGAACCTGGAAGAGCAGCTCTTCTAGTAATAGCATTATCAGCATTATATCTAGTTGTAGAACCGCAAGAAGTAACACTAGCAATACCTAAAAGCATTGAAGGTATCATAGCTAATGTTAAAAGTAAATTTTTTCTTTTCATTTTTATTTTTTCTCTTTTCTCTTTCCTCGTCGTCTCTCTTGTCGAAAGGGAGGCAAAAAGAAAAAGGAAGAAGGACCAGGCACCGTTTCTTTAAAAAGAATGTCAACTCGCGCTGCTTTCGTTTTCAAAAGCGGGTGCAAAGGTAAGGACTTTAAAGCATAACTTCCAAATGTTTCGGAAGTTTTTTTTCATTTTTCTTTTCCAAGGCCGAAGTTCCGAAAGAAACCTATGGCAAAGAAGAGAAAAATGGAAGCTTACCGCTCCGTTTTACTGTCAGAATGTCAAAACATCGCCGCCTTCGTTCCCGAAAGCGGATGCAAAAGTAGGGCTTTTACGGACATCTGCAAAATATATACAAGCTTTTTTTGAGGGTTTACGTGAACTTTTTCATAACTAGCTGATTGATAGATATGTTTTAAAGCATGTTTTTTAAAGGGAAAGAAAGGCAGGAAGGAAGGGGACACATTATATATATACGCGCGCGCATCGGAATATACTAAGTTCACCCCTTGACATAGACCACTGAACGGCCGGCACCACGCTTGAGGAGCCCAAAGAGAACTGACAATAAACCTGCGAAAGGCTACATCCGGAAAGCCCGGATACTAAACGAGAACTACTGAACAACTTTTCTCACCACAGATATGTTTCTTTCTTACCACACCCGCGTTTCTTTCTTTCCACAGCTGTGGTAAGAAAAGAACATTGCTGTGGAAAGATTAGTTTTTAGAGAAAAACAAGGTAGTACATCGCAGTTTTTTTCCTAACTCTTAGGTGTCATCTACGCACCATACTGCGACAATCAGTAGAAGCCTTTATCAAATCCACTTCTGTGCCCTACCCAAAGAACGCACAACGGCAGCAAACTCTTCCCGAGGAATGATAGCCTTATTACGTGTTTTCAAACGATTATTATAAACGGTCTGAGGTGAATAATGCAAGAATTCGGCAATCTTCACACTATCAGTGATACCTAAACGCACCAAAGCATAAATGCGCAATTCCGTATTCAGCAGCTCACCATCTTTTAGCACAATCTGCTCGTCAGGATGGAGCAAGGCATTGAAGTCACTTACGAAATCCGGATAAATGTGCAAGAAGATAGCATCAAAGTTATGATAGAACTCTTTCAACTCATTCTGTGCCATAGAATGAGTATCGGTCAATGCTTTCACATCCTCCAACTGGTTTGCCTTAAGCTTACGATTGATATTTTTCCGATACTCATCCAGCTTACTGATATAATTGGAACAAATGGAAAAGACATAACCTATGTATTCCTCCTTCACATAGTTGGATTCACGAAGCTGATTATTGGTATCCCTCAACTGTTCATTCAAAGAAGTAAGCTGTACATTCGTTTCTGCCACTTGTCCGTGCATTTTCGAAAGCTCTTCCACATGCTTATTCAAGCGGTTGTTTGCCTCATTCAGCTGTTGGCGCGACTGCTTCAACCGCTTCATCTGCTTGTATATATATAGGAAGGCAAACAAGGATATCAAGGACAAGACACTGACCAGTACCAAATACATACGTAACCGCGCTTCTTGCCTCTGATTACGTTCCTGATAGATCTGATGAATGGTGTCCTGCACCGCAGAGATGCCCACTACCCTCACCCGGTTCCGATATGCCAAGGCATTCTGCAAGCAGTAACTCATGTAGACATAAGCATGGTCAATATCACCCAAACTAAAAAGTACCCCCGCCAGCTCTTCCAACGAAGCAATATCTTTATTGGAGATACGTACATCGGCCATAGCAGAATATATCAGGTAAGTCAGATAATTTTCCTGCTCATCGGACTCGCGATAAAAGCAGGCCAGCACGTAAGCATTCATGGCATCGCGCCGAGTGTCGAATGCAGAATTAAGAATTCCCTTCTGCAAACGTTCTTTAAAAACATACATACTGTCCGTACCTTGTACTACCTGCCCTTTATACCACAAGAACAAGGGGTCTTCAGGGGTAAGAACCATATTCAAAGAGTCCTTGTAAACACGCTCCAACTGTGCATAATGTTCATGCAAAGTACCCATTTCACTACCGGTATACTGATTGAAATGCGAATACAGATACAACATTTGTCCGTAATAGTCCACTAACAATTCTTTGGGGAGCGAACCGCCCGAGACTCCGTCCAACTCATCCTGGGCTTCTTTCAACAGACCGGTGGCAGCCAACAGAAAAGACTTTTTTATCTTCCACTCCATCTGCCGGTATTTATCATTCTGCTTATAAACTATGTCCAAATTGCCTGCCACATAATTCATTGCAGAATCGGCATTATAGACACAATACTCATCATAAAGATTTTTATTCAGCCAATATCTCTCCTCCAAAGTACGCACATCCTTTCGCAACTTGTGCAACTGGGCAATCTTCGCCTCTTTAAGCATAGCAAACGTGTTTTTTTGCGCAATCAGAGAATCAAGACGCACCAGCAGTTCTTTTATCTTTTCACTGTAAGGTGCCGCATTCAGAAAGGTACACCCCATCAGCAAAAATAGTAAAGCTATGATTTTTCTTTTCATTTCTATTATCTATATAAGGCTGAGAGCACAAAGATAAATTAATCTATCTAAACATAAACTACCTCCACCCTAAAAAGTACATGAAATTTAAGAGATATTTCGACCGCTCAAAGCGACAAAACAGTATATACAGACCTCCTTCCATAGTGGCCGACCTTTACTTTACACAGTAATCAGCAAGAATACAACTTATTATATATCTGATATTTACATTTCACACAGACTTACTTCTCCATATTACCTGCCTATCGGACGAATAGGGTTGTCCGCTATCTTTGCAGCACAGAAAGAAAAGTGTACTATGGAAAACCACCAATCTCTATTAGGACATACTTTTCTAATAATAAATTAAATCTTTCAATTAAAGTACTATGAGAATGATTACAAGAAATCTTCTTACGCGGAGTTACAAGCTCCTTTTGACATTACTCGTACTGCTAATGTCAACAAATGCATTTGCCCAACGATTGACAGCTACGGGTAAAGTAACAGATGCTGCAGGCCTGGAGGTCATTGGCGCATCCGTATTGGAAAAGGGTACCGCCAACGGTGTTGTTACCAATCTGGACGGGGAGTTTTCCCTGAGTGTAGGACAGAATGCCACACTGGTAATATCCTGTCTCTTATACA
>ERZ1026944.799-NODE-799-length-11610-cov-4.481783_pt1 | contig 11610 bp, 11 predicted proteins | sample MGYA00519569_ERZ1026944 | MGnify/ENA primary metagenome ERZ1026944 (study PRJEB26926, sample SAMN06164618) | human gut metagenome | biome: ENVO:00009003; feature: ENVO:2100002; material: ENVO:00002003 | host: Homo sapiens | place: USA | collected 2012 ... | reverse complement strand
GGCTCGGAGATGTGTATAAGAGACAGATTCCGAGCTGATCATCGACGATACGCCGGGTATCTCGATTTCCGAGATGCGAAGCAAGTGCAGAAAATATAAATTAGAGCATGATCTGAAACTGGTCATCATCGACTACCTGCAGCTCATGTCCGGTTCCGGGAAGTCTACAGACTCCCGTCAGCAGGAGATTTCGGATATTTCCCGATCCCTCAAGGCACTCGCAAGAGAGCTTTCCGTGCCGGTAATTGCACTCTCCCAGCTCTCGCGAGCCGTGGAGCAGCGGCCGGATCACCGTCCGATGCTTTCCGATCTGCGTGAGTCCGGAGCCATCGAGCAGGATGCCGACGTGGTAATGTTCATCTACCGTGATGATTATTATAATCACGATTCGCCGGATAAAGGTATTTCGGAGATCATCATAGCCAAACAGAGAAACGGTCCCATCGGAACCGTACAGCTGGCATGGCTGCCGGAATACACCAAGTTTGCCAATCTGGAAAACGACAGAAAAAAAGATTTCTAAGTATATTACGAATACAGAACATAAAATACGAAAGAGAACAAGTGAGGGAGATTCCCCGCACCTGTTCTCTTTCGTATTTTTATTATATATGGATATGTGGAAAGGAAGAGAATATGGGAGAGTATTTATTGATTTCGGATGCTGCAAAACAGGTAAAGGTGGAGAGCCATGTACTTCGCTATTGGGAAGAGGAATTACATCTGCCCATCAAAAGAAACGAGCTGGGGCACCGCTATTATACGAAGGAAGACGTGGAACGGTTCAAAGAGATCAAGAGTATGAAAGAAAGGGGATTACAGTTGAAAGCAATTAAAATGATATTAAAGGACGGACGGCTGGACGTACTGCCGGAGGAACGGGAAAAAGAGCCTGTAGAAGCCCGGAAAGAGCCGGCAGAAGTCCGGACACCACACATGGCCATCGAGATCGTTGATAAACCGGTGGATAAAGAGATGCCGGTACAGCCGCAGGAGAGGATATGTACGGTGCCGGAGAAGGAAGGACTGCAGAGTGAAAGCAGGGAAGAGAAGGCTAAAAGGCTCCAGTGGATCCTGCAACAGTTGATCCGTGAGGCAGTACGGGAGAATAACCAGGACCTTTGCCGGGAACTCAAGGAAAGCATGGTCAAGGAGCTGGATTATCAGTTCCGCAGCAGAGAGGAGCGTGAGGAAGAGCGGGATCGCAGGCTGGAACAGCGCAGCGAAGAATATTATCAGAAGATGGACGAGCTGTTACGGAAAAAGACCAAAGGACGGTTGCAAAAACAGCCAAAAGATACACCCGTGAATCCAAAAGAGAATGATAAAAATAAAGCAGAAAAAAAGAAAAGGCATTTCATTTTCTGAAATGCCTCTCCAAGGTTGCATTTTAAGTCGGAAATTAATCCTCTGCGATAGCACCAACAGGGCACTGACCTGCGCAGGAACCGCAGCTGATGCACTTATCTGCATCGATTTCAAACTTTCCGTCGCCCATGCTGATAGCGCCAACGGGGCACTGTGCTTCACAAGCTCCACATGCTACACAAGCATCACCAATAACAAATGCCATAATCTTTTCCTCCTATTTTGCGTGTATCAAATCTCTTGTTTGATACAAATTTATCAATATAACCACTTGTATTGTAATATAAATGGGCTTTGAATACAAGCCTTATTTAGTATTTTTTATCATTAGTTACAGTTGTTTATTTATATTTATTGAACTCCAGGATCTTCTTCGCATTCTGAATTCTCTCCTCGGTGGGGGGCTCCACACCTTCCAGCTTATAGGGAATTCCCAGCTCTTTCCATTTGTATGCCCCTAATGTGTGATAGGGAAGAACTTCTACCTTCATAACGGTATCCAGAGTGTCAATGAATTCTCTTGTTTTCTTCAGATATTCGTCATTGTCAGTGATTCCGGGTACCAGCACATGACGGATCCACATGGGGATACCCTGTTCGGAGAGGTATCTTGCGCAGTCCAGAATGTTTTTGTTGGTATGGCCGGTGAGTTTTTTGTGCTCCTCATCATCAATATGCTTGATGTCCAACATGACAAGATCGGTATATTTCAGTAATTCGTTGAATTTGGAGAAGAAGGGCTCTTCTCTGGTAAAAGGCTGTCCGGAAGTATCAAGGTCGGTGTTGATGCCTCTCTCGTGAGCCTTACGGAAGAGATCGATGAGAAAATCAATCTGTAATAAAGCTTCGCCGCCGCTGACGGTGATGCCGCCTTCTTTGCCCCAGTAGCTGCGGAAACGCTCTGCCTTATCCAGAAGCTCGTCTGCTGTCATCAGATTGTCAGTGTCGGGATTCCAGGTATCTACATTGTGGCAATATTGACAACGCATATTGCAGCCCTTGAGGAAGATAAGATAGCGGATTCCGGGTCCGTCTACTGCGCCGAAGGATTCTAATGAGTGAATTCTGCCTTTGATCATTGTAATAATCTCCATTCTCTGCCGTGCAGGCAGCTGAGGGGTGAGTGTTACGAATAGTATATCCAAAAAGGGACCGGACATTACTGCCCGGCCCCATATACATCAATTATCTCAAAACCTGTAAGAATTACAGACTCTTATGGCAGGTTCTTGCGATAACATCATCCTGCTGCTCCTTGGTCAGGCTGATGAACTTAACAGCATAACCGGATACACGGATGGTGAAGTTAGCGTACTCAGGCTTCTCAGGATGAGCCTGTGCATCTAACAGCTTCTCGGTACCGAATACGTTAACGTTGAGGTGATGAGCACCACGATCGAAGTAACCATCCATTACACGTACCAGAGTTTCTTTCTGCTCGTCAAGGTTGTGACCAAGAGCGGAAGGAGCCATGGTCTGGGTATTGGAGATACCATCCAGAGCATACTCATAAGGCAGCTTAGCTACAGAGTTCAGAGAAGCCAGCAGACCACTCTTCTCAGCACCGTAGGAAGGTGATGCACCGGGAGCGAACGGTGTGTAAGCTGCTCTACCATCGGGCAGAGCACCGGTAGCCTTACCATATACAACGTTAGAGGTAATGGTCAGTACGGAAGTGGTAGGCTCAGAATTTCTGTAGGTGTGGTTCTTCTTGATCTTCTCCATGAAGGTCTTCAGCAGCCATACAGCGAATTCATCAGCTCTGGGATCATCGTTACCGTACTTAGGGAAGTCGCCTTCGATCTTGAAGTCTACAGCACAACCCTGGTCATCACGGATAACCTTAACCTTAGCATACTTGATAGCGGACAGGGAGTCAGCTACATGGGACAGACCTGCAATACCGGTTGCGAAGGTTCTTCTTACATCGGTATCGATCAGAGCCATCTCAGCTGCTTCGTAGTAGTACTTATCATGCATGTAGTGGATCAGGTTCAGGATGTTAACATACAGAGATGCACACCAGTCAAGCATGATGTCGTATTTATGCATAACTTCATCGAAATCAAGGTACTCGGAAGTGATAGGAGCGATTTCAGGACCACACTGCATATGTTTGCCGTCCTTGTCCAGATGCTTCTCATCCTTACCACCGTTGATAGCGTACAGTAAGCACTTAGCCAGGTTAGCACGAGCACCGAAGAACTGGATCTCCTTACCGGTCTGAGTAGCGGATACGCAGCAGCAGATGCTGTAGTCATCACCCCAGATAGGCTTCATAACGTCATCGTTCTCGTACTGGATGGAAGAAGTATTCACAGAAATCTTAGCTGCGTACTTCTTAAAGTTATCAGGCAGAGCGCTGGAGTACAGAACAGTCAGGTTCGGCTCGGGGCTGGGTCCCATGTTCTCCAGAGTATGCAGGAAACGATAGTCGTTCTTGGTAACCATATGACGGCCGTCCATGCCGATACCACCAACTTCCAGAGTAGCCCATACGGGGTCACCGGAGAACAGCTGGTTGTAAGAAGGAATACGAGCGAACTTAACCATACGGAACTTCATGGTCATATGGTCGATCAGCTCCTGAGCTTCTTTCTCGGTCAGGGTGCCTTCCTTTAAGTCTCTCTCAATATAGATGTCCAGGAAAGTAGAGATACGTCCAACGGACATAGCTGCACCGTTCTGGGTCTTGATAGCTGCCAGGTAACCGAAGTATAACCACTGGATAGCTTCCTTAGCGTTGGTAGCGGGGCCGGAAATATCGTAACCGTAGATCTTAGCCATTTCCTTCATTCCCTGCAGAGCCTTGATCTGATCAGCGATCTCTTCTCTCAGACGAATGATATCCTCGGTCATAACGCCGGTACCGCAGTTCTTCTTATCCTTCTTCTTCTCCTCGATCAGGAAATCAATACCGTACAGAGCAACTCTTCTGTAGTCGCCTACGATACGTCCACGACCATAGGTATCGGGAAGACCGGTAACGATATGGGTATGACGAGCAACCTTCATCTCATCGGTATAAGCATCAAATACTGCCTGGTTGTGAGTCTTGTGATACTCATTGAAGATCTTGTCATACTTTTCATTTACTTCGTAGCCATAGGTGCTTGCAGCCTGCTGAGCCATTTTGATACCACCATAAGGCATGAATGCTCTCTTTAAAGGCTTGTCTGTCTGCAGACCAACGATCTGCTCCAGATCCTTCATAGATTCATCAATATAGCCAGGGCCATAAGCGGTCAGACTGGATACGATCTCTGTTTCGCATTCCAGAACGCCGTTATGCTCACGCTCTTCCTTCTGTAACTCCTGAAGTCTGCCCCAAAGCTTATTAGTTGCTTCGGTAGGTCCCTCCAGGAAGCTCTCATCTCCATCATACGGAGTGTAGTTGGTCTGGATGAAGTTACGTACATTGACGTCTACATCCCAGTGGCCATCTCTTTTAAAGCCTCTCCATGCTTCTGCCATGAAAATTTACCTCCTTCTAGTAAAAACAATTAATATTATCAACTGAGAGTACCAGTTGCGCCGGCATCCCAAGCTGTTTCTTTACGATAAAAGTGTACTACCTGACAAGGGTAAGTGTCAACAGTTTTAGGTAATGTACGCGCTTTTGTACATCAGCTCTGACATAAAAAGACCATCCCCTGGTGAGGGCGCCATTTGTGAAGCAAATGCTTTTATGAATGTGGTTCGCGGCAGAGCTGATCCCGGGGGAGGAACAAATGCTGATGCACAAGAATATTCTTGTAATCTTTTGGGGAAAGTATTATACTAAAAAAGCCTTATACGGCAGAAAGGAGACCGATATGACCGGAGTAACAAAAGACATGACCATTGGCGAGATCTTACGTGCCAATCCTGAAGTAGCTCCCGTACTCCTCGATGCAGGAATGCATTGCCTGGGATGCCCTGCTTCACAGGGAGAGACCCTGGAAGAGGCAGCTATGGTACATGGCATTGATGTAGATGAGCTTATGAAAGTGATCGAGGAGCTGTAAGCTTTGTATGTCTGTTTTGGAAACATCACCTGACCGGGGCACACAGGTGAAACAAAGTATTTATGGAATTTCATAGCTCAGATTTCCGCGCAATCGAAATGTGTCCGCCGATTGCGCGGATTTGAGAAATCTAAAGAATTCAAGGAACTCAGATCATCGGCCTCTGGCCGTCTATTTTTTCGTTTTTTCCCTTAGATAAAATATTCAATCCGACATTATGAAGTATGACTGGCACGGTAGATTCTTTCAGGGGAGGCTAATTCTGTGGTACTTTCAGTTCCCAGCCTGAATAAATCAGAGCAGGATTGCGGATCAGTTCCCGGTTCAGGGAAACGATTTCAGCCACGGAGCAGCCGCATTTTCTGGCGATTGCCCAGAGGGTGTCGCCCTGTCTGACGATGTATATCCCACTTTTCTTATTCTCAGGCAGAACAGCATCGGGAGTGCCGCCTGTGATAGGCGCTCCGCTTTGGGGAATCTTAAGCTGCCAGCCGGCGTGAATCCGGTTCGGGTTCTTGATCCGGTCACTGTTGGCTGCCACGATCTCGGTTATGGAGCAGTTGTATTTTCTGGCGATTGCCCAGAGAGTGTCACCTGCCTGTACGGTATAGGTCATATAGGAGGTGGTGTTTTTCACGACAGGAGAGGGAACTTCACGGTCGGTCTGTTCTCCGGAGTTGCTGTCGTCAGTCTTATACTGCTCTACGATATTGTTGGTGTCGTTGCCGGGAATGATGGGAGTCGTGTTCTTCGTCCATTTTGCATAGAATGTTTTATTTCCCGTTTCGGTAGCAGAGATCTCTGTAATGGGAGAGCTGGAAAAACTGCTGTCCGCGTACCAGCCGTCAAAGCGGTATCCCTCGCGGGTGATATCATTGGCGGTCGGAAGAACTGCTCCGGTGCCGTAAGTGTAGCCGGTTACTTCTTTTCCGCTGGCAATCGTACCGCCGTCCGTCTGCAGCGTTACGGAATAGGTGGAGAGTTCCCATTTTGCCTTGAGGGTCATAGTGCATTTGACTGTATCCGTGTCAAAGTTCCATTTTGTTTCTGTACCATTGTTATCATAATACCAGCCGTCAAGACTATGCCCCTCTTTGGTGGGAACGGGATCCGGTGCGGTGAGTGCCACTCCGTCTTTACTCCAATTCACTTCCCGTGTGATGACCGGCTCTCCGTTGTTCGGTTCAAAAGTGATCACGAGCATACCGTTCAGGGTGGCTTTGCTGAAATCACCGCCTGAAATTGTTCCGTCCTTGTTCTCAACTGTGCCGGTAAATGTGCCGCCGTTAATGGTACCACTGCTCTCATTTATGACCTCACTCGTGAATGTGCCCTTCCGGATGGTACCGTTGTTGGTCACTTTGCCCTGAAACTCAGTGCTGTCGGCAGCACCCTCACTGCCGGTGATCGTGCCGGTGCCGTACCTGTTGGTATCGTTCGTCATTGTGCCGGACATTTCGCCGCCGTCAGCATTCAGGATGCCAACGTTTGTTACATTTGTGTAGATTTTTGCATTGTCGCGCATAGTAAGAGTAACTCTCTGAGTGGAAGTATTGTATACATGGCTTGGGTCTTTTTTATTATCCGGATCACCGATCGTGCCCCTTGTCATGGTGAACTGATTATCATTCCACACCCCGCCGCTTGAAGCATACTGGGTGGTGGTGCTGATGCTGGCTTTAATCGTACCGCCTGACATAATAAAGGATCCAGAGTTGTCCACACCGCCACTGTATAATCCTGTGCATGTACGGATTGTTCCGCCGTTCATGATAAAGCAGCCGATGATATTTGAATTCCACAGGGCGCTGATGTCCACACCGCCACCCCCGGATTGTGCGTTGCAGTTGCGGATCTCAGAGCCGGAACCCATGGTGAATGTGCAACCCGGGGAGACAGACACACCGCCGCCGTTTTTTGCAGCGCAGCCGATAATACTGCCGCCCGTCATGGTGAATGTGCTGTTCTTGCCGATGGCAGAATCATAGGCAAGGCGTACACCGCCGCCGAGACCAACTGCCGAGCATCCGACGATGCTGCCACCGGTCATGGTCAGTTTACCGCCGGCATTAACAAGCACACCGCCGCCATCACTGTGGGCAAAATCACCGCCACCGCCCGTAATAACCCCACCGAAGACGGTTTCCGAGCCGCTATCGTCCAGCTTCCACATGTCAATGTGCCAGGCCGGTTGTTTATAGTTCGGGTAAAAATTGTGCCGTGTGGTTATGTTGCTATCCTGAATCGTCAGATCGCCGCCCGACTCTACCTTGATTACGCTGAAGCCGCCGGTCATTTTCAGTACATTACCGTTTAAATCCAGTGTCACAGTGCGGCTAATTGTCAGCGTGGTGTTGATGGTAATATCTGCCGTCAGTTTGACTGTGTCATTCGCATTGTTTTCCAATGCAGCCGCCAGCTCCTCCGCTGTCGCCACTTCCTTCACACCGTTTGCTACCGGCAGTGTTGTGTACAGTCCGTTCAGAACCGCTGCAGCTTCATTTCCCGATGTACTTTCTGGGGAACCCGGACCCTCTGTGGATGTCGGGGGATTCGTCAGCTGTCCGGTTTCTGCTGCCAATACCGGCGTGGAGACCAGAGAAAATACCATGGAACTGCAAAGCAGCGCCGCATAGAACCGAATTTTTTGCTTTTTCATGAATTTTTTTCCTCCCATTGTTGTGATGCGTTTCCTTTTCCCGTGCCTTGTCCGCGGTGTTCTCTTTCCCGGAGTCTGTTACACAGCACAGTGATCATGACTGCTGTGGAGAAAGAAATTACCACAACCAGCACATAACCGCCGGCGTCTTCATGCAGCAGGATAGAACCGTACATTCCCCGGGCGGTGATCTGCGTCTGGCCGGCTGCTGTGTGCACCGTTCCCACAAGGAACGCAGACAATGCTGTGCACAGGGCAGACAGCCGGCAGATCCCGCGGCGCTTCTTCCGGCGATATTTTTCGTGCACCCGTTTTTTCACCAGTTCGACCCGCTTTTCTGTATCATACATATCGTTGAAAACCTCCCTTCGGAAAGTAAAGTCATAAAATACATATGTCCTTCATCTAATTAGGTACAAAAAAGCGAAAAAACTCTCACCTGAAAACCAAATTTTTTCAAAAAAAAGGAGCTGCCGGCAGCAGCTCCGCAAAAGACAGGATTCAGTTGTGATTCTGGGTAAGGCGGCGGGTGATCAGTTTCCCTGCCGTCAGGATCAGCACAGGCAGAATGTATGCGATATACTGTATCGCACCGCCATAGGCGATCAGAAGATTATAAATTGCATGAAAAGTGATGGCTGCCCCGAGCAGACCGCAGGTTCCGGCGATCTTCAGCCAGGTGCGCTGCCATACATACGCCAGTCCACCGCCGACGATGGCACCACAGATCACGTGCATGGCACCCGTTCCAATGCCCCGGAAAAAGATAAAGGAAAAATGTCCGGCTCCGTTTTGAATCAGATAGCAGACATTCTCAAAGGTGGCAAAGGAAAGTGCAACGATGATGGCAGCATTTTTTATCGGCACCGGTTCAGGCTCAAATACAAGAAGATAAAAGAGCAACGGCAGGAGTTTCATCACTTCCTCTACCACAGGTGCGATCTCCGCAGTGGCGGCAATCGTATCTGCTGCGTAAAGAGCGGCAAAGAAGGTATTGATGTAAGCGGAGAGCAGGCATGCCCCCATTCCTGCAAGACAGCACAGAAAGAATTTGGCCTGCCGCCTACCCATGCACAGGGCGGCGATCAACAGGGGCGAGGCCATACAGATAAATACATTTTCAATATAGGTCATGTCCGCACCGCCTTTCCTGTGGCAGGCAGCAGCCCGAAAAGGCAGAACGTCAGCAGAAGATCACACCAGCAATAGGGACTGAAGATAGAGTCGCCCGGCCAGAAGCAGCCGGAGGTCCACAGAGTGTATTCTACCGCAACATAGCAGAGGATTCCGATGTGAAAATACCGCAGGTTCCGTCCTTTTCCCGTCTGTGTCTCTGCGTAGACAAGACCGTGGATGGAACGATAGGAGACAAGGATCATCATGCCGCACCAGAGCAGGTTGGAGAGAATGTCACCAAAGGTACAGTAAAATGCGCACAACGGAACTCCGATCAGCGGAGCCAGCAGGGATTTCCGACAGGAAAAGCTTCTTTCCTCCGGGGAGGAGAGAGTATATTGTAGGAGACAGAGAAAAATAACGCTGGAGACCCAGCCGAATTCCGATACATAAAAGATCCGTGGTGTTTCGGAAAACAATAACAGATACAATGTCCAGTACAGGGAGCCCAGTGCAAAACAGCCATAAAAGCAAATCAGCAGAAAATATGACAGTGTCCGATGTCTCAGATAACGAATGCCGCTCAGACAGAAGCCCAGCATGGTAACGAAAAATTGCAAAAGATTAATGATCAATTCCATTGGCGCGGTCCCCCCTCTGCTCTGCCTGATCTTCTTTGTCCAGCAGATGGACACGAAAACACAGGATCGTCACGCATACGCCGAGAAGAAATGAAAGCACCCCTATTATGATATATTCAGGTGCAGCACCTCCGCCGAGGATCGTTGCCGCCGTTTCATATCCGGAGGAGTTCCCCGGCACCATTTGCCCGGAAATCCCGGACATGACAAAGGAAGCCCCGAAGATCACAGCAAGGCATGCCGCTATGCAGGAAATAGCAACGATCCGCCGCTGCTTTCGTCTTTTTTGTCGTTCTTTTTCCGTAATCCTTCGTCGGACTTCTGCGATCCGTTCCTCATGACTCCGCATTTGTAATTCCCTCCCGTTCCAATAATCCTCGCAGACGCTCTTTTCCCCGGTACATTATATTAGTGATCTGCTTCACGCTTTTCCCCATAACTTCAGCAACCTGCCGGTAACTCATACCCTCAAAATAGGTCAGATAAAGAGCTTCTCTGTAATCCGGATGCAGTTCACCCATGCATAAATGCAGGATCTGATTCCGTTCTTTTGTCCGGATCACCTCATCCACCAGTTTCCCGCCTTCCGGCTCTTTGGTCAGATCATCAAGACAGAAGTGATGTCGCCGGATGCTTTTGTGGCGCAAAGCCATGTGCCGCGCCGCTTTATACAGGTAAGCCCTGAATCCGCCATCCCGGATAGGGGGCCTTTTGGCGAACAGGTAGGAAAATACTTCTATCATCAGGTCCTCCGCCTCGTGAATGTCATGCAGATAGCCATTGATGTATAAGGTCAGTGGATTGTCGTATTTTCTTATCAATTCTTCCAGCCCTGTTTCATCGCCGCTTAAATATTGTCGGTATAATTCTTCATCGGAAATCATATCGTGTACATCCTTTCCACTGTAGCCGGCGGTTCGTCCCTTTGTAATCCCGAATGTGTATGGAATTGCGTAAGCTACATTGCAACGGAGCAATTCATGTATTAAATTTTATTATATGCGAATAAGACTATATTTTCAAGTTACGCGTTTCCCAGCTTCTTTTCTACAGACTCTCGCTGGGAGAGGAGAGACAGGTATAAAACAACCATAAAAATAAGAAAGTCCCCACAGAGTGGGAACTCTCCTGAATGTTACAATCTGTTGTTACACTGAAGTATTAGAAAGACGCTGTAAAGCATGTTCGGCGATCAGTGTGGAACAATGTTCCTCAAGAAAAGTAAGGCTTGCCGGTGTGGAACGCTTGGGAATACCGTATTCAGAGATGACATTGCAGACACGGTCGAAGACCTCGCGATCTTCTTCGCCCTGCGTCAGGATCAGATAATACCCGTCGGTACCCTCTTCGTGATACAGAGTGCTGAGCCCATGATAATGGCTTCCGGCTATTACTGCCGCATTGATCACCTGTTTCAGAGATTCCATACGGAACAGGCGGGAACGTACACTGTCACTCTCCTCGGGAGCGGACGCGGAAGGAGCTTCAGGAGCGCTTGCGGTATTGTCTTCGCTCTGGATACGGCGGAACAGATCCAGAACCTCGTCTGCAGTGCTCTCATCACTGTCCTCATCACTTTCTTCCGTAACGGAAGGAGCAAAACGGGAAAAGCGGGTATCCAGTTCCTCCGGATTCTCAACCTTGGTCACAACGAGGACGATGCTGCCTTCGCTCATGGGGATGGCTTCTATCATCAGAGGAATATTATCTGCCTCAAAGCCAACCTGGGAAGCCGCCTGCTGCATCATTTCACGGAAGAGATTCCGTGCCTTTTCTGTGCCGTAGGCCAGTTCACTCAGCTTGATCCTGTCTCTTATAC
>ERZ1026944.789-NODE-789-length-11707-cov-6.261500_pt1 | contig 11707 bp, 9 predicted proteins | sample MGYA00519569_ERZ1026944 | MGnify/ENA primary metagenome ERZ1026944 (study PRJEB26926, sample SAMN06164618) | human gut metagenome | biome: ENVO:00009003; feature: ENVO:2100002; material: ENVO:00002003 | host: Homo sapiens | place: USA | collected 2012 ... | reverse complement strand
CGCCGCGGTTGACGGTCGCGCGGCAGAGGGAGTAGTTGGGGTCGGCCTTGTTCAGCCAGTAATACTCGTCCAGCACGCTGGCACCCTCGGTCTCCAGAGACGGGATGGAGTGCAGCATATCCCACATAACTTCGAAGTGGTTGTCCATCTCGCGGCCGCCGCGCATCACATAGCCGATATCGTACTTGTAGCCATCGCAAGCGCCGCCGGCCAGTGCATTCTTTTCAAACACATGGACGTGCTCGCCCTTCATCTGGCCGTCGCGCACCAGATAGCAGGCAGCGGTCAGCGCAGCCAGACCGGAGCCGATGATATAAGCGGATTTATGATCCACGCCCTCCGGCTTTTTGGGGGTTGCAAAAGCTTCGTAGTTGCCACTGGAATAGTACATAAAAAAGCCTCCCTGCTTCAGCGTTTTATTTTCACAGCCTTCATCGTGCTGTTCTCTATGGCAACAGTATACCCCGCAAAGTGAACTTGAACAACAAACAAACTTTGCCCGGTGTATAGATTTTTTACATCCGCCCTTATTTGCTGGAAATGCGTACAAATTGTGACATAAAAGCGATATGCAAAATCTTTCAGCTTAGTCGTTGCCTTGCTCTTGCCATTTTCAGCGGGCTCGCCCTCTCAGTCATCGCTGCGCGATGCCAGCTCCCCCAAAGTGGGAGCCCTTGGCAGTCCACGCAAACTTCATCTCTTTGCCAAGGCCTCTCCCTTTGGGAGAGGTGGATTTGCGAAGCAAAGACGGAGAGGGCGAGGATGCTCCCCATGTACAACAAAAGAGAGCCGCCGCACAAAGGTCTGTGCAGCGGCTCTCTATCGGTTTTAGTTCATCTCTTCCAGAGCCTTTTTCAGGTTCTTGGCGATCTGGTCCGGGCAGCTGGTGCTGCGGAAGCCGCACAGCGTACCATCCAGACGGGCAATGGCGTCCTCTGCCTTCATGCCGGTGAGCAGCTGGCAGATGCCTTTCAGGTTGCCGTTGCAGCCGCCGATGACCTCGATGGATGCAATGGTGTGGTCATCGTTCAGCACAAAGTTGGTCTGCTTGGAGCAGGTACCCTTGTTCGGGAAGGAAAATTCCTTGCTCATAGTCTTTACGTCCTCTCTCTTTTACGTTTTTCGGCGATGGCGCGCAGCTGCGCTGCGGCTTCGTCCGGTGCGGTGCAGGTGCCGATGGGGTGGGGGTGCTTGTGGTTGCGGCCATGGAAGTCCGTACCTGCGGTCGCCACAAGGCCGTACTGTTTGCACAGGGCAAGGCACTCGGCGCTGTCCTCCGGGCTGTTACTGGGATGGTACACTTCTATGCCGTCCACTGCGCCCTCTGCCGCCAGCTCGCGCAGCAGGGGCATACTTTTATACACCGTGGGGTGGGCAAACACCACCGCGCCGCCGCTTGCCTTGGCGGTAGCCAGCACCTGCCGCACCGGCAGATACTCCGGCGAGTGCAGCACGATGCCCCGGGGGTTCCACCCGAACAGCTTGTGGTAGGTCTCGCCGTAGATGCTGCCATCGGTCAGGCCCAGCAGTTCCAGCGCCTGCATCAGCCCGCTTTTGAACAGCACCCCGCTGGCCTTTGTGGTCTCCCATGCAAGGTCGGTGGTAAACTGCGGGTACAGCTGCTCCAGCTCCTTTGCGCTCTGCAAAGCGCAGGCGTTGCGGCGCTCCTTCATAATGGCGCAGTGCTCCCGCAGCGCCGGGCAGTCCGCGTCCGGGTAGTAGCACAGCAGGTGCACCCGGTGCTGCCGCTCAAAGTCGTAGCCGGTCAGCTCCACGGCGGGGATCAGCTCTACCCCGTCCTGCCCGGTGTGGGCATAGGCGTACTGAGCGCTGAGCAGGGTGTCGTGGTCCGAAAGGGCGATGGCGTGCAGCCCGGTGCGGGCGGCGATGGGTGCCAGCCGCTCGATGGGCACAGCACCATCCGAGCAGGTGGAATGGATATGCAGGTCACAGGACATAGCGGGTTACTTCCTTAGTGCTTATAGAAATTGATCAGGCAGCCGTCAGCCAGGATCTGGCGCTCGTCGGTGGTGAGCGGAGCCATGTACAGCTCAAACTCCTTGACGGTATCGCCCAGAACATAGGCCTTGATGCTCTGCAGGTCGCCCTTGAGTGCCTCCCGCACATTGGGGATGAGCACATAGTCCCCCAGACCAAAGGGGGTGGCGCCTGCCAGCTGCAGGGGCAGCATACCCCAGTTGATCAGATTGGAGCGGTAACGCTTGGTGGCGTACTCGGTTACGATATTGGCACCGGCACCCAGCACACGCTGGCAGCTGGCGGCCTGCTCGCGGGCAGAGCCATCGCCGGGCTTGACCGCAAAGATGGTAGAGGCGATCTGGATATCGTTCCAGTTCAGCTGTTCGCAGCCGGGCACGGCGTTCACCTTTGCCAGCAGGGCGGCGTCCCCTGCACCGGCGCGGCGGGCAACTTCCTCGGCCTGCACAGCCTTGGCGCGGCCCACATACTCCGGGTCCTTGCGGCTGAGGGTGAACTCGGCCAGACCCAGGGGATTAGAGCGGTAAGAAGAGGTCTCACCGGAGGGGATCAGCTCGTCGGTGGTGGTGACGGGATCGGTGATATAAGAAGCCACTTTCAGCAGCAGGTTGTCGCCCAGCGGTGCGATCTCCGGCCAGTCCTTGATGTTAGGGCCAAACTTGAGCAGGGCATCGTAATCGCCCTTGCCGAAGCCCTGATACACGCGGGTGTCGTAGCTGGAAGCATCGTACTGGTACTCCGGCACGGTGGGATCATAGTCAATGTCGGTGGCGGGGGTCAGGATGCCGCCGTTTGCGGTGGTGGCTGCAATGCTGCGGGCATCCATCAGTGCCACACCGGCCAGCTGGCCGCTGCCGGGTTTGGAGCCCTCGCGGCTGGGGAAGTTGCGGGTGGTGTGACGGATGGACAGTGCACCGTTGGCGGGCACATCGCCTGCGCCGAAGCAGGGGCCGCAGAAGGCGGTGCGGATGGTAGCGCCGCTGGCCATCAACTCGCCAATGACGCCGGTGCGCACCAGTTCCATCATGATGGGCTGACTGCCGGGGTAAACGCTCAAGGCGTAGTCGCCGCAGCCGCCGGTATGACCCTTGAGGATGGAAGCAGCCTCGTAGATGCTGTCGTACAGACCGCCTGCGCAGCCTGCAATGACGCCCTGATCCACACGCAGCTTGCCGTTTTCGATCTTGCTGCACAGATCCAGCTGCACATCCTTGCGGCCGATCAGCTTCTGCACATCCTGCTCGCAGGCGTGGAGGATGTCCTCCAGATTTGCGTTCAGCTCCTCGATGGTAAAGGCGTTGGAGGGGTGCATGGGCAGGGCGATCATGGGACGGATGGCAGAAAGATCCACCTCCACCACACCATCGTAGTAGGCAAGGTCAGCCGGTGCCAGTTTTTTATAGTCTGCTGCACGGCCATGCACTGCCAGAAAACGCTGGGTGACTTCGTCGGTCTCCCAGATGGAGGACAGACAGGTGGTCTCGGTGGTCATGGCATCAATGGCGTTGCGGGTATCCTGCCGCAGGGAAGCAATGCCGGGGCCCACGAACTCCATGACCTTGTTCTTGACGTAGCCGCTCTTGAACAGCTTGCCCACAAGGGCAATAGCTACATCGTGGGGGCCGCAGCCCGCCGGCAGACTGCCGGTCAGGTAGATAGCCACCACACCCGGGCGGGCAACATCATAGGTGCGGCCCAGCAGCTGCTTTGCCAGCTCGCCGCCGCCCTCGCCGATGGCCATGGTGCCCAGTGCGCCGTAGCGGGTGTGGGAGTCCGAGCCAAGGATCATTTTGCCGCAGCCCGCAAAGCGCTCGCGCATATACTGGTGGATGACTGCCATGTGCGGGGGCACAAAGATGCCGCCGTACTTTTTGGCGGCGGACAGGCCAAAGCGGTGGTCGTCCTCGTTAATGGTGCCGCCCACAGCGCACAGGCTGTTGTGGCAGTTGGTAAGCACATAAGGAATGGGGAACTTTTCCAGCCCGGAAGCACGGGCGGTCTGGATAATGCCCACAAAGGTGATGTCATGGCTTGCCATGGCATCAAACTTGATCTTCAGGTTCTCGGCATCGCCGCTGGTGTTGTGTGCCTGCATAATATTGTAGGCCATGGTACCGGTCTTAGCCGCGGCAACGGCAGCGGCATCAAAGCCCTTTGCTGCCAGTGCTGCGGGTGCATTGCCATCTGCGGGCACCCACTCTCCGCGCGCATAGTACGCACCGCCAGTGCTGCATTTGATCATATCCAACATCTCGATTCGCCTCTCTTTTTGTATTTTCCCGCCCGCCGCAATTGCGGGCATTGCCCCGGCAGTGCGGCTATTCATCCCGAAAACAGCCGTCCCCTTAGCCTTCACCCCTTGGGGGGAAGCCATTAAGCAAACCAGCTTTTCAAAGACTTATAACCCCTGCCCTGTTACGGCAAAAGCCGTATTTAATTTTTATTATAGCATGAAAGGGCGAAAAGAAAAAGCATTTTTTATGAACCCTTACTGCACCTTTGCGGCGGCTTCCTGCTGCTTTTCCTTTTGCAGTCTGCGGAACACCACAAAATAGGCCGGAATCAGGAAGAAGCAGGCAAAGAGCCATGCCACCGGGCTTGCGATGCAGGCGGCAAAGTAGCCCCACAGCGGCACGAACCAGAAGCCCACCATGGCGCGGGCGATCATCTCGGCCACACCGGCAAACATGGCAAGGCCGGAGTGCCCCAGACCCTGAATGGTGTAGCGGTAGATGATAAGCACTGCCAGCGGGATGTAGAACACACTGTTCCAGAAGATGAAGTCCTGCGCATTGGCCATAATGGCGGTCTCGCCTGCGTCCAAAAACAGGCCGATCAGGGGCTTGTCCAGCACGCGCAGGATGAGGAAGGAGGCCACGCTGTACACGCAGCCGATGCCCAGTGCGGTGTTCACGCCGCGGTTCACGCGGCCCAGATCCTTCGCGCCCATATTCTGGCTGGTGTAGGTGGTCATGGCGGTGCCGATGCTCTCCAGCGGCACGCTGAGGAACTGCGCAGCCTTGCCGCCGGCGGTCTGCGCGGCTACGATATCGCTGCCCAGACCGTTCACCGCGCCCTGCAGCACCACGCTGCCGATGGCAGTAATGCTGCACTGCAGACCCATGGGGAGGCCCATGGCGCAAAGCTTTGCGCAGTGCGGAGCGCTGATGCGCCCTTCTTCCTTATTCCAGCGCAGTTCCGGGTAGTGGCGCATGATGTAAATAAGGCTGCCGATGCCTGCCACAGCCTGACTGAACACGGTGGCAAAAGCCGCGCCGAACACGCCCATGTTGAACAGGATGATGCAGGCAAGGTCCAGCCCGATGTTCAGCACGCTGGCCACCAGCAGAAAATACAGCGGGCGCTTGCTGTCGCCCAGTGCACGCATCAAAGCGCTGGTCACATTATAAAGCAGGGTGAAGGGGATGCCCGCAAAGATGGTGCGGATATAGATATCCGCAAGGTCGATGATGTCAGCCGGGGTGTTCGTCCACACCAGCACCAGTCGGGTCATAGCCACCGTAACGATGGTGAGCACCGTGGCAAAAGCGATGGACAGCCACACGGTATTGGCGGTGTAGCGGCGCATCTCGTGGTGGTCGTGGGCGCCGAAGGTCCATGAGATGGGGATGGAAAAGCCGCAAGCAATGCCGTTGACAAAGCCCAGCACCAGATAGTTCAAACCGCCCACACTGCCTACCGCCGCCAGTGCTTCCACGCCCACGAACCGCCCCACGATGATGGTATCGGCCAGATTGTAGAACTGCTGGAACAGGCTGCCCAGCATCAGCGGCACAGCAAAGGCAAGCAGCAGCTTCAGCGGGCTGCCCTGCGTCATATCTTTGGTCATGGAAATATACCTCCTGCCCACACAAAAAAGATGGATGTTCGCATTTTTGCCGTGAAAAACGCCCTGCCGGAAAAGCGGCAGGACGTTGTAAGGATTCATGAGTGGTATTATAGCGGAGCAGCGCCGGTTTTACAAGACTTGGTTTGCATCAACATTTCCATTTTTTTGCCCAAAGAATTGGTGATTTTGCTCATTCCGCGTAGTGTGCCAGAAACTGTTTGGTGCGCTGTTCGCGCGGGTGGTCGATCAGCTGCTTTGCAGGACCTTCTTCCACCACCACACCGCCGTCCATAAACAGGATGCGGTCGGCCACATCCCGGGCAAAGTGCATCTCGTGGGTCACGATGATCATGGTGGTCTTGCGGTCGGCCAGCTCCCGCAGCACCCGCAGCACCTCGCCGGTCAGCTCCGGGTCAAGGGCGCTGGTGGGCTCGTCAAAGCAGAGGATGTCCGGGTGCAGCGCCAGCGCACGGGCAATGGCCACCCGCTGCTGCTGCCCGCCGGAAAGCTGGTGCGGGTAGTGGTCTGCCCGCTCCGAAAGCCCCATCTGCGCCAGCAGTTCCCGCGCCTGCTGTTCCAGCCGGGCGTGCACCGCCTTTTTGTTGGCGCGGTAGTCCGGGCGCTCCTTTGCCAGCAGCTCCCCTGCCAGCATCACGTTCTGCAGCGCCGTATACTGCGGGAAGAGGTTAAAGTTCTGGAACACCAGCCCGAAGTGCAGCCGCTTTTTGCGGATCTCGCTCTCCCGCTGGGTAGCGGGGTCGGCGGCGTCCCACATGGTCTCGCCGTTCACCCGGATGCAGCCGGTGTCCGGCCGCTCCAGAAAGTTCAGGCAGCGCAGCAGGGTGGTTTTGCCGGAGCCGGACGAGCCGATGATGGCCAGCGCCTCGCCCTGCTCTAAGGTAAGAGAAATATCTTTTAAGACCTTTGTATCTCCGAAATTTTTGCCAATGCCGGAGGCTTCCAGTAATGCCATATTCTTAAAAACCTCCTCAGCAGCGGAAATAATCCAGTTTCTTTTCAGCCCAGTTGAACAACAGGGTGAGCGCGCCTACAAACACAAGGAAGAACAGCGCCGTGGAGAACAGCGGCCAGATCAAGCCCTTTGCGCTGTACTCCTTGGCCATCATGATGATCTCCTTGTTGGCGATGGTGTTTGCCAGCGAGGTGTCCTTGACAAGGGTGATGATCTCGTTGCCCATGGGCGGCAGGATGCGCTTGACCACCTGCAAAAGGGTGACCTTAAAAAAGATCTGCGTGCGGGTCATGCCCAGCACCTGCCCGGCCTCGGTCTGCCCCTTAGGCACCGCCTCGATGCCGCCGCGGTAAATCTCGGAAAAATAGCAGGCGTAGTTGACGGCAAAGGCTACCACCGCCGCCACCATGCGCCCGCCGGAGCCGGAGGGCCACGGATTATTCATGCCCAGCAGGCCGGGGCCCAGATAAATGACGATGATCTGCAGCATCAGCGGCGTACCGCGGATGACCCAGACAAAGGTCTTTACCGCACCGGACAGCAGCCTGCACCGGCTCATGGAGCCAAAAGCCACCACCAGCCCCAGCGGCAGCGCAAACAGCAGCGTAAGGGCAAACAGCTCACAGTTGAGCAGGAACGCGCCGGAAAGGCGCCCAAGGATCACAGACACAAAAACACACCCATCTATCGTTTTGTTTTACGCCCGGCTCAGTCGGCCAGCGCCAGCTCGTACTTCTCGGCCAGTGCCTGCATGGTGCCGTCAGCCTTCAGTTCGTCAAAGGCGGCGTCCACAGCGGCGGCGGCATCACTGCCCTTGCGGAAGGCCACGCCGTACTCCTCGGCGTTCAGCTCGTCCACAATTTTCAGGCTTGCGTAGTCGGTGCCTTCACCGATCATGGCGTTGGCAAGGGTCAGATCCAGCACAGCGGCATCTGCCGTACCGGCAGCCACTTCCATCAGGCAGTCGGTCTGCACGCTCTTGGAAACATAATCGGCCTTGGCAAGGTTCTCGTCGCCCTGAATGGCAGCTTCGCCGGCAGAACCAGCCTCGGCCACCACGGTCTTACCGGCAAGGTCGGCGGTGGAGGTATAGGCTGTGCCCTCCTTTACCACCACGACCTGTGCGTTCTTGGCGTAAGCCTTGGTGGTGGCGGTGTTGGCCATGATATCCTCGGTCAGGGTCATGCCGTTCCAGATGCAGTCGATGCTCTTGGCGTCCAGTTCCACCACCTTGGTGTCCCAGTTGATCTCCACGAACTCCGGCTCTACGCCCAGCTTTGCGCACACAGCAGTGGCAAGTTCGGTATCAAAGCCGGTAAAGTTGCCGTCGGCGTCGGTGTAGTTCATGGGCTCGTACACGGTATAGCCGATGACCATTTTGCCCTTGCCCTTGATGTAGTCCAGATCGCTGCCCGCTGCGGCAGAAGCCGAACTGGCTGCACTGCCGGAAGCAGATGCCGCAGCAGAGGTGGATGCACTGCCGCCGCAGGCTGCAAGGCTCAGTGCCAGAGCACCGGCCAGAAATGCACTTGCAATACGCTTGAGCTTCATATCTTTTTCCTCCCATAGGGGACGTTCTGCGTCCCGCTTCCCTCTTGATTTACCATTTTACCATGCTAAAGTGGTAAACTGTGGTTATAGAATAGCGCGTTTGCCACCGTTTTGCAAGAGGAAACCTTTATTTTTTGCACAATGCACTGCTTTGCCCCGCCTGTAAGCCCGCTTTTTGTGGGAAAGTGTGCACATACCCCTTCCGGCTTTGCGCCTGAGGGGGTATCCATAAAAAATCCCCCCGCACTTTTTGTGCAGAGGGACATCCTGTTTTTATGATTACTGCTCCGCCATGGCCTTCAGCGCCGCTTTTTGCAGGTCGGTAACTGAGATGGTGCACAGCGCCTTCAGGTCGGCATCCGTGCCGTCTGTGGAGAGCTTGCCGATCTCCACGGCGTTTTTGCCCTTCAGGTAGCCGCACCAGCCTGCGCTGTGCTCGTACCATTCCTTGCCTAACGCGCTTGCGCTGCGCATTCCGTAGCGGTCGCCCAGCTCGTTTTTGGTGTACACCGGCTCCCGCGGGGCAGACACGGTGCCGTCCGCGCTGACGGTCAGCTCCGGCTCGGTCATATCGCCGATAGCGCTGGTCACCCGGGCGTTCTCGTCCATAGTCACCACTGCCAGCGTGATTTTTGCCTGTACCTGCGCGTCCTTGTCATCGGTGCCCGCAAGCCCCTGCGGCATTTCTGCCACCTCTACGCCCAGCTTGACCGTATCACCCCGGGCAGCGCCCAGCACCTGCGCATTCTCGCAGGCGCGGACGACAGCATCCCGGTAACGGTCCACCGCGATGGTGCAGCCGGAGAGAAGGTCTGCCTCCGTGGGCTTGCCGTCCGCATCCGTTTTCAGCTTCTTCACTTCGTCCGGAGTCTTGCCCTCAAGCCAACTGCCAAAGGCGTCTGCCTGCTCTGCCCAGCCCTTTTTCAGGCCGGACACCTCTGCCAGTGGGTAGTCCTTGCCCTTCTGGCGCTTGGTGCGGGTGTCGGTGGGGGTGGTCACCTTGCCGGTGCTGTCCGCACTGACTGAAAGCTCCAACTCGTCCAGTGTTACCCCGGCCAGCTTGCCGTCTGCATCCAGCAGCACGGCAGCCGCTACGGTGGGGATGTTGCCCGCACGGTCTGTGCCGGTCGTCTCGGTCAGGACCCCCAGCCCGGTGCGCCACGCCGCGCTTTGCGCTGCACTGCTGCCCACAGAGGTGCTGCCGCTCACAGAACCGGAGCTGCTGCCGGAGTTTCCCCCGCCACAGCCGGTCAATGTCAGTGCTGCCGCCAGCGTGCAGCACAAAAACCAACGCGATGCCTGTTTCATATCGTCACATACGCTCCCTTTCCGTGCCTGCATTGCAGACGCAGGCTTTGGAGCTAGTGTACCCCGCCGCGCGGGTTTTATGAGCAAATGTTTACATCAGCGGGCTTAACAGCCGTAGCACGCTGTCCAGCACCGTACCCACCAGACCGGTGCGGCAGTCCGCGCACTGCACTTCCCGGCACTGGGGCAGGGTGCGGCGCACATCGTCCCGCAAAGCCAGCACCTGGCTGTTTTGCAGCAGCAGCACCCCGCACTCGAAGTGCAGAAACATACTGCGGTAGTCCATATTGATGCTGCCCACCACCGCCGCGCGGTCATCGCTGACGCAGCACTTGGCGTGGAGAAAGCCCGGGGTGTACTCGTAGATGCGCACCCCCGCCCGCAGCAGGGGCAGATAGTACGAGCGGCTCAGCCGGAACACCAGCTTTTTGTCCGGGATGCCCGGCAGCACCAGCCGCACATCCACCCCGCGCTTGGCGGCGTTGCGCAACGCGTCCAGCATCTCCTCGCCAATGGCGAGATAGGGCGTATAAAAATAAACGTACTGCTGTGATTGTGCCAGAATGTCCAGATAGACCGTTTCTGCCACCGGCTCCTCGTCCAGCGGGCTGTCTGCGTAAGGCTGTACGACTCCATCGCTGGCAGGCAGCACCGCAAGCTGCGGACGGAAGGTGCTGTAATCCTGCTCAAAGGGACGGAAGGCATTCCAGAAATCCAGAAACATTACGGTAAAGTTCCACACCGCAGCGCCCTCGATGCGCAGACCCGCGTCCTTCCAGTAGCCGAAGCGGGTGATCGCGTTGATATATTCATCGGCCAGATTGATGCCGCCGGTGTAGGCTACTTTGCCGTCTATCACCACGATCTTGCGGTGGTCGCGGTGGTTCATCACCAGCGAGAGCAGCGGCACCACCGGGTTAAAGGGAATGCAGCGGATATGCGCCCGCTCCATGCGCACCACAAAGTCCTTGGGCAGACCCAGCAGGCTGCCGAAGTCATCGTAGATCAGCCGCACGTCCACCCCCTGCGCCGCTTTGCGCCGCAGAATGTCCTCCACGCCCTGCCACATCTTGCCCTGACTGACGATGAAAAACTCCAGAAAGATGCTCTTTTCCGCCTTTTCAAGGTCGGCCAGCAATGCCGGATACATGGCTTCACCGCAGGAGAAATACCGGGCGGTGGTGTTCTGCCATGCGGGGTAGCAGCCGTATTGGGTCAGGTAACGGCTCACGCCCCGGTTTTCATCGCACAGCCCGGCGGTCTGTCCGGGCTGCTGAGCGCGGTCTGCCCGGTGCGCCTGCTCCACCGCCTGCATTTTGCTGCGCAGACGGCGGGAGGGCCGCTTGTTGCCAAAGGCCAGATACAGCGCACCGCCCAGCAGCGGCATCATGCCGATGAGGACGAGCCAGATGATCTTATAGTCGCTGTTCTCGTCCTTCCGCACGAGGTAGAGGGTGATGAAGAGGCTGAGGACGTTCAGCCCCGCATTCACCCACACCTTTCCGGCGGTGAGGGAGAAGAAAGCCCAGAGCAGCCAGCCGATCTGCAGCAAAACAAGGGCCACTGTAACCGCGGCCCTGTTGATGACACGATTGAAGAACCGTACGACCGGCAGCCGAAAGAACATCTGCGCCTCCCCCGCTGCCCTTCGGCAGCATTTTTATGGGAATAGTATAGCGCAGAGATGCGGAGATTTCAAGCTCAGGCGTCCGCGTCCTCGAAGCCCACCATGAGGCCGCCCAGCTCGGCGTAGTAGCTGCACAGGCCGCCGCACTCGGTCACCCGCACCTGTGCGCCCTCAAAGACCGCCTTTATCATATGCATCAGGCGCTCGGCGGCGGCGGGGTTGCCGCAGTGGGCAATGATGACCTTGCCGTTCGTGTAGCCGTGGCCTTTGAGCTCCAGCACGATGCGCTCGAGAGCGCCGTGCTCGCCGCGGGTCTTGCAGAGGACGTCCAGTTCGCCCACATCGCTGGCCTTGCCGATCTGTCTCTTATACACATCTGACGCTGCCGACGACTTAATAG
>ERZ1026944.757-NODE-757-length-12022-cov-4.051976_pt1 | contig 12022 bp, 5 predicted proteins | sample MGYA00519569_ERZ1026944 | MGnify/ENA primary metagenome ERZ1026944 (study PRJEB26926, sample SAMN06164618) | human gut metagenome | biome: ENVO:00009003; feature: ENVO:2100002; material: ENVO:00002003 | host: Homo sapiens | place: USA | collected 2012 ... | reverse complement strand
TTTCCGGACAGCGTAAACGATGATGTATCGCTTCTGACAAAGCACGCCGCGGATGGGATCAACGAATTGTTACTGGTTGAAACGACGTGCATGAATGCCGGAATGCCGAGGTCGTTCGATACGGCCGTCGCGTCGGCAAATGAAAAATTGAAAGATATAGACAACTTCCTTCTGTTTATCGATGTTGTACGGGCGCGTAACGCGCAGATCAGACCGTTGCCGCTGCGGGTGATTCGAGACGGCAAAGTCGAGATAGATGATTCGGCGGAAGAGCGTGGTTTGTCGGCACCCTCGGCACTCTCCGCTACGGATATCATACCCAATGTCGATCAGGTTCATGTCGGCAAACTTACCATCTGGGAACGGAAACTGCTCGACCTGACGCTGCGTAACAACCTGCTCAATACGCGTATCTTCCAAAATACACTTGAACTGATCTCGGTACAGATAGACGAATTGGAAGATGCATTGGCCGACGGACAGGAATTTCAGATTCTGGAGCGGCCGCAAGACTGGGACAACCAGTTGATGAGTGCAGGCATCTATCATAAACTTCACGCTTCGGATCCCGTAATCGATCTTGTAAAGGAAGAACTGAAACAACATCGTCTGCGCTCTTATTTGGATGTGATCACTCTGCGGATAGCCTTAACCGGCCTTTATCGCAAATCGCGCCTTCTGCTGGAAGAGAACGGAGCCAACACTCTTTACCTCGCCTTGGGCATGCTGAAATGGATGGAGACATCCAACAGTACGCGACCGCTTTTTGCTCCCATACTCCTGCTGCCGATAGAGATCATACGCAAGTCTGCAGTTCGAGGATATGTAATCCGCAGTCGTGAAGAGAGCCCTATGCTTAACATTACGCTATTGGAGATGTTGAGGCAATACTTCGGAATTCAGATCGGAGGGCTCGATCCGCTTCCACGCGACGGGAGCGGTGTGGATGTGTCGTTAATTCTCAACACGGTTCGCCGGGCTGTTATGACACAGAAGGGATGGGATGTCGAGAATCAGGCAATCATCGGCAACTTCTCGTTCAACAAGTTCATCATGTGGAACGACATACACAACAATGCCGACAAACTGAGCCGTAACAAGATTGTGGCAAGTCTCATGTCCGGCAAGTTGGAGTGGTCGGATGATGAGTCGGCCGAATCTGGGAACGTCGATCTGGATGAGAAATATCCGGCAGGAGAGATTGCTCTGCCTATCGAAGCCGATTCATCGCAATTCGAGGCTATATGTGCTGCAGTCGAAGATAAAAGTTTTATTCTGCACGGCCCTCCGGGAACGGGCAAGTCACAGACTATCACCAATATCATTGCCAATGCCCTGTACAAGGGCAAGAAGGTGCTTTTCGTAGCCGAGAAGATGGCGGCTCTACAGGTTGTGCAACATCGTCTGGAGTCGATCGGCATAGCTCCATTCTGTCTGGAACTGCACTCCAACAAGACGAAGAAAACCAACGTGCTTGAGCAACTCAAACGTACCACTGAAGTTACCAAACGCAAATCGAAAGAGGAGTATCGCATCGAGGCCGAGCAGATCAATGCGTTGCGCCATGAACTGAACGATTACGTATATGCTCTGCACAAACGGCATAAGGCAGGATTATCGCTCTACGATTGTTTTTCGGGGTATGTATCGGTTGACAGCGGGGCCGCGTTGATAGATCTTCCGGAGACTTTGTTGCAGGAACTTGATGAGGAGGGCCGAATCACCCGAGAACGAATGGTGGAGGAGTACAGTGCAGCGTGTCGTATCTGTGAAAATCCTAAGTCACATCCGTTGAGGGGAATAGGCCTAACTATCAGCTCGCCTGTCGTCAAGAACCGGGCCCGGAAGGAGCTGACTGACATGATCCGTATGTTACAGGCGTATGGTGACTTACGCCGATCTGTTGCTTCTCTTTTGGGGCTTGATGTCGATGGCCAAACACGTGCGCAAGATAAGGCTATGGCCGAGATTGTGCAGGTATTGCTCAAGGCGAGGGATATTCCAACCGGCTTGCTGGCTTTAGACGACATTACGGAAGTCTGTGAACTTATAGGCCGGGCAGTTCAAACGGGAGAGGAGCGAGACAGCCTGCGTAAACAACTACTTGAGCAATTCGATTTGCGCATTCTGACAGCCGATGTGGCGGCATGGGAGAAACAGTGGATAGAATGTCGTTCAAAATGGAAGTTGCCCCGAATATTGGGTCAGAACAGGTTGCTGAAGCATGTCCGGTCCTATGCAAAAGCATCAGTGCAACTGTCACCGGATCAACTGCCCGAACTTTTCTCAAGACTTGCCGCCTTCCAAACGCTGCAACATCAGCTCGATGAGCTAGGTAAGACCCTCATTCCGATTCTGGGCATATTGTGGAAAGGCGAATATGCGGAATGGGCCCGCATGGCCGACGCCCGAGTGGCGACATTGCGAATCGAACACGGTCTGTTGCAGGCGACTCGTGATATTGCTATGGCAATGGCAGCCAAACGTACTTTGCACACTAACCTCAAATGCGGGTTACAGCCATTCAGAGACCTGCACGCAGACATCTTGGAGCAGTTCTCCGCACAGGCTATTGCAATAGATGAACAGATTGCAAAGATAGCCAAACTGTTGCAGTCCCCCGACATCACCAAGGCGGATGAAAACAGTATCGAAACGCTGATGGACACCTTCGCCGAGTGGTCAGCTCATCTGGATTTGCTGCACGATTGGACTGCATATAATCGGCAGCGGCAGGAACTCTTGTCTGCGGGTCTCGAACCTGTCGTCCGTGCTTTTGAAGAGGGTCGGATTGCTGTTTGCGACATAGTCAATTGTTATAGGAAGAGTCTCGTCAAGTCATACGCCGACTACATTCTGACGCAGGAGCCCCGAATGAGTACTTTTCACGGAGTAATGTTCGAGGAAAAGATCCGTCGTTTCAGATCATTAAGCAAACACTTCGAGCAACTCACACGCAAAGAGTTATATGCAAGACTGGCATCATCGCTGCCCTCTCTACAAAAAGAGGCCGCGCAGAGTTCCGAAGTCGGCATCCTTCAGCGTAATATACGTAACGGAGGTCGAGGGACTTCGATCCGCCGTCTGTTTGACCAAATTCCCGATCTGTTGACGCGGATGTGTCCATGTATGCTGATGAGTCCAATCTCCGTAGCCCAATATATCGATGCCGGGTTGGCACCATTCGATCTGGTCATCTTCGACGAGGCGTCGCAAATGCCGACCAGTGAGGCTGTAGGTGCCATTGCCCGTGGCCGCAATGTAATTGTTGTAGGCGATCCCAATCAGATGCCGCCGACGGATTTCTTTTCAACAAATACATTCGACGAGGATAATGCCGACAAGGAGGATCTCGAAAGTATCCTCGACGACTGTCTGGCCTTGTCCATGCCTTCGAAACATCTGCTATGGCACTATCGCAGCAAACATGAGAGCCTGATTGCCTTCAGCAATGTAAAATATTACGACAACAAGCTGCTTACGTTCCCTTCGCCGGATGATCTGACAACGAAAGTCCTCTTCCAATATGTGAAAGGGACATATAGTCGCGGCTCCTCTCGCCATAACCGGGCCGAAGCTGAAGCCATTATCCATGAGATCGAGGCTCGATTGAAGGATCCCGAAAAAGCAAAGCAAAGCATAGGTGTTGTTACGTTCAACTCGCAGCAGCAATCGTTGATCGAGGATCTGCTGAATGATCTATATAAGGAGAATCCGGCTTTGGAGACGATGACCTTGGAGTGCGCAGAGCCGATCTTTATCAAGAACCTTGAAAATGTTCAGGGCGATGAACGTGATGTGATTCTTTTCTCGGTCGGATTCGGTCCCGACAAGACGGGACGTATCACCTATAACTTCGGGCCGCTGAACCGTGCAGGCGGGTGGCGTCGATTGAATGTGGCAGTTTCTCGTGCGCGCTATGAAATGAAGGTTTTCTCGACACTTCGGGCCGATCAGATCGACCTGAACCGAACCTCGGCTGAAGGCGTTGCAGGACTCAAGGCGTTTCTCGAATACGCCGAAAAGGGTCGTGCGGCGATATCTTACCAGACGGCATCAGAACATATAACAGAAGATGCTTTATTGCGTTCAATCGTAGATGAGCTAAAAGCGAGGGGTTATCAGGTGCGAATGAATGTCGGATGTTCTGGATATCGTATTGACATCGGTATCGTTGATCCGGAGCGTCCCGAGAAATATCTGATGGGAATTTTGTGCGACGGCTACAATCACAATGCAGCCCGCACGGCCCATGATCGGTTTGTGACCCAATACAACGTATTGCGGATGCTCGGGTGGAGACTTCATTACGTATGGGCCATGGATTGGTGGGAGAATCGCGAGCGGACAATCGCGACGCTCATCTCTGCCATCGAGCAAAAGGATCAATCCATGCCGCCGGAAGAGACGGATAAAACAATATGGCAACTGCATGATGAAGCATTACAATCGACACCGGCAGTATCAGAGGAGACCGAACGCAATGACGAGATGGGTACTTCGGTGCAGCCCGAGTTGACTGATACGGTGAATAATAGATACATAAAACCTTATCAGGTCGCTGTTTTGGATTATACCCCGGCTCCATCGGGTGATTTTGCGCAGGGATATTACGATTCAGAGGCCCTGAATAAGATACATGCAGTTGTAGAGATCGAGGCACCGATCAGCCGAACGCTGCTGTGCAAGCGCGTCTTAAGTTCTTTTGCTATCAATCGAATGGGGCCACGCCTTTCTGCCCATATGGATCTTTTGTTGGGTCAGTCCGGATTCAGAACTACGGGTGAAAAGTCATGCTTTTATTGGAATAACGGACAAGATCCGGAATCGTATGATATATACCGTCCAGAATCGGGACGAGAGGCATTGGATATTGCTCCGGAGGAGGTCGCCGTGGCCGTGTGTAGAATATTGGAAGAGCAGGGATCGTTGTCGGAAGATGATCTGCTGCGGGAGGCCGCTCATCGTTTCAACTATGCACGGATGGGAGACAATGTCACGGCATCTATGAGACGAGGAATTGATTATGCCGTGGAATCAGGCAGAGCAATAAGAGACAAAGGGAAGATAAAAGCAGCCAGAGCGGACCAGTGAATATGATGAGATACGGCAAAACATGTGTGATGGATTTGCATAACATGTTTCTTTTATCAAACTTCCGCAGCCCGAATGTTGGGGCGTGAGTTGTATTGATAAACTGCGACGAGATGCACAATCCGCATCATTCTCACAAAAGCTTCTGGCGACTCATGTTATATTGAATCAGATAACAGAATCGGTCTATATGGGATGGCCAATACAAGAAAATGGATTTCTACCCCATGTAGAATACACCGTCATTTTCTCTTTTGGCTGCAAATCTTATAAGCAATCCGGATATAAAGGTTGGTCCCCAACGGTTACTCCGTTCAAGCAAAAAATACCTCATTGGAGATCCAAAATATCCGCGAATCCAACCTCGATTTTACAGCCCGTTTTGGCGAAATAAACCCCGACATGCTCTATCTTTGCAGACAAGGTCAGTCGGGGCTCAAAAGAGTTATTTTTGCATCTCTCTATTAGGAGAGTGATAATGGAAGAATAGGTAACTTCTTGAAGCTCCTGTAGGAAATGAAGCCACGTTCTGGTTCAATGGAGAATTTGCGCATGAAAAACTGGAATAAAGATTCAAGAGCGATGGAAATACATAATCTGCTGGATGTCAAATCAAGAGTTGAGCTACGTGAATGGCTGATAAAGAACCATAGAACGGAAAAAGAATGCTGGGTGATCGTCAAGCGTGGAAAGCCAACAGATGACATCTCTTTCTGGTATATTGATGCCGTAGAAGAAGCCCTATGCTTCGGTTGGATAGACAGCACCACAAAGAAAATAGCAGACGGAGTGACTGCCCAGAAACTTTGTCCCAGAAAACCACGAAGCAACTGGTCGGAACTGAACAAGGAAAGATGCCGCAGAATGGAACGCATGGGACTGATGACCGATGCCGGAAGAGCCGTTCTGCCGGATATGTCGCCTGATGGTTTCAACATTGATAAGGATATACTGCAAAGACTGCAGTCCGATCCGGTAGTGTGGAACAATTTCTGTCAATTTCCCGATTTATATAAGAGGATCAGAATTGATACGATTCAGATAAAACGGAATGATCCAGACCTTTACGAGAGTCGGTTGGTCAAATTCATAGAGAATACGCGGAAAGGATTGCTCTATGGGGAATGGAATGATAATGGAAGATTACTAAAATACTGAATGATATTAATACATCTCTATTTTTTACTACTGTTGCACTACATACAGAAACATCTGGCTCATCAACTTTACTGTCATGATGAGCATACTTATCGAACAGCTCATAAATATAACTGATGCCATCTTCTTGGGGCATTTTGGTGAAATAGAATTGGAAGTATCGGCACTTGCCGGGATATGGAATCTTCCGTTATTCTGTACCTTCATTTGTACCGACCAGAAAAAGTAGACTTGTATTGGTGACTTTACTTTATCCCCGTATTCATAATACGTTCATTAAAGTAAAGTCAAAATAAGGGAAGAAAAGAGATGGCTGCGCCATGGCTAAATGGTTCCAGCCATTTTATCTTTTGGCTGCAAAACTTTTAAGAGCCCAGGGGCAAAGGCTAAGCAAAGCACTCTATCAGCTCACCCAAGATGATGGCTGACAACCCCAAAAATATCCGTGAATCCACCCTCGATTTTACAGCCCATTTTGGCGAAATAAACCCCGACATGCCCTATCTTTGCAGACGGGGTCTGTCAGGGCCTCAAAGGGCCGTTTTTGCTTTTTTCCCTCTTTTCGGAGTGCGCTGATAAAAAAAACGTTAAATCTTCGATTTTTCGCAAAAAAACAAGTAAATTTTTGAGTAGTCTAACTTTTAAGATGTAACCAATTGATAATCAATGAGAATATGATGCATCGGCAGGTAAATACCTGATTATCAAATAGTTAAATTGATTGTAATCGATTAATATGGCGCTCTTTATGGGGCGCCTTTTTTGTTGCACAAGTATCGTTGATAATCGTTGCTAAGCCTTTTTACGCCATTTTTTGTACCTCTTGTGTACCTCACCACGAAAATCTGAGGATTATCGTTGGCAAGGTCGTGGAGAACTTTTACGCCATTTTACGGGATTTTACGGAGTTATACAAAAATATTGGAGAAATAAGGAGAAATAACATGAGTAGCAACATTGAAATCAGACGAATCTGTGCGTGGTGCAAGCAAGAATTCATTGCGCATAAAATGACTACAACCTGTTGTTCGCACAGATGTGCAAACCTTCTGTATAAACAGAAGAAACGTGAAGCTTCTATTAAGGCTAACAACCAAATTGTCGAAAAAGTCATCAAGGAAAAGCCGATTGAGAAGATCAGAGACAAGCCTATTCTTACTATCACAGAAGCTGCCACATACATAGGCGTAACCCGACCTACTCTTTATGGCTATCTGAAAAGAGGTGAATTAAAAGCCTCCCGACTTGGATATAAATTTCTATTGAAAAAGGAAGATATTGATAACTTATTCAATAAGCCTATAGAATTTAAGATTCCGGTAAGAGACAAACCTTCCATTAATGATTTCTACACCACCGCCGAAGTCAAGGAAAAGTATGGCGTAAAGGATTCCTGGATATTCCATATCGGAATATGGAATCGACATGGTGGAATGCATTCTGATTGAAGATAACGGAAGAGCTCATTTCCTGGCAAAGCAGTTCGACCGGATAACCGGGGCAAAGGTACACATGCAGATGCTCTGCAACATCGCGCACTTCGATTACCGGCTCCTCTGGGCTTACTCCTACGAACAAGTGTTCGCTGTAATGCGAGGTCCGCGGCTCACCTACAAGAAGGCTCAAGAGATGTTCCGCAGAATGGTGTTCAACGTCGTAACTTACAAATCTGGACGGCCACACGAAGGCCGTCTCTTTCCAGATAGACTGAAAATGGAAATAGCTCCTTTCTCTGCCATACACATAGGTTACGCCTACAATCACGACGGCCAGTAGACCTCGGCCCACCAGATGTCGATAAACGGCAAATTCAGCGGCATCACAAAAGACGTCCTGCTCGAATGTGCGGCCAAAAACAACATCAAGAATAGCCGCACGGATTATCGACGACGTGTACCAGACGGCATAAGGATGGCCGGAAATCGTCCGGGAATGTGAAGTGTCACTAAAGATGATCTAAGAGATCCGGCCAAATATGGGTCTTCTGATTACTACTATTATCACAGATGCTTTATCTCCACGTCATACATGATATTTTGATTCTTAGATGAAATATATATATTACACTCTGTGCCATCTACAGTATCAATATATCTTATATTATTTCCCAAGAACCAGCCATTGGGAATTCCACCATTCGGATAAAATATCAAACATTCTTTTCCTGCCTCAACTCTCAATTCTCGCCAATGAGGAAGGGATCCTCGCCGGTCAGACCTGATTCCCAGCTGAATTGTCGATCCTAATACACGGTTACAGAAATCTCGCAACACTTTATCTCGGATCTGATTATCCTGTAAATTGTCAGTAATTCTTGCGTTATTGGTCCTTCCGTCCCAATACTCTTCCATTTTGAAATCGAGTCTAACTTCTTCCGGTTTGAGAATATCAATCATTCGTTTGACAAATTGCACTGTAAGTAGCATGCCAAGTTCTGATTTCAAATGTTCGTCCTGATAGACAAAGCGTACGCTTTGTCTACCATGCCGCTCCATAAAAGACGTGATGGCGTTTTGGCACTCGTGCTCGATACCGCAGACCGTATCGAAGAGCTTACAGACCTGGGTCTCCGTCCTGGATGGAATCACGAACTTCCAACTGTTACCAGCGTTGGGATTTACAGGTTCCAAACGGTCAGCTTGGAGTATCGTAGCCATCCCCGGAAGTCGGTAGCAGGCATCTCCGCCCCAATTTCCATCAAGGCGGGCGGCAGCGTCATCTTCTGTTACATACAGATCATTCCCTATGGCTGCTATCGGCCATATACCTCGAGTCAATACAGTTTGCGTCTGACGTAACGAAACATTCGCCTGACAACGGACCAGGATCAGATATGTTGGGTAATCGATGACCTTCCCTGTTCCATACAAACACAGGGATGTATTTGCCGGCGTACAGTTTTTGTACCACAGAGATCGATTGACAGATAAAAATTCTTCATATTGTCCTACGGAGTCGGCCGTGGCATAGATCGTAACCGGCTTTCCTTCGGACAAGGCCCGAAGAATATCCGATTTCAAGGTAAACGAAATCTGAGCCCGCTGAGAAAGCTCCTGGATAGAGTCTGGGAGTGTTTCACGCATCTTATATTCTTCATCCAACCATCTCTCGGCTGCCTTCAGATCTATCTTGCCATTGTTATTACTGGTATAGCGGTCTATCAGCATGTCTGGAGTTATAGTCCGGATTGATCCACGAATATGATCCAGAACCTCATAAATCAGCCCATTCATGCATAGTCGATTGGAGTAACCGGCACCGCCTTTGGCCTGGTCATACACACACAACGACCCAAACGAGGTGATCAAATAATCAATATCACCCCGATTAATACCGGTACGAGCTGCCAATTCACTACATATCAACATACCAAGCGTATGAAGCAATTTAGTTCCATCCGACACCCATGCCGGAACTTTGATGTCGATCTCGGTATAGTCTGTCTGTATGGTATCACCCAGCACCACATTGCGCAACAATCGATTTTTGCTCGGGTTAAACACGCAATATCTATCAGTCTCAATAGATTTATGACATATCCGCCCATTTGGATTTGACATAAAGGAATCTGGCAAATTTACCTGATTCTGCGTTGCTACACAAAACTCTACTTCCGCTCTCCCGCACTTCGGACAAACACAAAATCCATATCCCATGCCTACATTGTAAAATAAAATAGCAGAAGTAATATCTTCTGCAGCGCTACGCACTCGAATCAAACGTGAACTATTACGTTGCGGCCAAGGTTCTGTCCCGACCAAAGCAACCTCTGTCCTGTAGTATGGGGACTCGCGGATAAATCGATCTGCAGGATGATTGTAGTCATAAACAAAGGTCAGTGGACGAATCATGGTTAAAGCAGTCTGACCATTAACCCTAAAATGTTGGCTTCCAGGCGTTCCATCTAGAAAGATCTGCCCGTCATTATTCTGGGTAATAGAGACAAAATCCGTCTGTTGCCCATACATGTTACTCCATCGCAACCCTCCGGATACATAACACTTATTCCCCAAAACAACAATACTTCCCGGTGCATATTGCGACAGAGCCTGCCGAAGCATATAGGAGGGCTTGTCCTGACTACTATAATAGTCGGACTTGGTGCTGAATCCCACCACATTAACCGGCATGGCAGCATTGGGTGTCACCTGATGTGTCGCCAGATATTGCGCCAAATTAGTTTTTAGCAGGGCTACAAAAGTTGCTTCCAACCGAGCCATATATCTATTATTATTCCGCCGAGGATTGGTGTACTCATCCTTGAGATACTCGAATCGATCTTTTAACTCCAGATAAGCGTGATCAAGCATGCTCACCGTAATTTGCGCAGCCTCTGCCACTGTCATCTCTGACAAGGCAGTTCCCGCAATCAATGAAGAGAGAATTTGTTGATCAGGAAGTCCATTGCCCGATATGAGTTGATTCCTCAACGTAAAAAAGGGGGTCACATCAGTATCAAGGCAAAGTCCTCGGGCCGGACCGACCGAATCAAAATCGGGATCGATGACCTTTCTTTCTTGGTCATCAACAAACTTGTATGGAGTAAAGAAATCAATGATTCGATCATTCAATCCGGGAGCATTGCCACCATCTCCCACGGTTCGGATCATGAGAGCTGCAATATGCCGTTTAATCAATTGTGGACAATTAAGATCAACATTAGGAACATCGAATGGCCGAACGATCAGATTCAAATAGGGATTCTGCATGGTCCGTAATCCCACAGGATCACTGCCACATAACGTTACTGCGGCACTGCGGCACTGCCCATTTCGGCCGCTTCGACCTGCGCGCTGCTTGTAGTTCGCTGGATGAGGTGGTACGGAGTTCATCTCCACCAACTCCAAATCGCCAAGATCTACACCCATCTCCATGGTTGTCGAGCACGTTAAAATATTGATTTTATGCTCCCTGAATTTCTGCTGATAGACATCCAACAACTTCCTCTTGATCTGGGCAGTATGCTCCGCTGAAATATAAATTTTCGGATTCAGATAATATTTTGCCGTCTGACGAGATACTGAGTTAAGGATGCGTCTATGGACTTGGCACCACGTCTGTACCTCCCCGACCGTCGTGCATGAAAAATCATACGGAATCCACTCCTCTCCCTTAAGCGGTTCTACTTTGTGTAGCTGATGGTTTTCATCCCAATACGGAGAGTAACCCTTAAATACATAAGGCAGCGGACGGTGTGTCACAGGGCATAACCAGGCTTTGCGATACAGCTGTAGTTCCATCTGGGCAAGATTGAGTTGGATCTTGTCATTGGATTGCCAACCTCCTTCTCTACAATAAGTTTTACACCATCAATTTTTTTGATGACTACAATATCATCTTTATGAAACTCTTCTTTGGAAACTGCACTCCAGCGTTTGCCATCAACTTTTACTTCACCAACGTTATTTTTTGAAATATCCATTGTTACAACACCTTCCATACCAATTACCCTATCTGAATTAGTCGCTACTTTTTTACCTTTTCTTATTTTTTGTGATAATGGTTTAGTACAAACTAAAACTATAATACTTGTTAACAAAAAGACACCAATTTGAATAAAAATATTATCGCAAAAGTATGCAACAACACAACTTACTAATGCCCCAATCGCAAACCATATAGTAACCAGATTAACAGTAATTATCTCAAAAAAAAGCAAGATTATAAAAGCAACAAACCACATACCAATCATATCGATACTCCTCCTAATCAAATTATAATAACTGTCTCTTATACACATCTCCGAGCCCACGAGACGTAGAGGAATCTC
>ERZ1026944.748-NODE-748-length-12142-cov-6.799537_pt1 | contig 12142 bp, 9 predicted proteins | sample MGYA00519569_ERZ1026944 | MGnify/ENA primary metagenome ERZ1026944 (study PRJEB26926, sample SAMN06164618) | human gut metagenome | biome: ENVO:00009003; feature: ENVO:2100002; material: ENVO:00002003 | host: Homo sapiens | place: USA | collected 2012 ... | reverse complement strand
GGCTGGTATGGGCAGTGGACTACGGCAGCCTGACCACCGGGCAGCGGGCGCGGGCGGGTGCGGTGCTGCGCAGCTGCGGCTTGCAGCCCGGCACTGCCGTAACCGAGGAGCTGCTGCGCACCGGAGAGTACTCCCTGCTGGAAAGCGGCGAGTTCTCGTGGGCAAGCCTGAATTTTGAAAAAGGACGGCTTGTGGTGGAGGCCGCCCCTGCCCGTGCACGGCCTGAGATCGCCGCAGGCACCCTGCACGGGCTGCGGGCAAAGTGCAATGGAACGGTGCTGCGTACAAATCTTGCCAGCGGCACTATGCTGGTAGCCCCCGGGCAGACCGTAGAGGCCGGGCAGGGGTTGATCGGCACGGCACGCAGCGAGCGGGACGGCAGCCTTATCTTTGCCCCGGCGGCAGGCACAGTGGTGGCGCAGTTGGAGTGGCAGACAGACCAGAGCGTTCCGCTGGCAGAGACGATGTCGCTGCTGACCGGCGAAAACAAAACAAATTACCGGCTATTTTTCGCGGGGCACTCTGCCGCGCTTTCGTCCTCCGCACCCGATGGGGATGGGCTGTGCCGCACCCGGCATCTGCAATTAGAGGTTTTTGGTCTGCCCCTGCCCTGCGCGGTGGAGGAGACCACCTATTACGGGCAGCAGCAAAAAACGATGTACCGCACCGAGGTGCAGGCGCTTACACTGGCACGGTTACAGGGGCTGCGGGCACTGCACGAGGCTTTCCCGGATGCCGAGATCCTCGCCCGCCGGGAGGAATGCACCGTGCAGGAGGATACCCTGCATTACAATGCCGTGTATACTGTGGCGGCAGATATCTGCACATAACAAAAGGCGGACGATTTGGAATGGTCTCCGCTTTGCTCTGACCATGTTCAGCGGAAAGATTATTGTTTATTTACAGGAGGGGTCGAGAGGGAAAGCTTCAGCTATAAAAGCAACTTGCTTCGGAAACGCAGAAGCAAAAAAGGCGGCTGCACATAACTGCGCAGCCGCCTTTTGAAAAGCGGATTTTTTTATTGCACGGGATGTTCGGCTTCAGCGGCCTGTGCAGCCTGTGCATCGTACTCGGCAAGCAGGGCGTTCAGGTCGTACTGGTACTTGCTGTGGCAGAAGTGGCACACCACCTCACAGTTGGGGTCCTCGTCCCGCATCCGCACAAGTTCGGCACGGCCAAGGCTGAGCAGCATCTCCTTGGTGCGCTCGGCGCTGCAATCGCACTGGTACTGCACCGTGCGCTCGTCCAGCACGTTGGGGGCAAAGCCTGCCAGTGCCAGCTGCATCATGTCCTCGGGTGTCTTGCCCGCATGGAGCAGCTCGGTGACAGAGGGCATAGCGTTGATGTTCTTTTCCAACCGGTCGATCTCTGCATCAGTAGCGCCGGGCAGCAGCTGCACCATAAAGCCACCGGCGCAGAGGATGGACAAGTCTTTGTCCACCAGCACGCCCAGCGCCATCACGGTAGGCACCTGCTCGCTGTACGCATAGTAGCTGGTCAGATCCTCAGCGATCTCGCCGGACACCAGCGGCACCTGCCCCACCGTAGGCTCCTTTTGCAGGCGGTTATCCCGGATAACGGTCAGCACGCCGTCCTTGCCCACAGCAGTGCCCACGTCCAAGTGGCCGTTGGCTTTCGCGGGCAGCTCCACCAGCGGATTGTCAATGCAGCCCTTCACATTGCCGGTGCCGTCGGTGCAGGCGATGAGCACGCCCGCAGGGCCGCCGCCCGCCACACGCAGGGTGATGCGGTCGCGGTCATCCTTGAGCATGGAGCCCATCAGGGTCGCACCGGTGAGCAGACGGCCCAGTGCCGCGCTGCAGGTGGCGCTTGTGGTGTGAAGCTTTTCTGCTTTACGGACAATATCGGTGGAATCCACACCGCAGAACACGACACCGCCGTTTTCGGACAGGCCGCGGATCAGGTTTGCCATAGGTTATTCCTCCAGTTGTGTATACTGTTTTGTTGCGCAGAAGAAGTAGCGCTGGCTTTCCTCGGTCAGCGGGCCGAAAGTCTCGCCATCGCAGACACTTTCCAGCGCAAAGCCGTGCTTTTCCAGCGATGCACGGATGGTAGCCAGATCATAGGTATACTCGCAGAATTCCTCGTGGAAATGCTCGCCGGTCTCGTGATAATCAATGTCCACCGTGATCTCCACCTTGCGGTCGGCGGCGTTATAGTGGTTGCGCCACACGCAGGCAGCATCCTCTTCCTCAAAGGTGAACGCGTTATCACCCAGAACCTTCTGGTGCTTATAGGGAGTGTTCATATCAAACAGGAACACTCCGCCCTTTTCCATAAAAAAGCCCGCGTTGGCAATGGCGGTATCCAGATCCGGGATGTGGTTGAAGGTATCAAAGGTGGATACCGCCGCCCGGATGGTGCCGTAGAGATCCAGCTTGAGCAGGTCCTGCCTCAGCAGCAGCAAACGACCGGAAAGCCCCAGCTGCTCGGCCTTATCCCGCACCACGCAGAGCATCTCCTCCGACTGGTCGATGCCGATCATATCGTAGCCCGCCTGCGTCAGCATCAGGGTCAGCTCCCCGGTGCCGCAGCCAAGGTCGGCCACAATGCCGTCATGGATGCCGTGGGCTTCCAGCTTTGTATGGATCTGGCTGTACAGGGCATCGTAGTCCGCTTCGCCGTTGAATTCATCGTAAAAATAGGCAAATTCGTTGTAAGCCATGGCGTTACTCCGCTTCCTCGTTTTCCGCAGCCACTGCGGCGTTGAGCACTGCTTGCAGCTCCGGGATGCCGTAGCCGTTTTCGCCGCTGGTCAGCACCACTTTCTGGCAGCCGTAGGGGCGGCAGATGTTTTCAAAGTCCTCCTGCGTTTTGGCAAGCTGGCTCTTTTTCAGTTTATCCGCCTTGGTCAGTGCCACCACATAGGGGATGCGGTGGTAGTGCAGATAGCGCAGCATCTGCAAATCGTCCGCGCTGGGGGCATGGCGGCAGTCCAGCAGCTGCACCAGCAGGGTGTGGTGGCGGGGTGCCTCGAAGTAGCTGTTGATGAGGTCATCCCAGCGCTCGCGGTCGGCGTTGCTCACTTTGGCGTAGCCGTAGCCCGGCAGATCCACAAAATAGCAGTCATCCACCGAATAGAAATTGATGGTAGCCGTTTTGCCGGGCGTACTGGACACGCGCGCCAGATTTTTGCGGCTGCACAGCTTGTTGATCAGGCTGGATTTGCCCACGTTGGAGCGCCCTGAAAAGCTCAGCTCCGGGCGGTCGCTTTCGGGCAGCTGGCTGGAAATGCCATAGCTGGCAATAAAATCGGCTTTATTGAAGATCATGGCGTGTTCCTTTCTGGTATTTCAGCAGACAGCGCCCGGCTGGTTCTTCTCAGGCGCGGCGGGGATGCGGCTTTCCCCTGTTTTGGACTTTTTGGTGCGGGGACGGCCTGCGGTGCTCTTTGCTGCCTTCGGCTTGAGCAGGGCGGCAGCCAGCACCTGCGAAAGGTTCTGCATGGGCAGGAAAGTCAGATTCTTCTTGACCTCCTCGTCCACGTCATACAGATCAGGCTCGTTATCCTTGGGGATGAGCACGGTCTTCATACCCTCACGGTAGGCAGCCATGCTCTTTTCCCGCAGGCCGCCAATGGGCAGCACATTGCCGTGCAGGGTGATCTCGCCGGTCATGGCCACATCGCCGCGCACCGGTACGCCGGACAGGCAGGACACCAGTGCCGTGGTCAGGGTGACGCCCGCAGAAGGGCCGTCCTTGGGCACAGCGCCCTCGGGGGCGTGGATGTGCAGGTCGCACTTCTTCAGCCGCTCGGGGTCGATGCCGTATTCCTCGGCGTGGACGCGCACCCAAGTGACTGCCAGCTGTGCGCTCTCCTTCATCACATCGCCCAGAGAGCCGGTGACCGTGATCTTGCCGGTGCCGTTGTCCATGACCTGCACCTCGATGGGCAGGGTCTCGCCGCCTACGCTGGTCCATGCCAGACCGTTGGCGATGCCCACAGCGTTAGTGCGGTTGAGGAAGTCCGGCTTGACGATGCGGGGACCCAGCAGTTCCTCCAGCATGGCGGCAGTCACCGCCACGCTCTCCACCTCACCGGAAGCGATCTTGCGGGCGCACTTGCGCAGCACGCTGGTGATGGTACGCTCCAGATTACGCACACCGGCCTCGCGGGTGTACCCGTCGATGATGCCGTAGAGTGCGCTCTGGTTCATGGTGACCTTGCCGGTCAGGCCGCAGGCCTTGAGCTGCTTGGGCAGCAAATGTTTGCGGGCAATGTTGTATTTTTCCACGCGGGTATAGCTGGGCAGCTCAATGACGTCCATGCGGTCCCGCAGCGGGCCGGGGATGCTGCCCAAGTCGTTGGCGGTGGTAATAAAGAGCACATGGCTCAGATCAAACGGGATATCGATGAAATGATCGTTGAAGGTGCTGTTCTGCTCCGGGTCCAGCGCTTCCAGCAGCGCAGCCGCCGGGTCGCCCCGGAAGTCCCCTGCCAGCTTGTCGATCTCGTCCAGCAGCATCAGGGGGTTGGAGGACTTAGCGGTGATCATGGCGCTGATGATCTTGCCGGGCATAGCACCGATGTAGGTGCGGCGATGACCGCGGATCTCGGCTTCGTCCCGCACGCCGCCCAGACTGATGCGCACATATTTGCGGCCAAGGCTTTCGGCGATGGAGCGCGCAATACTGGTCTTGCCAACGCCCGGAGGGCCTACCAGACAGATGATCTGTGCCTTCACGTCCGGTGCCAGCTTGCGCACGGCCAGCATTTCCAGAATGCGGTCCTTGACCTTTTTCAGGCCGTAGTGGTCCCGATCCAAAATCTGCTGGGCGCGGTGGATATCCAGATCATCCACGGTCATGGTGTTCCACGGCAGATCCAGACAGGTATCCAGATAGGTACGGATGACCGTGGCTTCCTGATTGCTGCTCTGCATCCGGGACAGGCGGTCTACCTCCTTGAGCAGTTTTTTCTCGCTGTCCTCGGCAAGGTGCAGCTCCCGGATCTTGCGGCGGTAATCATCGGCTTCAGCGTGGGTATCGTCCCCCTCGCCCAGCTCATCGTTGATGATGTGCAGCTGCTCGTGCAGGTAGTAATCGCGCTGGTTCTTGTCCATGGACTCGTTGACCTTTTCCGCGATTTCCTTTTCGATCTTCATCACCTGACATTCGCGGCGCAGCATCTCCACAAGGCGCTGCAGACGGCCGTTGAGGGTGTTCTCGTTCATCACGGCCTGCTTGTCCTCGTAGCGGAACAAGAGGTTTGCCGGCATATACTCGGTGAGGAACATGGGGTCATCGCTGGAAACGATGGTGAACACCACGTCCTTGGCAAGGCGCGGGTTCATGCCCAGATATTCGTCAAAGCCGGTCTTGAGGGCGCGGAGCAGCGCTTCGGTCTCTACAGCTTCTTCGGGCTTCGCGGCACGCACCGGAGCAGAGCGCACAGCAGAAAGCAGAAAATCGCCGGTGGTATCCAACTCGGTCAGCTTGGCGCGGTACTTGCCCTCCACCAGCACCTTGACCAGCTCGTCCGACACACGCAGCACCTGCTTGACCTCAGCTACTACGCCGTAGGTATACAAATCCTGCTGGGTGGGCTCGCTGGTCTCCATCTCCTTCTGGGCTACCAGAAATACATTGGAGTTATTGGCCATAGCCCACTCCACGGCGGCAATGCTCTTTTCCCGTCCGACTTCAAAATGAACAAGGTTGTTGGGGAACACCACCAGCCCGCGCAGTGCGATGGTGGGCAGATGGAGCTCCTTCCGCTCGACCTTGATGGTAACTTTTTCAGACATATACAAACACCTCCCGACTGCCGCTCGAGTTTCCATGCTGCGGCAGCTCTATCCTTTGGGGTCTTTTTGATAAAAATACAGTTGTTTCCTTATTATACAGATTTCCGGCCAAAATGCAACTGCCCTGCCGGAATGGTCGGTCAATCGGGGCGGTTTTCGTGGGTGTTGAAGCCCATTTTGCCCAGCGCGGGCAGCAGCGCCCGCAGGGTGACCGAGGTGAGCGCGCCCATAACAAGCCCCAGCACCAGCATGACCGGCGCGTAGTACAGCGACAAGGACGAGGAGATGATGACCCCTGCGCCCAGCAGCTGCCCCACGTTATGCGCCAGTGCGCCGCAGACCGACAGGATGAACCATGTAGGGCGCACCGGCAGAAGATAGTACAGCACCCACATCACCGCAAGGGACAAAAGCCCGCCGCACAGTGAGAGAAAGCCCGCCGTAAAGCCAGACACCAGAAAGACGAACAGCGCCTTGAGCACATCCAGCACCAGTGCCTGCCGGGGTCCCATGAAGAACAAGGCGTACATGACCACGATGTTGGCAAGCCCCAGCTTCATGCCCGGCAAAAGCCCCGGGATGACCAGCGTTCCCTCGATGAAGGAAAGCGCCATGGCCAGCGCAAACAGCAGACCGGACAGGGCGATATGCCGTGTTTTTTGATAGTTGCGGTGATTTTTAGGCATAGAGGATACGCTCCTTTATTCTTCGGGCTGCTGCGTCTGCTCGTAGGCTTCCTGCTCTTCCATGGCGGCTTCCCATGCGGCAAAAAGCTCCTCCTGATGGAAGCGCAGGTCACTCAGCTCATCGCTTTTCTGGCGCAGCAGGTCGGGGTCGTTGTACACCTCCGGGGAGTTGATCTCGTTGTCCAGCTCCACCTCGCGTGCACCGCAGGCCTCCATCTCATCCTCGCAGGCCTTGATCTTGGCGCGCAGCTCGGCGCGGCGGCGGCGCTGTTCCTTGCCGTAGCCGGCCTTGGCGGGCTCGGCCGCTTTCTGGGCGGCCTGCACCGGGGCAGCACGTCCCATCAGGGCATCGTAGCTGGGGTAGAGCACCGCCTTGCCGTCCTCAAGATAGAGGATGGGACAGGCCAGACTGTTCATCAGGTGACGGTCGTGGGTGACCAGCAGCAGGGTGCCGGTGTAGGCCATCAGTGCTTCAGTCAGGTTTTCGCGGGTATAGATGTCCAAGTGGTTGGTAGGCTCGTCCAGAAACAGCAGGTTCGGCCGTTCCAGCACGATCTCTGCAAAACGCAGGCGCGCCAGCTCACCGCCGGACAATGCCTCGCAGGGCTTGAACACGGTATCGCCCCGGAAGCCCAGCTTTGCAAGGTGGCTGCGCACTTCCAGCTCGGTCATACGGGGGTACTTGTTCCAGATGACATCAATGACCCTGCCCTGTCCCAGACGGTTCTGCTGCTGGGCAAAAATGCTGGGACGCGCCCCGGTGCCCAGCCGCACCATGCCGCCGGAGGGGCGGCGCTTGCCGTCCAGCACCTGCATCAGGGTGGATTTGCCCGCACCGTTGGGGCCGGCAATGATAAGCCGCTGCCCGCGGCAGACCGTATAGGTAAAGGGTTCCAGCAGGGTGCGCTCCCCGATCTTGATGCTGAGATTTTTCAGCATCACCAGCTCATTCCACGGCTCTACGTCATATTCAAAGCGGAACTTCAGCTGGTTGGTCTCGTCCTTGGGCGCCTCGGTGATCTCCAGCTTTTCCAGCTGCTTGCGGCGGCTCTGTGCCATTTTGGTGGTGGAGGCGCGCACAAGATTGCGGTCCACATAGTCCTGCAGCTTTTCAGCCAGTGCCACGTCGGCGTCATGCTGCTTCTGGCGCAGGGCATCGGCGGCTTCCTTCTGGGGCAGATAAGCCGAGAAGTTGCCCTTGTAGGTGGTCATAGTCTGGAAGGACACCTCCCAGATCTTTGTACAGACATTATCGAGGAAATAGCGGTCGTGGCTGACCACCAGCACCGCGCCGGAGTAGCCCTTGAGGTAATTTTCCAGCCATTCCATGGTGGCAAAGTCCAAGTGGTTGGTGGGCTCGTCCAGAATGAGGACATCCGGTTTTTCCAGCAGCAGCTTCGCCAGACGCAGCCGCGTCAGCTCGCCGCCGGAGAGCACTGCAATGTTCTTTTGCCATGTATCCTGTGCAAAACCCATGCCGGACAGCACCTTTTTGATGTTCACGTCCATGTTGTAGCCGTCGGCGGCATCCACGATATTCTGCAGGGCATCATGCTGTGCCAGCAGGTCGGCGTTATCGGGCTGGGCAGCCATGCGGCGTTCCAAGATCTGCATCTGCGCCATGGCATCCAGCACCGGGGCAAAAGTGGCGCGCATCTCGCCGTAGATATCCAGCGTGGCGTCCAGCTTTGCGTTCTGCTCCAGATAGCCCAGTGTTACCCCGTGGGTCACGCTGAACTCGCCCTCGTAGTCCTGATATTCGCCGGTAAGAATCTTGAGCAGAGTGGTCTTGCCTGCACCGTTCTGTCCCACAATGCCGATGCGATCTTCCCGCTCGACACTGGCGGTCACATCGTGCAGCACCACCTTTTCGCCAAAGGTCTTACCCAGTTTTTCCAAATGTATCAGCATAATTTGTTCCGTTATCCGTTCTTTTCAGTTACACCATTGGTTTCAGCACTGGTGGCGGCGGTTCTTCAGGCCAACGTTGGCCAGTTCCTCCTGCTCCATCACCAGCGGATACAGTTCCTCCAGACTGGCGATCTCGTAGGTGGGGATCACCTTGCCGGGGTTCTCGGCATGGTTGGGGTTATACCAGCAGGTATCCAGCCCGGCGTTGCTGCCGCCCTGAATATCGCTGGCCAAGCTGTCGCCCACCATCAGAACGTGCTCCCGGTTCTCCACGCCCAGTGCGCGCAGAGCCGCATCAAAGATGCGGGCATTGGGCTTTTCGCAGCCCATTTTCTCAGAGATGAACACATCCTCCATAAAATTCATCACGCCGCTTTCTGCCAGACGGCGGGTCTGCACTTTCTGGGCACCGTTGCTGACGATGGCCAGCGTTGCCACCTCGGAAAGCTCCCGCAGCACGTCCAGCACCTCCGGGCTCATCAGATCCGGGTGGGTGGACAGCTGCTCCAGATAAAAACGGTTCATCTCCACGCCGTCACCGGCGGCATCGATGGTCTTTAAGAAGCGACTGAACCGCTCGCCGAACAGCTTCTCGCGGCGGATCTGGCCTTTTTCCAGCTGCCGCCACAGTTCCTCGTTGATGGTGCGGTAGGTCTGCACGGTCTCGGCGTCCGGCTCGATGCCGTAGTTCACCAGCGTTTCGGCCAGCGCCTTGTTTTCCGCTGCGTCAAAGTTGAGCAGCGTATTGTCTGCATCGAACAGGATGCAATAATATTTTGCCATAGTATCTCACTTTCTTTTCAGCATTTCCCACTTTGGTGTATCAACAGGGAGAAGCCAGCCCCACCCCCGGCAGAGCTGGCTTCCCATTATTCAGAAACGATCTCATACGCAGACAGGTCTGTTTGTGCCGGGGTGTTGTCCGGACACATTGTTTTACCCTCGCAGGGCGTCAGACCACATTTCTGCATTTCTTCCTCCAGTGCGCTGTTATCCACGTTTTCCCAGTCGGTATCGTAGTAATCCACGCTGCCGTCGGTCACGTCATACTCGCCGGGCAGGGCGGGCGTGCGCATCGCTTCCCAGTACATAAGGCTCCACCTTCCTCTCCCGCCAGCCTATGCGGCGCAAGGAGGAAATGTGCCCTTAGTTGGCAGCTTCCTTGCTGGCGCTTACCTCGGTTTTGGAGGAAGCGGGCTTTTCCTCTTTAGAAGAGGCTGGTTTTTCCTCCTTGGAAGAGGAACTGCTCTGCGAAGAAGAGACGGGCTTTTCTTCCTTAGAAGATGCCGCAGAAGAGGCAGGCTTCTCCACCTTGGAGGAGCTGCCGGCGCTTTCAGAAGTACCGTTCGAGGAGGAAGAAGCGGGCTTCTCCTCCTTGGAGGGAGCCGGTTTCTCTTCCTTGGAAGAGGCCGGTTTTTCTTCTTTAGAGGAGGACGTTTCTTCCTTGGAAGAAGCAGGCTTATCCTCCTTAGAGGAAGCGCTGGAGCTGCTGGAGCTGCTGGTGCTGCCGGACGTTCCACCGCTGACCGTAAGTTCCAGCTTGTTGCTGGTGACGGTGCAGTCATTATAGCTGGCGGTGGCGTACACCCGGAAGGTGCCGCCCACCATAGAGGGGTCTACCTCGCCCTTTACAGTGGTCTTACCGGCAGCCTGTGTTACCTCGCTGCCGTTGACATACCAGCGGATGCTGGAAGCATCCAGATACTTGCCCTTGAGGGTCGCTTTAAAGGTATAGGAATCCCCCAGCCCAGCTTTACCGCTGCTGCTGACCTGGATAGAGGCCGCTGCAAACACAGCGGTCACATCCACGTTCTGGTCAAAATTGGTATCGGTGCGGGTGCGCTTGGTCACGCCATCGCTCCACTTGACGAACACATAGCCGTCCTCCGGCACAGCGGTCACCGTAACGCTCTGGGCGGCGCTAGTCACCTTGACGGTAAGAGACTTGCCGCTCTCGTCGCCGCAGGTCAGGGAGCCGCCGCCGGTTTTGTCCACGCGATAGTCCGCCTGATACTCCGTTTTTTCCTCAACAACAGAGGAGGAGACCGTCTCCGAGCTGCTGGGTGCTTCCACCGCAGAGCTGGGCTTTGCAGTATACTCGGCACGGGTGGGGATATTATTGGTATCCGGGCGGCGATCCTCGGTCTCATAGACGTGGGTGCGCAGATACTTCAGCAGCACCTTCAGGCCTGCGGGCTTGAGGTGGATATCCCCGCTCTGGTAGTAATCGACATTGCCGTAGCCGTTGGCGTCCTTCAGTGCCTCGGCAGAGTTGAGGAACTTGACGCCCAGCTGCTCGCACATGGTCAGCAGCGCCATGTTGAAATCATCAATACGGGTCTGGTCCATGTTGGGGTAGTTGGAGTGGTTGGACGGGACCGGCGGCACCGTGTTGACGATGATATCGGTATAGGGATAGCTGGCCTGAATGGCCTGTACCAGCGCGGTGTAGTTGCTGATAAAGTCCTCGGTATTCATGCCGTTGTCGTTGGTGCCCAGCATAATGACCACCCGGCGGGGCTTCATTTTGGCCACCGCCTGCGCAATGGTGTAGCGGTTATCGTCCCGCTTAAAGGTAACGATGCCCTCGTTCAGGGCGGCACTGGTGCCAATGCCTTCCTTGGCGCAGAACTGCTGCAACGAGATCAGACCGTTGGCGTACAAACGCACCGTGTTGGAATCGCCGATAAAAAGGGTCTGCTCCTGATAGGCGTCACCAGCATCAGCAGTCCCGGTGAGCAGTGCGCTGGAAGTCTCGTTGATCTGGTAGTGGTCGGAGATATCCTCCTCCCCTTCCGGAGCGGGCGCAGGGGTAATAATGGAAGAATCCCCCGGCTGCTCCGTCGGGCTCTTGCCCCGCTTGAGCATGGTAAGGGTGATACCGATGGTCAGTAGCGCCGCCAGTGCGCACACGATGCACACCAGCACCGCCTGCTTCTGCATCGGGGTCAGCGCCTTGTTCTCCTGTTGATTATTGCTTCTCATATTCTATCCATTCTCCTTCCGAAGGAATGAAACTTCCTGTCATACCCGGGCTGCCAGCAGCCGGTCGGTAAGGTCGGCGCAGCTTTCGGCCAGCAGCACCGGATGGAAAGCTTCCAGCTCTTCCCGGCTGCCGTAGCCGTACAGCACACCGGCAGCATCCAGACCACAGTCGGCAGCGCCCCGCATATCATCGTTGCGGTCGCCCACCATCAGCACCCGCTTGCCCTGCAAGGCGGGCTGGCTGAGCACATAACGCACGACCTCGGTCTTGGTGTCCCGGCTCTCGTCCATGGAGGCACCGCCGATAAAATCAAAATACTGCGCCAGACCCTGCTCCTCCAGAATAGGGGTGACCACCTTGGTGGGCTTGGAGGTGGCGGTGCACAAAATAAAACCAGCCTGCTTCAGGGTTTGCAGCATCTGCAGAACGCCCGGGAACACAGCACACTCGTGGCTGCCCTTCACCGCATAGCTCGTGCGGTAAAGGTCGGTGGCCTTTTCAATCAGCGCCGGGTCGGTGAAGTGCTCACCGAAGCTTTTGCGCAGGGGCGGACCCAGATACCGGCGCAGGTTGATGCCGGATACATCCACACCCATGGTGCAGAAAACCTCTTGCAATGTATGAATGATACCGGGGGCCGAATCGATCAGCGTCCCGTCCACATCAAATAAGATTGCATCATAATGCAGCAATGTTATATTCCTCGCTTTCATGGTGATACATCCAATAGTATAGCACAGATTCTGTCTCTTATACACATCTCCGAGCCCACGAGACGTAGAGGAATCTCG
>ERZ1026944.706-NODE-706-length-12731-cov-7.107842_pt1 | contig 12731 bp, 10 predicted proteins | sample MGYA00519569_ERZ1026944 | MGnify/ENA primary metagenome ERZ1026944 (study PRJEB26926, sample SAMN06164618) | human gut metagenome | biome: ENVO:00009003; feature: ENVO:2100002; material: ENVO:00002003 | host: Homo sapiens | place: USA | collected 2012 ... | reverse complement strand
TGGTAAAATCCATGGTGTTAAGGGAACTGCACACATTGGAGGAAACAACCATGGATAAAGTGAGATTCTTGATGTCGGATACCGGTGCTCAGATTACAGAAGCCTGTCGTGAGGCGCTGGAGCAAAAGGGCGTGGAAGTGACCGTTGTGGAAAAGGATGGAAACAAGGTTTTACAGAAGATGTTGGCCGTTCGCCCGCAGGTAGTGCTGCTGGACGCCTTTATGCCCGGGCTGGACGCTCTGGCGGTCAAGCAGCGCTACAACGCCGCAGGCGAGCGCCACACCTCATTTTTCGTCACCGGCGCGTTCCAGAGTGAGGAGATGGTACAGGAGCTGCTGGACGAAGGCTTTGCCTACTATTTCGTCAAGCCCTTTGACGAAAGTGTCCTTGCCGCCCGGGTGCTCAAAGCAGCCAGCGGACAAGAAAAACACCTGCTCCACACCAGTGTGGACAGTGACGAACTGACCGTCACCGAAATATTGCACCAAATTGGCGTGCCTGCGCACATCAAGGGCTACCAGTTCCTGCGGGATGCCATCCTGCTCACCATGAACGAGCCGGAGTACATCAACGCCGTGACCAAGCGCCTGTACCCAGAGATCGCTAAAAAGAACGGCACTACCGCCAGCCGCGTGGAGCGGGCCATCCGCCACGCCATCGAGGTGGCATGGGACAGGGGAGATGTGGACACCCTCAATAGCTACTTCGGCTATACCATCCATAACCTGCGCGGCAAGCCTACGAACTCGGAGTTCATTGCAATGATAGCCGATAAGATGCGGCTGGATAAGCGGCAGCGGGTGGGGTAACATCTGCAAATTGAAAATACAGCTGATTTGAGCGCTGCTTTTGAAAAGCGTGATAAAAGTGCACTTAAATAGAAGAGCCGCAGTCGGGGATTTTCTTCCCGGCTGCGGCTCGCTTTTTTACAATATAGACATCAATCGTTTTTGATCTCAAGATTTTCCAGCCCAAATTCAACGCACAATTGAATCAGTTCATTGCGGCTATGCCCGGTTTGTGTAGTGATAGCGTCTAAGCGCTTGATTGTATCCTCTGACAGGCGCACGGAAACAACGGCGGTCTTACCCAATGCAGCCCGGCGGGGACGAATTATAAGCTTTTTGTTCAAGTTGTTATCCATGTCGCACCTCTTTTTACTACAAGTGTAGCCAAAAAGCAGATGAATTTGTAGACTACAATTATAATAATCAAACTATATATGTATACATTTGTAGTTTTTTGGTGTATAATTGACAAAAGGAGGATAGATACAACCGAACAACCGTCATTTACCAGTTAGGAGGAAAATCGGAATGAGGCGTAAAATAGCCGGGACAGTTGGCTCAGTGTTGCTTTGTGTTTTGTTGCTTGCTGGATGCAGCGACGGCGCAAGTACAGCAGATAGTATAGTAGGTAGTTCAGTAAGCGCACAACAAGAAAGCACAGCAACTATTGAAGCAACATCACAAGAAAGTATAGAATCTAAAGCAGAACAGAAACGAACGGAGGAACTTGACGAATCTGCTGGAAAATTCAAGTCAGCGGAGAATTATCAAGAAAGTGAAGAATATTTCAAAGCATACGCATTGTATCAAAAAGTTACAGAGGACAGTTCATACTATTCTGAGGCGCAAGAACGTGCGGAGGAAATGTTAAAACTGTACTGGGAAAATCAAGACAAACTAATTAAACAAGGAGAATATCAGGCGGCATTGACGAACACAGTTCAAGCAATGAACTTTACCAATATGACTGAGTTTTCTGGAAATGATGAAAATGGATTGGAATCTACAATACTAACAGTTGCCGAGGAAATTGCTAAAAGTTGTGGGTTTAACAGTCCGAAGGCAAGTTGGGATGAAATATACACAATTTATAAGTTTAAAATAAATATTGATTGCAGCGGCATAAATGGAAAGAATTTGACTTCCTTATCGAAAAGCGAGATAGCAAAAAAATATGATGAGTTAGTGGCCGAATACAAATCAATCTATAAGGGAATCTTTGTTCTTACATTTAATGAGATTCACAGCAGCGGAAAATGGTACAGTGTCAAAGATGGTTCGCTTTTGGTTCGTAGTGATTCTGAACGTGCAAAAGCTAAGCAAGAAGCCGAACAACAAGCCAAGCAAAAAGAAGCGTCGGCTTCTTCGACTTCAAACGGTACTAAAAAAGCAGAATGGACTACGGGAGGCTCTGGTTCTAGTTCTACGAAAAAGAGTGCTGGTAAATCTTCTAATCAAGAATATCAAAACGCTCTGACAAAGGGATTGTCATACGCCAGAAACCTTCATATGTCAAAGAAAGCAGTATATGACCAACTGACTTCCTCTTATGGTGAAGGCTTCCCGGCGGATGCTGCACAATATGCCATTGATAATATGACGGGCGTAGACTGGAATGCGAATGCCCTCGAAAAGGCAAAGCAATATTATTATAATATGTCGATGTCCAAAAGCGCAGTTTATGACCAGCTTACTTCTGAATATGGTGAGCAGTTTACAACGTCCGAAGCTCAGTATGCCATTGACCATCTGAATTAAGACACAGTGACCCAATAAGAGAAAGACCGCAGACGGAACAAAAGCCGCTTGCGGTCTTTTCTCTTTGCATTTTCCTTCCCATCTGGTACAATGGTGCAGAAGGAAAGTGACAACATGCCGGAAGTGGATGCGATCCGTGCGCAGCTGTTTGCGCTGCAAGATAAGGAATATCAGGTCTTTTACAGCCGCCTGATGCCCACCCTGCCACCGGAAACGGTGATCGGGGTGCGGGTGCCGCTGCTGCGTAAGCTGGCAAAACAGCTGGCAGATACCCCGGAAGCGGAGGCATTTCTGCAAGAACTACCGCATTTTTATTGTGAAGAAAACGCCCTCCATGCTTTTCTGCTGGAGCCTGTCCGGGATTACGGCACAGCGCTGGCGGCAACGGAGCGCTTTTTGCCCTATGTGGATAACTGGGCGGTCTGCGATAGCTTCAGCCCCAAGGTGTTTGCGCAGCATAAGCCGGAGCTGCTGCCTGCTATCCGGCGCTGGCTGGGCTCTGACCAAGTGTATACCGTGCGCTACGGGATCGGGATGCTGATGCGGTATTATCTGGACGATGCCTTCCGGCCGGAATATCTGGCTTGGGTGGCGGCGGTGCACAGCGAGGAATACTATGTCAATATGATGCGGGCGTGGTATTTTGCCACTGCACTGGCGAAGCAGCCGGCAGCGGCGCTGCCGTGGCTGACCGAAAAGCGGCTGGACGTGTGGACGCACAACAAGACCATCCAGAAAGCAGTAGAAAGCCGCCGCATCCCCCCGGAGCAAAAGCAGGCTTTGCGGGTGCTGCGCATTCGTTCACAAAAGCTTTGCGAAGAACGGTGCGTTTGACTGTTTACAATGTGGCGAATTTATTGTAAAATAGAATATAGCAAAAATGCCGGGTCTATCCGGCGAAAGATAAAACAGGTGGTGTTTGGATTATGGCATTGAAATATAAGCGTATCCTTTTGAAGATCAGCGGCGAGGCGCTGGGCGGCGAAAAGGGCATGGGCTTTGACGAGCCCACCATGGACGCCATTTGCGGCGGCGTGAAAAAGGCCCATGAGCTTGGCGTGCAGATCGGCATCGTTGTGGGCGGCGGCAACTTCTGGCGCGGCCGCTCCAGCGGTAAGATGGAGCGCACGCTGGCTGATAAGATCGGTATGCTGGCTACGGTGATGAACGCACTGGCTGTCTCCGATAAGCTGGAGCAGCTGGGTGTGCCCACCGAGGTGTTCACCTCGATCACCATGCCGCAGGTGGCCCCTGCCTTTACCCGCAAGGACGCTCTGCGCGCCATGGATGAGGGCAAGATCGCTGTGTTCGGCGGCGGCACTGGCAACCCCTTCTTCTCTACCGATACGGCTACTGCCCTGCGCGCCGTGGAGGTGAGCGCCGACGTGATGTTCAAGGCAACCATGGTGGACGGCGTTTACGATAAGGATCCCCACAAGTACCCGGATGCCAAAAAGTACGATACCCTTACCTTTACCAAGGTGCTGGAGGATCAGCTGGCCGTTATGGACGGCACCGCAGCTACCATGTGCCGCGACAACAAGCTGCCCATTCTGGTGTTTGATCTGGCCGACCCGGACAACATCGCACGGGCTGTGCAGGGCGAGAACGTGGGCACGCTGGTCTACGAGGGCTGAGCATAGCGCCCCGGTGCAACTGCATACGATTGGATAGAGCAGCAGCGGCGCAGTGCGCTGCCTGCATGGATCAATAGAATAAAGAAACAGGAGAACAACGACAATGAGCAGCAACACCAAGGTTTACGAAGATAAGATGAAGAGCTCTGTGGAGCACCTGAGCCGCGAGCTGGCCGCTGTGCGCGCAGGCCGTGCGAACCCCGCCGTGCTGGATAAGGTGGTCGTGGACTACTACGGTGCTCCCACCCCCATCCAGCAGTTGGCCGCTGTGGCCGTCTCTGAGGCACGCACCCTCACCATCACCCCTTGGGACCGCACCCTGCTGCGCCCCATCAGCAAGGCAATCATGGCCAGCGATGTGGGCATCACCCCCATTGATGACGGCGTTACCATCCGCCTGAACTTCCCCGCACCCAACGAGGAGCGCCGCAAGCAGCTGGCCAAGGAGGTCTCCAAGCTGGGTGAGGACGCCAAGGTTGCCGTGCGCAACGTGCGCCGCGACGCTATGGATAAGGCTAAGGCCATGAAGAAGGCCGGCGAGCTGACCGAGGACACCCAGAAGACCATGGAAGAGGATGTCCAGAAGCTGACCGATAAGTATATCAAGAACATTGATGCTGCCGTGGAAGAAAAGCAGAAGGAGATCATGGCCGTCTGATCCGCAGCACACAATAACAACTGGGAGGTGCCGTGCGCTGGTGAAAGGTGCGCGGCACTTTTTGCAGGGCAGCCCTGCTGCCGGGAGGTATAAATGGCACACCCCAAAGAATTTGCCGAGGGGCTTTCCATCGGCATCATCATGGACGGCAATGGCCGCTGGGCGAAAAACCGCGGCCTGCCCCGCACCGCAGGACACAAAAAAGGTGCGGCGGTGTTCAAGGATATTGCCAACTACTGCGATGAACTTGGCGTAGCATCGGTGTATTTCTACGCCTTCTCCACCGAGAACTGGAAGCGCCCGCTGGAAGAGGTGGGTGCCATCATGAAGCTGTTCGCCCAGTACCTCATCGAGGGCTTTGATTACAAGAACCGCAATATCCGCATCAAGTTCTTGGGCGACCGCACCGCGCTGGACCCCAAGCTGCAAAAGATGATGAATGAACTGGAAGGGGACTCTGCCTGCAAGACCGGCATGACCCTGAACATCGCTATCAACTACGGCGGCCGCCCGGAGATCGTGCGGGCAGCACAGCAGCTGGCCGCAAAGGTTGTAGCAGGCGAGATCCGCCCCGAGGACATCAACGAGCAGATGATGAGCGATGCCATGTACACCGCCGGACAGAAGGACCCGGACTTTATCCTGCGTCCCAGCGGAGAAAAGCGGCTGTCCAACTTTATGCTCTGGCAGGCCGCCTATTCGGAACTGGTGGAGATGGATGTGCTCTGGCCGGACTTTACCCGCGCCGATCTGGATACCGCCATTGAGGAGTTCAACCACCGCAGCCGCCGGTTCGGCGGCATCTGAGCGGCAATCTGTCCGTATTGCAAACCCTGCACCTATGGTGCAGACCCGACAGACCCGGTACTTCCTCGGGTCGGAATGCGTTGCCCTGCAAGGGGCTGCTGCCGGAAGAACAAAGGAGATCGAAACCTATGAAAACACGCATTATTACTGCGATCGTGGGCATTCTGGTACTCATCGGCGTGATGTTTACCTTCAACACCATGGTGTTCAATCTGGTGATCGCAGCCATTACCCTGATCGCCATCCACGAGATTTACAGCGCCCTCGGCTTTGAAAAAAAGGACTGGCTCATGTACGCAGTGCTGGTACCCTATACATTGCTGGTCATGCTTTCCAGCTATAGCGCCATGCGCAAGCTGGTCATGCCGATGTCCTTTGTGCTGGTCACCTTTTTTGCCATCTATCTGGTGGTGCGCAACGGCACCATCAGCTACCAGAAGGCCAGCGGTCTTTTGGTGTTTTCGGGCATCGTGATCTTCTGCTTCTACTCCTTCGTTCTGCTCAAGGAGCGTCTGCCGGTGGAAAAATTCGGCTATGACGCGGTTTTCTTCATCCTGCTCATCCTCTGCTTTGCATGGGGCGGCGATACCTGTGCCTATTTTGCAGGCCGCGCCTTTGGCAAGCATAAGCTGTGCCCGGTGGTCAGCCCCAAAAAGACGGTGGAGGGTGCCATCGGCGGTGTGCTGGGCACTATGGTGTTCGGCGTGGTCGCCACCCTCATCTACTCCATAGCGGCAAACCGCATGGAAGCCTTTACCCGCTCCAACATCGGCGTTTCTATGTATGTTATCATTGCACTGCTGGGCTGCATCGCTGCGGTGCTGGGCATCTACGGCGACCTGTTTGCCAGCGTGGTCAAGCGCCAGTGCGGCATCAAGGATTACGGCACCATCTTCCCGGGGCACGGCGGCATTCTGGACCGCTTTGACAGCGTGATGTTCATTGCGCCTTTCGTGACCATGGTCATTACCGCCGTGTTCTACGCCTGATACAGGGGAGGAAACTGTTATGTCTAAAAAAATTACGCTGCTGGGTTCTACCGGCTCTATCGGCACCCAGAGTCTGGATGTCATCCGCGCTCAAGGGTACGAGGTCTACGGCCTTTCTACCCACAGCCATGTAGAAAAAATTTTGCAGCAGATTGAGGAGTTCCACCCGAAATACGTCTGCATGACCGACCTGGACGCCGCCGCAAGGTTGGATGCCGCTCTGGCAGGCCGGGCAAATGCGCCCAAGCTGCTCACCGGCCCGGAGGGGCTGAAGGAGCTGGCTGCGCTGGACGGACCGGACGTGGTACTGAACAGCGTGGTGGGCATTGCCGGCCTTGGTGCCAGCCTGTGCGCCATCGAGAGCGGCCACGACTTGGCACTGGCCAACAAGGAGAGCCTTGTCACCGGCGGTCATCTGGTCACGCAGGCTGTGGAAAAGCACGGCGTACAGCTGCTTCCTGTGGACAGTGAGCACTCCGCCATCTTCCAGTGCCTGCAGGATAAGGAAAGCGCCCCCAGTCTGACCAAAATTCTGCTCACGGCCTCCGGCGGCCCCTTTTTCGGCATGACCACCGAGCAGCTGCGCGGCAAGACCCGCGCAGACGCCCTCAAGCACCCCAACTGGAACATGGGCGCGAAGATCACCATCGACTCCGCCACCCTGATGAACAAGGGTCTGGAACTGATCGAGGCTGTATGGCTCTTCGGTCTGCCCCCGGAAAAAATCCAAATCGTGGTGCAGCGCCAGAGCATCGTCCACTCTGCGGTGCAGTTCAGCGATAATTCGATCATCGCGCAGCTGGGTGTGCCGGATATGCGTATCCCCATCCAGTACGCCCTGACCTATCCCAAGCGTGTGCCGGGCGTAGTACCGGAGCTGGACTTTACCACCCTGAAGCTGCTCACCTTCGATGTGGCCGACGAAGAGACCTTCCGTTGCCTTGCCGCCTGCAAAAAGGCCATTCGCAAGGGCGGTCTTGGCCCCTGCGCCGCCAACGGTGCCAACGAGGAAGCCGTTAAGTTGTTCCTTGAGGACAAGATCGGCTTTTTGGATATCGGCCGCTTGGTGGAGGCTGTTGTGGATAGCGACAGCTTTGGCGGCGACTATACGCTGGCAGACGTGTACGAGTGCGACCGCATGGCGCGCGCATTCGTGCGGGCACACCTGTAACGCTTTATCAGCAATATACGCCTCGGCGCTGTTTTTGTAACAGTTCCGGGGCGGTATAGGAGAACGAATGTCATTTATTATCACCATCCTTGCCGCGCTGCTCGTGTTCAGTGCGGTGATCGCCATCCACGAGTTTGGGCATTTTACTGTGGCAAAGCTCTGCGGCATTCAGGTCAACGAGTTTTCCATCGGCATGGGGCCGGTGCTCTGGAAAAAGAATCATAAAGGCACCCAGTACAGTCTGCGTGTCCTGCCTGTGGGTGGCTTTGTAGCGCTGGAAGGGGAGGAAAGCCCCGAAAGCCAGCAGGCAGAAGCTGCCCATACTGTGCAGGAGCAGCCCGCCCCGGAGACGGAAGCACCTGTGCAGCCCACCGGCATCCCCCTGAACGAGGCACCGGTGTGGCAGCGGGCACTGGTCATGGTAGCCGGTGCTGTCATGAATTTCGTGCTGGGCTTTGTGGTGCTGGTGTTTTTGATCGCCGCCCAGAATGAGCCCATTACCAGCAAGACCATCTACGCCATTCAGGACGGTGCCCTCTGCGGGCAGACCGGCCTGCAGGCGGGGGACAAGGTTCTGGCGGTGAACGGCCGCCGCTGCTTTGTGGCCAATGATATCCTGTACGAGCTGGTGCGCACCCGGTCTTACAGCGCAGATTTTACCGTCCTGCGGGATGGCCAAAAGGTGCAGCTGCCGGGGGTGCAGTTCGACACATGGCAGGACGAACAGGGTGAGACCCACATGAGCATCGGTTTTTCCGTCTATGGACTGGAAAAGACCCCCGGTAACGTGCTGCGGGAGGCGAGCAACAGCGTGCTGTATTATGGGCGCATCGTGTTCACCTCCCTTGTGGACTTAGTGCGCGGGCGGGAGAGCATCAACAACCTCTCCGGCCCGGTGGGTATCGTGTCGGCCATCGGGCAGGCCGCCAGCTATGGCTGGCAGGACTTGCTGGAGCTGCTGGCGCTGATTACCGTCAACCTTGGTATCCTCAACCTACTGCCTTTCCCGGCGCTGGATGGCGGCAAGGTGGTATTTTTGGTCATTGAAGGCGTCACCGGCCATGCAGTGCCGGAAAAGCTGCAAAGCATGCTCACCCTTGCAACCTTTGGGCTGCTGTTCGGGCTGATGATCTTTGCAACCTACAACGATATTCTCCGGCTTATTACCGGGACAGTATAAGAAAGGGGAACCCTTATGCGGCAGAAAAAACGTGAAGTGAAGATCGGCAATGTGACCATTGGCGGCAGCAACCCTATTGCGGTGCAGACCATGCTCAATGTGCCGGTGGAGGACATCGAGGGCAATGTGGCACAGGCTAAGCGGTGCGAAGCCGCTGGCTGTCAGATTTTGCGGGTGACCTGTCCCAGCCCGGCAGATGCAAAGTGCATCGAGGCCGTCAAAAACGCAGTGAACATCCCCATCGTGGCAGATATCCACTTTGACTACAAGGCTGCGCTGGCCTGCGCGGATGTGGGTGTGGATAAGATTCGCATCAACCCGGGCAACATCGGCGATGACGACCGGGTAAAGGCGGTGGTGGATGCCTGCCAGCAGAAGAACATCCCTATCCGCATCGGCGTCAACGGCGGCAGTCTGGAAAAGCACATTCTGGCCCGCTACGGCGCACCCACCCCGGAAGCTATGGTGGAAAGCGCTTTGTACCATGTGCGGCTGCTGGAAAAGTTCGATTTCAATAACATCGTCATCTCCATCAAAAACTCTAACGTGCCCCGCATGATGGAGGCCTACCGCCAGCTCAGCGCCGTCACCGACTACCCGCTCCATGTGGGCGTCACCGAGGCCGGTACCTATCAGATGGGTCTGCTGAAAAGTGGCATGGGCATCGGCGGGATGCTGCTGGAGGGCATCGGTGACACCATCCGCGTGTCGCTGGCTGCCGAGCCGGAAAAAGAGGTGGAGGCAGGCTTCAACATCCTGCGTGCCGTGGGCTTCCCGGTCACCGGACCGGAGGTCATCACCTGTCCTACCTGCGGACGCACCCAGTACCCCTGCACAGAGATCGCCAACGAGGTGGAAAAGCGGCTGCAGGGCTATAAAAAGTCCATCAAGGTGGCCGTGATGGGCTGCGTTGTCAACGGCCCCGGCGAAGCCCGTGAAGCCGATATCGGCATTGCGGGCGGCAAGGGCGAGGCTGTGCTGTTCATCCACGGCAAGCCCATCAAAAAGCTGACCGGCGATAACATTCTGGATCAGTTCATGGACGAGATCTATAAATTGTAAGCATTCTTTTCACTACTGCCACACCCGCAAAAACGGGTGCGGCAGTTTGTGCTGTAAAGAACCCACCAAAAAGGAGTACCATTTGTGAAACCACTTGTTTCCCAGCTGTGGCCGCAGTTTATGGCGGACCCGGATTTTGCGGCCTGCTTCGGGCAGGTGATCGTGGAGCACGCCCGGATGCTGCGGCAGGACCGGCAGGTCGAGTTTACTTTGCGCAGTGCCGCCCCGCTGGATCAGAACCTCTGCGCCCGGCTGCTGGCTTCCCTGCAGCCGGACTACGAGGGCTTTGAACTGAAGATCAAAAACCTGTTCGGCTATGCCATGCTGGACGAGCACGCTCTGCGCACCCTGCTGGAGGACATGAAGCGGGACGGTGTGCCCATCAACGGCTTTTTGGACAGGAGCAGCATTACCATCACCGGGCAGAACATCACGGTGGGGGTGTGCCACGGCACAAAGTTTTTGCAGGAGATGGGCTTTGAGGAACTGCTTGCAAAGCGCATTGCCGAGCACACCGGCGTTACCCCAAAGGTGACGCTGCAAAGCGCGGTGACTGCGGCCGAGCAGCAGCAGATGGAAGAAAAGCTGGAGCGCAAGATCGCACCGCCGGTGGTCAAATTCGAGAAAAAGAACACGGCACCGTCCATCAAGGTGGAGGGTCTCAACCTTACCGACAAGCCGGTCACCATCTTCCACGGCAAAATGTTCACCCCCAAAAACCTTACTCCCCTCAAGGATCTGGGCGGCGAGGGCGGCAAGTGCATGATCTGGGGCGATGTGTTCTTTACCGAGGTCAAGGGCAACTACCGCAAGATCTACACCGTGTCCATCACCGACTATACCGGCTCGATCAACCTGAAAGTCCGTGCACAGGAAGGGGAGGACTGCTCCAAGTGGGAGGGCATCGGCAAGGGCAGCACGGTCATCGTGCGGGGCGACTGCTCCTACGATAAATACGAGCACGACTACATCGTGTACCCCTACGATGTGCTGATCGTGGAGCGCAAAAAGCGGGAGGATACTGCCCCGGAAAAGCGGGTGGAGCTGCATCTGCACACCAAGCTTTCCAGCATGGACGGCTTCTGCGACCCCGGCGGCATCGTCAAGCTGGCGCACCGTATGGGGCATCCCGCCATTGCCATCACCGACCACGGCGTGTGTCAGGGCTATCCGGAAGCCATGCTGGCAGCCGATGACATCCACAAAAAAGACCCGGATTTCAAGCTCATCTACGGGTGCGAAGCCTATTTTGTGGACGACATGGTGCCCTGCGTTTACGGCGTAAAGGATCAGCCGCTGGACGGCGAGTTCTGCGTGTTTGACACCGAGACCACCGGTCTTGACCCCGGGGTAGAGTACCTTACCGAGATTGGCGCGGTCATCATCCGCAACGGCGAGGCGGTGGAGGAGTTCGATACCTTCGTCAAGCCCGGTAAGCCCATCACCCCCAAGATCACCGAGCTGACCGGCATCACCAACGAGATGGTAGCCGATGCCCCCAGCGAAAAGGAAGCACTGGAAGCTTTTCTTGCCTTTGCGGGCGACCGCATTCTGGTGGGACACAACGTCCACGCCTTTGATATGCGCTTTCTGCGGGCAGCTGCCAAGCGCAGCGGCATCAAGCTGGAGCCTACCTATATTGACACCCTGACCATGGCGCAGACTATGTACCCGGGCCTGCACAATTATAAGCAGGGCACCATCAATAAGCATCTGGAACTGCCCGCCTACGAGGCGCACCGCGCCTGCGAGGACTCCGCTGCACTGGGACGCATCTTCTGCGTGATGCTGAACGACTTAGCGGAAAAAGAGGTAACGAAGGTCAGCGAAATCAACACCGGTCTTGGCGGCAACCGTGAGGTGCTGAAAAAGAAATACTACCACCTCATTATTCTGGTCAAAAACCAGATGGGTCTGAAAAACCTGTATAAGATTGTCAGCGAGGCGCACGTCAACTACTTCTTCAAAAAGCCCCGCGTGCCCCGCAGCCTGCTGAACAAGTACCGTGACGGCCTGCTGCTCACCAGCGCCTGTGAGGCAGGCGAGTTGTATCGCGCCATCGTGGACGGCACCAGCTACGAGGAACTGAAAAAAATCGCCGCCTACTACGATATCCTTGAGATCCAGCCGCTGGGCAACAATATGTTCATGTTAGAGAGTGACAAAGCTCCGGTGGAGACCATAGAGGAACTTCAGGAGATCAACCGTAAAATCTGCCGGTTAGGAGAGGAGTTCCACAAACCGGTGGTCGCAACCTGCGATGTCCACTTTTTAGACCCGCAGGATGAGGTTTACCGAAGGATCATCATGGCAGGCAAAGGCTTTAAGGATTCGGATGATCAGGCACCGTTGTATCTGCGTACTACCGAAGAAATGTTAGCAGAATTTGAGTATCTTGGCAGTGAAAAAGCCAGAGAGGTAGTCATTACAAATCCAAATAAGATTGCGGCGATGTGTGAACGCATTGAGCCGGTGCGTCCTGATAAATGTCCGCCGGTGATCGAGAATTCAGACCAGATGCTGCGTGATATCTGTTATAACAAGGCACATGAGATGTACGGGGAAGAATTGCCGCCGATCGTACAGGAACGTTTAGAAAGAGAATTAAATTCCATTATATCAAACGGCTATGCCGTAATGTATATCTGTCTCTTATACACATCTGACGCTGCCGACGACTT
>ERZ1026944.672-NODE-672-length-13006-cov-5.874990_pt1 | contig 13006 bp, 10 predicted proteins | sample MGYA00519569_ERZ1026944 | MGnify/ENA primary metagenome ERZ1026944 (study PRJEB26926, sample SAMN06164618) | human gut metagenome | biome: ENVO:00009003; feature: ENVO:2100002; material: ENVO:00002003 | host: Homo sapiens | place: USA | collected 2012 ... | reverse complement strand
GAGATTCCTCTACGTCTCGTGGGCTCGGAGATGTGTATAAGAGACAGGTATATTTTTTGTTTATTATTTCAGCAATACGGCGTATTCCTTTTTGATAAATTGACAAGCGGAGAATAGAGAAATGGACAAATTCAAAAGGTTTCGTTTCTTCTTTTACTTGCCGATCATTATTATCGGCTTGCTCTGCACGATTGTCTTCGACTGGGCTCTCTATGTCCAGGAGGAAAAAACCCTACAGAACTGGATGCAGCAGATCGCGGATGCAGAAATCCTGCATCTGAACCGCGCCATGGACAGGTATATCAATATTTCAGCGGCCATCGAGGACCATTTGATGGAGAACAGGGGACTTCCCCCGGGGGATTACATGCGTAATCTCTACTTCTACTCGATGAGCCAGTCTTTGCGTGAAATAGAGATCCAGACGGCGCCGGACGGACAGGTGCGCCCAATCTATCCGCAAAGCGGCAGTGTGCTTTCCGGTTTCAACCTTTTCGGAGAGAACCAGTTTGCCAAGCGCGCAGCTTATGGAAGAGCGCAGGATGTCGTCGTCATTGAATCCGGCGTTCCTATGGCAGACGGCACGACGGGTATGGCAGTCGTCCGTCCTGTTTTCATGGACAGGACTGCCGATAAATCCTTCTGGGGCTACATCGTGGTAGCAGTCGACCAGGACAAGCTCGTCCACGAGGCGAATATCGACCGCCTCGACCAGATGGGCATCGTCTATACGCTGATGAGAAAAGGCTATGGTGAGTCCGAGTACACTTTGATCGACACGAATCAGAACTCGACGCACAGGGCGATCGATGCATGGAGCACGATCCAGTCCTCCGGCACCGTCGATGGGGACGAATGGCGCCTCATCATGCATCCGACAGGCGGATGGGTGAACTTCTGGCTGCTCTTCATTTCCACATGGGCAGGCCTCATCACCACATTCATCATTGCATGGCTCTGGCAGAGAAATAAGCGTCTCCGCTTCATCGGCGAGACAGATGCGCTGACAGGCGTATTCAACAGAAAGGGCGGCGACATCGCCGTCGACAAGTACCTGCGTACGAACCCGAGAAAATCGGCGATGGTCATTGCCGTCGACGTGGATAATTTCAAAATCATCAACGACGTCTACGGTCATGCGGCAGGGGATCTTGCACTGAAGACCTTCGTCCGCGACATGAAGCGCATCTTCGGCGCCAATGCGATCATCACCAGAAACGGCGGCGATGAATTCGTCATCTTCTGTCCTTACAATAATAAGGAAGGCGTTTTCAATGATATGCGCCGCTTCACGGAAGAACCGCATATCTTCGGTTTCAACGACAAGGAAATCCATTTCACTTCGTCGCTTGGCTGCGCTGCATACCCTGAACAGGGAAGCAACTACGGCAACCTCTGCATCAAGGCAGACTTCGCCCTCTACGGCGCGAAGATCGACGGCAAGTCCGGCTGGAGGAAGTTTGATTCTTCCCTGACGGAACTCCGCCACCGTTTCCAGTTCGGCTTCAACCTGAGCGATATGGCAAACGGCATGCCTGGTGCCATGATCGTCTACAAGGCAGACAAGAGCGGCAAGCTTCTCTTTGCGAGCCACATGGCCATCGATTTCTTCGGATGCACGGACTGGGACGATTTCATGAAGTACACCAGGACCACTGTCTGGAAGCTCATCTATACCGAAGACCTCCAGTATGTCCGCTCGGAAATCAAGAGACAGACGCATCTTGAGAAGAACAAGAACAATATTCACTTCGTCAACCACCGCATCGTCACGAAGGACGGCAGAGTGAGGGAAGTGGAAACCATCGGGCGCCTGCGCCACAATGCATTCTACGGCAACCTGCACTATGTAACCCTCTATGACCGCGAGCAGAAGCTTGAAAATCTGAGCTCGGACAAGCACCCCTGCAAAAACAAGCATGTGGGAATGAAGCCGGATGAAAAGAAAGATGATAAGTAGTTTATAATAAAAGGACTGTGAAAGATGGGATGACCATTTCTCGCAGTTCTTTTTTATTTCCATACAAATCGGCAAGGCTCTGTTTCTTACGATTTCCTCATGTCATGGTAAAATAATAAAAAAGGAGGAATTATGGAAACGAAATATTATGATATCGGTTTGAACCTGTTCACCCGTTCCTTCCCGGACCCGGAGAAGATCATACGGAATGCGGAAGAGGCCGGGGTGCGCTGCATCCTGACCGGCTCGGAAGCGCGTGAGAATGAGCTGGTCGCAGATTTTGTGAAAAATCATGACGTATGGGGCACGGCGGGCATCCATCCGCACAGCGCCGATACGGCGAAGGAAGAAGATGTTGAGCGCGTCAGAGAGCTTGTCATGACAAATCCGAAAATCGTGGCTGTCGGAGAGACGGGCCTTGATTACGATCACATGTATTCGAAGAAGGAGAACCAGATCCATTTCTTCAAAGAGCTTCTGGATGTGGCTGAGGAAACGGGAAAGCCGCTCTTCCTTCACGAAAGGGATGCAGCGGATGATTTCATTGCCTGCTTCAAGGGCCATGAGGATCTCTGCCGCCGTGCAATCGTCCACTGCTATACGGGGGACAAGAAAACGCTTGAGCGCTTCCTCGATATGGGCTTCTACATCGGCATCACGGGATGGATCTGCGATGAAAGGCGCGGGGAGGCTCTGCAGGACGCTGTTTCCATCCTGCCTTTGGACCGCGTGATGATCGAGACGGATGCGCCGTACCTCACACCGAGGGGTTACCACCTGCCAAGGACGAACGTGCCGCAGAACATTACCTACGTGGCAGAAACGCTTGCCAGGTACATGCAGGTGCGCCTCGATCCGCTTCTCGAAGCAGCGAAAAAGAACACAGAAGACTTCTTCCACATCAAGAGCTGAGGGTCTCAAAAAAGACTCTCAAGTTTCACATGAGACACTATTGACTCATTTCAATGTGTATGATATGATTGTCTCATCTAAGACAGAAGTGTCTTATTTGATACAGTATAGTTGCAAATGAGAGAGGTGTTTTATGGAAACGGGGACCAGAGAAAACGAATTGAAGAAGCTGGCTTCCGCGCTCTGTACGAAACCGGGAGGCTCTGCCAGGGATCTGGCAGCGGCGGCCGGGATCAGCAAAGCGACATTCTACAGGGTGTATTCATCCAAAGACCATTTAGAAGAAATCCTGACGGAAAGGGCTGAAGAGGTCGTCGAAGGCCTTTTTGCCATTACGGAGAAGGATATCACGAGCCGCAATGCGCTTTCGGAAATGATGCGCTGGTGCTGCGACAACCGCGAGTACCTGATGTTCCTCTGCCGCTCGGCTCTTCTTGGCGACAGCTGCGTGGACACATGCCGCTGCTCGTATGACGACAGGATGAGAGCATTTTTCCTGAAGGGCCAGCAGCGAGGCGAATTCCGCGTCGATGTGCCGGCCGCTGTGATGGCGGAAATTTTCGGCGGCGAGATGGCCGCTTTGTTTGAAGCAGAAAGCCGGGGCCGGATCGCTTCGGCGATGATGGCGGATTATTGGGAGACCATATTCCTGTTCGGTGTGGAAGGTAAAGGAAAGAAGGAAAGCCATGAATAATATGAATGAGGTGAAATCACCGAAGAAGCCAGTCTTGATGTACTACGTCATCATCTTCCTTCTGGTGATTCTGTTCAACTCCGCGGTCATGCCTGCATGGCGTGAACAGCAGGTGAAGGAAGTCGACTACTCGACATTCATGAACCTGACGGATGAGAAGAAGATCGACAAGGTCGAAGTGGATGAGAACCAGATCCTCTTTACGGAAAAGGGCGACACGAAGCAGACTTACAAGACAGCTCTCATGAATGACCCGCAGCTCGTCAGCCGTCTGCATGATTCCGGCGTCACATTCACCGGACAGATCGTGGACAAGATGAACCCGATCCTTTCCATCCTGCTCAGCTGGGTACTCCCGATCCTGATTTTCTTCTGGATCGGCCAGTACATGAATAAGCGTCTCATGAAAAACATGGGAGGCGGACCGGGAGCCATGCAGTTCGGCCTCGGCAAATCCAATGCGAAGATCTTCGTCAAACCGACAGACGGCATCCGCTTTGCCGATGTAGCCGGTGAAGATGAAGCGAAGGAAGGCTTGCAGGAAGTCGTCGAATACCTCCACAATCCGTCCAAGTACAAGGAAATCGGCGCGAAGATGCCGAAGGGCATCCTCCTCGTCGGACCGCCAGGCACAGGCAAGACCATGCTGGCCAAGGCAGTCGCAGGGGAATCGAACGTACCGTTCTTCTCCATTTCCGGTTCTGAATTCGTAGAAATGTTCGTCGGCATGGGCGCAGCCAAGGTCAGAGACCTCTTCAAGCAGGCGAAGGAAAAAGCACCATGTATCGTATTCATCGATGAAATCGATGCCATCGGCCAGAAGAGAGGCGCGACCTCCATCGGCGGCAATGATGAACGTGAACAGACGCTGAACCAGCTCCTCACCGAGATGGACGGCTTCGAAGAAAACACAGGCGTCATCATTCTGGCGGCAACAAACCGTCCGGAATCCCTCGACCCCGCACTGACCCGTCCGGGCCGTTTCGACCGCCAGGTGCCGGTCGTCCTCCCAGACCTTCAGGGCCGCGTGGAAATCCTCAAGGTCCATGCTGCCAAGATCAAGACAGCTCCGAATATTGATTATGACAAAGTAGCGCGCATGGCTTCCGGCGCATCCGGCGCTGAGCTTGCGAACATCGTGAACGAAGCAGCCCTCCGCGCTGTCCGCGACCACAGAAAAGTCGCAACGCAGGAAGACATGGAAGAATCCATCGAAGTCGTCATTGCAGGCTACCAGAAGAAGCATGCGATCCTGACAGACAAGGAAAAATGCGTCGTCGCATACCATGAAATCGGCCACGCTCTCGTGGCTGCCATGCAGACACATTCCGCTCCTGTCCAGAAGATCACAATCATTCCTCGTACAAGCGGCGCTCTCGGCTACACGATGCAGGTCGAAGAAGGCAACCATTACCTCATGAGCAAGGAAGAAATGGAAAACCAGATCGCTACCCTGACCGGCGGCCGCGCAGCTGAAGAAGTCGTATTCCATACATCCACAAGCGGCGCTTCCAACGATATCGAAAAGGCTACCCGCCTTGCCAGAGCCATGATCACACGCTTCGGCATGAGTGATGAATTCGGCATGGTCGCTATGGAAACCGTCACGAACCAGTACCTCGGCGGAGACACGACACTCGCATGCTCGCCTGAAACTCAGGCAAGAATCGACAAAGCCGTATCTGCCCTCATCAAGAAGCAGTACGAAAAGGCTGTCCAGATTCTGGAAAACAACAGAAGAACACTCGATGCTCTTGCGAAATTCCTGTATGAAAAGGAAACCATCACTGGCGAACAGTTCATGGGCATCGTAGAAGAACAGAAGAAAGCATCCGAAGGAAATGGCAGCGCGCCATCCGCTCCTTCCGCTCCATCTGCTCCATCTGTCCCGGAAACCCCGCCCGCTGAAGCTCCCAAAGAGGATGCTCCGGCACCGGGCGCTCCCCAGCCAGTCAAGAACGTACCACCCCTTAATCTGGAGAGGTAACGAAGAGTAATCAGTAATTAATAGAAGAGGATGTGCATGAAAAGTGTGCATCCTCTTTTTTCATGGAATCTTTATGGAATAATTTCCATTTCCTTCTATGGAAGAAGGGGCTTGTATAGTACAATAAATAAAACTGATGCATTCGCAGCTCCGGGCTGCTGCCTTTTGACTGGAGGCATGACCATGGACTTTAAGAATAGAAAGACAACGATTGCGCTCATCGTGTGCGCGGTCATTCTGGCGCTGATCGGCTGGCGCGTCTGGGCGAATATCCAGGCGAAGAAAGCCGAGGCGAACCGAAGCGGCAAGGAGAAGGTCGCTGTCGTGACGGCGGCTTATCCTGAGAGAAAGACGATCGTCCCGAAGTTCCGCTTCTCGGGGACGCTTGATCCTGTCTGGCAGGCAGATGTCGCCGCCAAGGTGGACGGACGCATTGAACAGGTGCTCGTCAATGAAGGCGATGCTGTCAGCGCGGGCGAGGTCCTTGCCATCCTTGACCGGACAGATACGGATGCATCGCTTCTCAATGCCAAAGGGCTCTATGCGGATGCCAAGACGGATTATGAAAAAGCGCAGGCAGATCTTGCGCGTTATACGAAGCTCTACGCAGCAGGCGCTATTTCCAAGGAAAGCCTCGACAATAAGCAGTTCGCCCTGGAGAATGCGAAGGGCAAGCTGGATGCAGCACAGGGAAATCTGAATTCCGCAGACTCCCAGGCAGGCGGCACGAGGGTGACGACGCCGCGTCCGGGCATCATCCAGAAACGGTACTATCAGGAGGGCTACTATGCCAAGGTCGGCACAGCCCTTTTCCAGATTGCAGATATTTCGACGCTCCTTGCCAAGATCGATGTGCCGGAAGGGTACGTCCAGAGCATTGCTGTCGGAAATCCTGTCGAGATCCATATCCCGTCCATGAGCGGGGACAATAAGACTGTCCAGGGCATCATCACAAGGATCAGCCCGGTGGCGACGCTGCCTGCCCGCACGTTTGAAGCGGAAGTTTCCGTAGACAATTCGGATGGAAGGCTCCGCGGCGGCGTGTATGCCGATACGACGCTCACGGCGAACCCGAAGGACAATGCGCTGACGATTCCGATGTCTGCGATCGTCATGAGAGACGACCAGAGGACGGTCTACGTCATTGAAGACGGCCACGCCGTGAGGAAGGTCATCACGACGGGCTATATCGGAGAGAATCTTGTCGAAGTGCTGTCGGGCCTTTCAGAGAAGGACCAGGTCATCACGGGAGGACAGAATAAGTTCAAGGAAGGCGGCCAGGTCAAAGTATTAGGCGAAGGCTGATTTCAGGGGGAGCCTATGATCAAGACATTCATCAACAGGCCCGTATTCACGACCATGTTCATCCTGGTCTTCGTGGTATTCGGGCTGTGGTCGTACCCGAAGCTTGGCGTCGACCTCTATCCGGACGTTGATCTCCCGCTCGTCGCCGTCACCGTCACCTACGAAGGCACGGCGCCGGAGGAAATGGAGACGCTCGTCACCAAACCTATAGAAAACCGCATCAGCCAGGTCTCTGGCATCAAGACGATCACCAGCACCATCCGTGAAGGATATTCCCAGACGGTGCTGGAATTTGAGATTGGTACGGATCCAAGACAGATGGCGTCCGAAGTACGCGAAAAAGTGGCAGGCGTGAGGAAACGTCTGCCTGACGACATCGATGAACCAGTCGTTGCGCGTTTCGATTCGGCATCAAGCCCTGTCGCTACATATTCCTTTTCTTCGGACACAAGGAGTACGGAGGAAATCCGCCGCCTCCTGAATGATTCCGTCGTCGACCGCCTGCAGATGGTCGAGGGCGTTGCTGATGTCAATGTCCACGGTGCATCCGACCGCGCAGTGAAGGTGCATGTCAATTCGGAAAAGCTCAAAGCATACGGCATTTCTTTCCAGACAATCTTGGCCAAGGTCAATAATGCGAACCTTAATACCCCGGGCGGCAAGATCCGTGACGACCACAATACAATTACCGTCCGCACGATGGGCAAGCTCAATACGATCGATGATTTCAAGAACATCGTCGTGGCCAATATCAACGGGAAGCCGGTCTACCTGACCGATGTCGCTGATGTCGAAGATGCTTGGGAAGACGAAGAAACGTACTCCCGCACGAACGGTGTGCCGTCTGTCCTCATGTCTGTCAGGAAGCAGTCGAGGACGAATACGGTCAATGTCATCGACAGCGTCAATGAAGAGCTCTCTGCCATCGAGAAGAGCGACATCCCTCCGGATATCAAAGTCAATATCATCAATGACCAGTCCCTCTTCATCCGCGAGAACGTAGGGGACGTATGGAACACGATCATTTTCGGCGGGTTCCTCGCGCTCCTCATCACGTACCTCTTCTTAGGGGACCTTCGCGCGACGATCATCGGCGGCCTCGCCATCCCTGTGTCCGTCATCTCGACCTTCTTCCTGATGCGGACGCTCGATTTCACGATGAATAACATGTCCCTCATGGGCCTTTCGCTGGCCGTGGGTTTTTTGATCGACGATGCCATCGTCCTTGTTGAAAATATTTTCCGCCACATGGAGCTCGGCAAGCGGCCGAAGATTGCCTCTGCCGATGCGACGAAGGAACTGATGCTGGCCATCCTTGCCACATCCATGTCCCTTCTGGCGGTATTCGTGCCGATCGGCAGCATGGGTGAGACAATCGGGCAGTACTTCAAGCAGTTCGGGCTGACCGTCGCCTGCGCCGTCGTCTTCTCGACGATCTGCGCCTATACACTGACGCCGATGCTTTCCGCCTACTGGCTGAAGCTTCCTGATGTGAGTACCAAGGGACGGCCGAGAATCGTCAGCATGATCCTTCGCAAGTTCAATTTCGGGTTTGAGAGAATCCGTCTTGTCTATAACCGTTTCATGATGTATGCCGTCGAGCGTCCGTGGAAGATCGTCCTCATCGCCGTGGCAACGCTTGGTTTCAACCTGCTCCTCATCCCGTTCGTAGGGACTGAGCTGCAGCCTGTCTATGACTCGGGTGAATTCCGTGTCAACTTGAAAGCGCCTCCGGGCGTGGGCCTTCTCCAGATGGAGGAATGGTCCAAGCCATTGGAAGAAACGATTCTGGAAGAGCCGGAAGTCCTCGTTTCTTCTATGTGGCTGGGCGGCACAAGAACGCCTGTCAATGAAGGTGGCATCAATATCAAGCTGAAGCCGCTCGATGAAAGAGACCGCTCCATGACGGAAATCATGGCAGACCTTAGAAAGAAATTCTCGGACATCGGCACGATGCAGGTCGGTGTCGTCACAAACCAGGGCGGCCGCAATGATCCGCGTCCTGTCCAGATCGGCCTTCGCGGAAGTGATTTGAAGAAACTGACGGGGTATGCGAACGATCTTGCCGAACGCATCCGCCAGGTGCCGGGTGCAACGGATGTCGAAGTCGTCGGCATCTCTCCGGAGCCTGAAATCGTTGTTCGCCTGAATCAGCTCAAGGCAAGCCAGCTGGGCCTTGATAATACAGAAGTCGGCAAAGTCGTGCAGTATGCCTTCCAGGGCAAGAGCACGAGTCATTCCTACACGATCGGAAACGATGACTACGATATCATCCTCCAGATGGGAAAGGACGACAGAAGGTCGCTTTCCGACGTGCAGAACCTTCGCGTCTCCACGACGAACGGCACCTTCGTCCGCCTGGGTGATATTGCCGATGTCACGCTCTCCTCGGGCCCGACCCGTATCGGCCGCGAAGGACGCCAGAGACAGATTGCCGTTTATGCGAATGCTGCCGGCATTTCTTCCGGTGAACTGCTGAGTGAAATCCAGAACAAGATTATTCCGGATATGAATATGGAAATCGGCTACAATTACAAGCTGATCGGCGACTCGGACATGATGGGCCGCGTCTTCAAAGAAATTGCAAAAGCCGTCATCCTTGCCATCATCCTTATTTACATGGTGCTCGGTGCAGAATTTGAAAGCTTCCGCCAGCCGCTTGTCATCATGATGAGTCTTCCTTTCGCGGTCATCGGTGCCGTGCTTGCGCTCCTTCTGGCCAACCAGACGGCAAACATGATGTCCCTCATCGGTTTCACGATGCTGCTCGGCCTTGTCACGAAGAATGCCATCCTCCTTGTCGACTATGCCAACCAGGCAAGAGACAGGGGCAAGGATGTGAAGTCTGCGATCCTTGAAGCGTGCTCGCTCCGTCTTCGTCCGATCTGCATGACAACACTCTCGACCATCCTCGGCATGCTACCTGTCGCCCTCGGCCTTGGCGCCGGCGCAGAGCTCCGCCAGTCCATGGGCGTCGTTTTGATCGGTGGTCTCACAACCTCGACGCTTCTGACACTCGTCGTCGTACCATTGATTTACCTTTTGACGGAACGTCATACAAAGAGAAATTTGAGTGACGAAAGCACAAACCCACAAACTCAAAATGGATGATTTTTAATAGCAAAAATTCATAAGCGATATAATAAAATTTTATACAATATAAATGAAACGTATATTATAACCCATGGGGTATCTGAATACATACCTATAATACGAGATGTATTAATGTTTGGCGGAGGTTATGAATGATGGAAATCATGATAAGAAAAGGGAAAGCAGACGATGCCGCGGATTTAGCGGACGTTGAGACTGCATGCTTTCCGCCGGCAGAAGCTGCCACGGCTGAAGAAATCGCTGCGCGCCTTTCCGTCTATCCTTCCCATTTCTTCCTTCTTTATGCGGACGGAATTTTGACCGGCTTCATTGACGGCATGGTGACAAATGAGAAAGACCTTAGGGATGAGATGTATGCCGATGCCTCCCTCCATGATGAAGCGGGGGACTGGCAGATGATATTCGGGCTGAACACACTCCCATCCTATCAGAGACTTGGTCTTGCCGGCCGCCTCATCGAAGCCATGAAAGAAGACGCGAAAAAACAGGGCAGGAAAGGAATCGTTCTCACCTGCAAAGAAGAGCTCATTCACTATTACGCAAAGTTCGGCTTTGAAAATGAAGGAAAATCAAACTCCTCCCACGGGAATGTCACCTGGTACCAGATGCGCCTCACATTTTGAGAATGACAGAATTGACCGTGTTGACAATGACTCAATTTAGGGAAATTTAAATTTGTCAACGATCAAGGGGCAAGATGCAGGATATCACGTGCAAAAGGATTTCACATTGTATAAAATCTATTTATACCCCATTACAAGAAAACGTGAAATATATAATAGATAGCTATGTTTTGGCGGTTTTTATCCGCTGTGAATAAATCGTATATTTTTCTTCCTATAGCGCGTTCGATATTTTATAATATATACAGTATACTTATATACCAATCATGCAGGAGGTATGCATGAAATTTCGCTGTGTATGGAGCATCGTGCTAATACTTGGCCTGGCAGCAGCCGGGACGCAGGCAGAAGCGGCGGGGGACAGGGCGGTGATTGCTCATTCCGCTTACGATCTGGAAGAAAAAGGAAATCAGGAATTCAGCACTCGTTCACTCTTCACGGAAGACGGGACGGGAAAGCAGGAGACTACGTTTTTCTTTAATGACGGTTTCGGCCGTCTGACGGAATTTCATGAGTACACAGAAGGCGCGAGGATGTTTCTGATCATCCGGCAGAACATGAACGTCGTCTGGCAGGGAAGCTGCCGCGTCACGGATCACCGGTTCTCAGTCTATAGAAGGGAATCGAATGGACGTGTTTATTTTCAGATACGCATGGGTCAACATGAGTATTCCGCTGAAATCGGCCGTGATGACCGGTGGACCGTTACGGAAAGCGGTCTTCCCGTTGCCTCGGATCCCATAGAATTATCGTGGAATGCCTGACAAGAGCCGGGCCCGGTGACAGGGGACTTCATGACAATCATGAAATCCGCCTTTTCTAATTCGGGGGAACGTAGTATAATAATTGCAATTGTTTTATAAGAATGATTTGCATATTTACATGACTATGGACCAGAGCGCATGACCGGATACCTATCCTTATGGAGCGTTAATCAATAATCGAAAGGGTGAGAGCTATGAAGAAACAGATTCATTTAAGAGCGGAAGATCTGAACAACAGCGACAAGCTGGGGCTGACCTACAACCTGGGGCAGGTGCACAAGCGTATGCTTCTTCGTCAGTCGGGCATCATGAAGAAGTTCGGCCTGACCGCACGTCAGTCGCTGATTATCGCTTACCTTTCCACGCATAAAAAAGATGTTGTCACCCAGAAGACACTGGAAGAACATCTGCACCTGACGAATCCGACCATTACTGTCATGGTCAAATCCATGATCGACAACGGCCTGATCCGCAAGGAACGCGTGCCGGAAGATGCAAGAAAGTACAGACTGTACATGACCGAGAAGGCAAAACAGGTCGAAAAGGCAAGCCTGCAGGCTGCCAAGACACTCGACCAGTCCTTCTATGAAGGCGTATTAGAGAGCGATTTGAAAGTTTTCAAGGGCGTTCTTGGCCAGATTGCGAAGAATCTGGATATGGTTTGATAAGAAGCGGGAAAAGGATGCACACGATTTGCGGTGCATCCTTTTTTGTTGCGCAAGTTATAGTTTCATTTTCTTCGTTTTGCTGTATAATGAACGGAAAAGCCCCCTACAAGGGAACGGAGGTTAAAATGAGAAAACCAATCGTGGCCGTTACGGCCGATACACTTCTGGCTGAAATGAAGCCAATCAATCAGAAAATGGCGGACTATGCGCCAAGACCTTTGATCGACGCGCTGGGACGCAATGGATTCCTTCCCGTAATCCTTCCATACAATGACTATGCGGAAGCAGAAGAACTCGTCGGCACCTTCGATGCCCTCGTCCTTCCAGGCGGCCCGAATCCGACGCCGCGCTTCTACCATGAAGATCCGATCTGGAGCATTGGGCCGACGTATGAGAAGAGAGATAAGTTCGAAATCGACCTCATACATGCATGCATCAAGGCAGGAAAACCGATCCTCGGCATCTGCCGCGGCCTGCAGATCCTGAACGTCGCTCTGGGCGGCACCCTCTGGCAGGACATGCAGTCGCAGAATTCAGGCGCCTTCATCCAGCACATGCAGAGAGCACCGGGAAATATCGCGACGCACTATATCGAAGTTGAGAAAGATACAAGACTGATGGACATCTTAGGCGAGGGCCTCTACGTCAACTCCCGCCACAGAGAAGGCATCAAGAAACTCGCCCAGGGCCTCCGCCCGGCCGCAAGGACAAGAGACGGCGTCATCGAAGCCGTCGAAAGCGAAGAAGGCGACCTCCTTGCCGCCGTCCAGTGGCATCCGGAAAACATGGACCCGGAAACCATGGACCCCCTCTTCCGCGCTTTCATGGACAGAGTCCTGAAACATATGGGCATAGAAGAATAAAAGAAAGGGCTGCAGCAGGATGATTTCACATTCTGCTGCAGCCCTTTTGCATTTCTTTTACATCCCTGCTTTATATCTGTCTCTTATACACATCTGACGCTGCCGACGACTTAATA
>ERZ1026944.650-NODE-650-length-13233-cov-4.708074_pt1 | contig 13233 bp, 6 predicted proteins | sample MGYA00519569_ERZ1026944 | MGnify/ENA primary metagenome ERZ1026944 (study PRJEB26926, sample SAMN06164618) | human gut metagenome | biome: ENVO:00009003; feature: ENVO:2100002; material: ENVO:00002003 | host: Homo sapiens | place: USA | collected 2012 ... | reverse complement strand
CGTCTCGTGGGCTCGGAGATGTGTATAAGAGACAGTGTATGGACTATTTATCATGCCCTCGATAGTGATGTGGCAGATCCGTTCCAGGCATATCTTGCTACAAGTTATGTAGACCGTGAAATTCCTCATATTCCTGTCGTAACTTCGGATGATGTCCTTACCGCCGGTACTGCCGCTTTGCCTGTCAATGCGGTTTCTTATGCCCGTTGGCAGAAGCAGTTGAAGGAAGCGGGGGCTGCCATTAATGCCGGGGAGTATGCCACAGTGGCTACTACCGACTGGATGCCCTACTCATGGAGTATCAATAATGTAGCTTTTGCCGAGGTGATGCATACGTCACTGGCCTATTTTCAGGCAGGACGCAGAGAGGCGGGCTTTAAATTATTGAAAAGCTCTGTTCTCGATGGCATGTATTTAGGTGAGAGTCCGGGTAACTTCGGACAGATAAGTTTCTATGACGCCGCCCGAGGGGAGTGTTATCGCGATTTCGGCGATCCTATCGGAGTGGCTTCCCGTACATTGATTCAAGGACTTTACGGTATCTTGCCTGATGCTTTGAACGGTCGCTTGTTGATAAAGCCCGGTTTCCCGACGGAGTGGGAGTATGCTTCATTGCATACGCCGGATATTGACTTTGATTTTAAGGCGGGTGAAGCGGTTGCCGGAAAATATTCTTCCCGCGATCGCTCGCTTTATACCGTCACTCATCACCTGTCTGCGGTGCGTAATCTGGAATTGCAGTTTCCGGCGCGTCGCTCTTCCGTAGCGCGTCTGATAGTAAACGGACAGGAGGCGGCATGGAAATTGGTTGAAAATTCGGTTGGCCGGCCTATGCTTAGTGTTTCCGTTCCGGCTTCTTCCGGTGAGGAAATAACAATCGATGTCAATTGGGAAGGAGAGTCGCTCACAGTTCCCGTTTCTATTGATGCTTATCCTTCGGCCCGTGTTCGTGAAGCGGGACCTGTCAGCTTTATTGCCATGGAACAGGGACAGATGAAATGGTGGGCGCCGGTGGAACAACCGGTAGCCGGCAGTTGTAAACAAACTATTCCGGCTGGTGACTTTAAAGCCGTCGACTCTGCCAAATGTACCCCCGTTGATATGCAGAAGGTGTTCAATGCAAATGTAACGGATATTTTCCGCAATGAATATCTATCGCCCCGCTCTCCGTACACTACGTTGCAATTACCCAAACAAGGTATAGGCGAGTGGTGTCATCCGCTGAAAACGGCCGGGATTGATGATACGGGTCTGCGTGCCGCTGTGCGCGAAGGTGTGCTGGAAACAAAACTCGGAATACCTTTCCGTACTCCTGCCGCGGGGCATAACATTGCTTTCACCTCTCTTTGGGACAATTATCCGGACAGCTTGCAGATTCCTCTGGCCGGTAAGGCATCCCGTGCCTATCTGTTGATGGCGGGCAGTACCAATCATATGCAGTGCCATATTGAGAATGGCGTAATCCGCGTATATTATGAAGATGGCACTTGTGATACTCTGCCTTTGGTAAATCCGGACAATTGGCCTCCTATCGAACAAATATTCTTTGAAGACGGACAGGCCTTTAATCGTCATGCTCCGTCTCTCTATCGCTTGCGTTTGAAAACGGGTGAGCTAAGTAATAATTTCGGTGAAGAACTTGGTTTTACCGGGGTGTCGCGTGAGGTAGACGGCGGTGCGGCTGTCTTGCTGGAAATGCCGTTGAATGCCAAGAAGAAACTTTCGCGTCTGGTATTGGAAACGCTTTCTAATGAGGTGGTGATAGGAATAATGGGTATTACGCTTCAACAGTAAGCCCGGATTTCAAGACAGGGAATTATGGAATATTTCAGAAAAATAGCTTTATGCGTGCTGTGCCTCATAACTTCTGTTTGGCAACTTAATGCACAGGTGAAGAAAGTTCCGCAGTGGGAACGGTTTGAGGTCGCGTTGCAAGGTACTTCCGATGGAAATCCTTTTACGGATGTCAGTCTGGCCGCCGCTTTTTGGCAGCAAGGAGGAGACACGGTCAACGTGCAGGGTTTTTATGACGGAGACGGGCGGTATATTATCCGCTTTATGCCTGCTTTACCGGGGATGTGGCATTATGTCACGCAAAGCAATATGCTTTCTTTGACCGGAAAGCAGGGCGCTCTGGAATGTGTGCCGGCCGTTGCGGATAATCACGGTCCGGTGAGGGTGAAAGATACGCATAATTTTATGTATGCCGACAGTACCGTATATTATCCGCTGGGCACTACGGCGTATGCCTGGACCCACATGTCACAGCCGGTACAGGAGAAAACGTTGTTGTCATTGGGGAAAGCGCGGTTTAATAAACTGCGGATGTGTGTGTTTCCGAAGAATTACGGCCTTTGCAAGGAAGAACCGGTAATCTATCCTTTTCTTGTCAAAGGGTATTCTTCCGGGAAACCGGTGTTTGATTTTACACGTTTCAATCCTGCTTTTTTCCGCCATTTGGAGAAACGCATTGATAATCTGAAGCATTTGGGTGTCGAAGCGGATTTAATTCTGTTCCATCCTTATGATAAAGGACGTTGGGGATTTGACAGTATGCCGATGGAAGTCAATGTGGCATATATCAAATATCTGACGGCGCGTCTTGCTTCTTTCAGTAATGTGTGGTGGTCATTGGCGAATGAGTATGATTACGTCAAGGCCAAAAACGAAGCAGATTGGAATATTTTGATACGGACTGTTGCCGCGTCAGACCCCTATGGGCATTTATGCTCCATTCATGGGAGTACGGCAACCTATTTCCCTTATTGGATGGAAGAACTGACGCATACCAGTATTCAGGATGAGGCTCCGGTTGAGGATTTCGGGCGTGCTTCTATTGTGCGCGGTGTTTACCGCAAGCCGGTCATCTTTGATGAAGTGTGTTATGAGGGGAATCTGGCTTCCCGTTGGGGACGTTTGAGCGGACCTGAAATGCTTCATCGTATTTGGCAAGGATTGATAGCCGGTACATACGTCACGCACGGAGAATGCTACCAGTGGAATACCGGCAGCATGGACACTATTTTCTGGGCAAAAGGCGGAGAGTGGCGGGGTGAATCGTGGAAACGTATTCCTTTTACCCGCAGTCTGCTGGACTCACTGCCGCAACCGTTGCAATTGGCGGATGTCAGCCGTGACCATCGGACAGCTACGGCCGGAGATGGTTATTACTTGATTTATTTCGGCAGGCAGATACAGGATGAATGGTTATTCAATCTTCCGGCAAAGAACGCTTCTTATCAAAAAGTGCGATCCGGTACAAAATATAAAGTGGAAATCATTGATACATGGAATATGACTGTCACTGAGTATCCCGGTACGTTTGAAGTCGGAAAAACGATAGATTACCGGCATTATGATGTGAATCTCCGGAAAGTTCGTTTGCCATTGTTGCCGTATCTGATGTTACGTGTTACGGTAACGAATGAATAACCGCGATGCATGATAATAAGTGGAAGCGGTATGACGCAGATGAGGTAAGTGTACAAAACTACATGGTTTCCGAATATTCATGGCTGCTGTATATCAGGACGTTTATTTATCTTTGTCGAGGATAAACTTAAATATAGGACAACCATGAGAACTTTTTTGACTATTCTTTTATGTACGCTTTTTTATTCCGGTTTTTCATTCGGGACGGATTGGAATGTATATGTCGCCAAGTATCGGCATGATAAAGTTTGCGCTATCAGTTATACCTTTGATGACGGGTTGGCAGAGCACTATACACTGGCAGCTCCGCAATTGGAACAACGGGGTTTTCGCGGAACTTTTTTTGTTAATGGTTCTAAAGTGAATAAGGATGAGCGACGCGTGAGAGATACTACTCGTGTAACGTGGCCTCAATTGAAAGAAATGGCGGAAAACGGGCATGAGATTTCCAATCATGGCTGGGCCCATCGTAATTTTGCCAAATTCCCGTTTGACGTACTCAAGGAAGATATAATGAAAAACGACAGTGCGATATATGCCAATGTCGGTATAATGCCTCGTACATACGCTTATCCCAATAATACGAAGCAAGGAGACGCAATGGAATTTGTTGCTCGAAACCGTGTGGGTACGCGGCTAAAACAACGTTCCGTAGGCAGTAAGCGTACAGCCCGCGATTTGCAGAAGTGGCTGGAAACACTGATTAGGACGGGTGATTGGGGTGTGGGTATGACGCACGGTCTGACTTACGGGTATGATGCTTTCCGAAATCCGCAACTTTTGTGGGAACACTGGGATCAGGTCAAAGCCAATGAAGACAAAGTATGGGTCGGAACTTTCTGTGAGGTTGTTTCCTATCTCAAAGAAAAGGAAGCGATTCATTTGAGGGTAACGGAGAAAAAGAATAAATTATATATCGTTCCGGAATTATCTTTGGATAAGAAACTTTTTACAGAACCGTTGACTATGGTTATTGAGGGGAAAACTATAAAGAAACTTTCCGTCCGACAAGGGAAAAAGAAACTTCCCGTACAACTTCGTTCCGATAAAGCATTTTTCGACTTCGACCCTTTTGGCGATGAAATTATAGTAACTATTAGATAGAAGTTCCCCGTAATACGGAGAAAATCACTACTTTTGCCGTAACGACATCGGAAACTTATGAAAAACATAGAACAAAGAGTCTGCGGGAGAAGAATTTATACCTTTCTGGTAGTGTGTCTTGTTGCACTAATGAATTTGTCGGGTTATGCTTCCGTTAAGGTACATGTACAATATCTGACTACAGCGGACGGATTGTCCAATAATTCTGTCCGTTATATTTATCAGGATAGCAAAGGCTTTATTTGGATGAGTTCACTGAACGGACTGAACCGTTATGACGGTAATTCGTTTCGTACTTTCCTGCCTAAAAATAACGGACGTATTTCACTTGCAGACCGACGGGTCAAGCATTTGTATGAAGATAATAACGGCTTCTTGTGGATATCTACCTCTGCCGATCGTTTCAGTTGTTATGATTTGAAGAAGGATTGTTTCGTGGATTTCACCGGATGTGGGGAACATGAAGACCACTACGGATATATAACCATATTATCTGACGAAGTCTGGTTATGGGGACGGGGGCAAGGCTGTCGGCGTATACAATATAGAGAAGGCAAGTTTGTTTCGGAAGTCTTTAATGCGAAAAGTGGACAGCTCCAATCGGACAATATCCTGTTTGTGTTGCAGGATAGCGGTAAACGGGTGTGGATTGGCACGGATAGAGGACTTTATTATTGGAAAGATAATGCGTTGCAGTGTGTTGATAAGTCACATTATTTCCAGCGTGCCTATCGTTTTAAAGACAAAACCTGCTTTATAACCATCGAAGGTGAAATTTGGACTGCGGATAAGAAGGGGCGGCTTGCCTTTGCGGCAAAGTTGCCGGATGTATCTTCGGGTATGGATTTGCCGGGTAGCTTGTCGGTTGGGAACCAATGGGTTATCTTTACTTCAAAAGGCAGTTTCGTTTTTGATTTGGAGAGCAATGCTTTGAAACCCTCATCACCGGAGTGGAATATTCCCGGCGGTGAAGTTGCTGTAGATAACCGGGGGAATTATTGGGTACACAACAAGACAGGTAAGTTATATTATATTCAGTCGGAAACCGGCGTCGTGAAAGTTTTTCAACTGATGCTCCAAGAAAAGGTGGGGTATATCGATATGGAACGCTATCATGTAGTACACGACTCACGTGATATTCTTTGGATTTCAACTTATGGCAACGGGCTTTTTACCTATGATTTGCGGACTGACGAACTGCGCCATTTCAAAGCGGATGACAGCCGTTCCTCATTGATTTCGTCCAATGCCCTGCAATATATCATGGAAGACCGTTCGGGGAGCATTTGGTTGAGTTCCGAGTATACGGGAGTGTCTCATTTGAAGGTAGTGAATGAGGGAGCCGCACAGTTCTATCCGGAGCCGGTGAAATACGATACGGAAACACATGTGAATAATGTTCGTATGCTGGCTGCCGCAACTAATGGGGATATTTATCTGGGTACTCGCGATGGAAAGGTTTATGTATACGATGCTGTACTGTCTTGCCTAAAGGACAAAGCTGTCTATGGCAAAAATATATATGCGCTTTGTGAAGATTCCACAGGTGTCCTTTGGTTGGGAAGTAGGGGTGATGGACTGTATGCGGGAGATAAAAAGTACACTTATCGGGTTGATGATGTGAATTCGCTTGCAGCCAATGAAGTATTTTGTATGTTGCGCGATAGTAAAGGGCGGATGTGGATCGGTACCTTTGGCGGTGGGCTGGACCTTGCCGAACCCGATGGACAGGGCGGTTATAAATTCCGTCATTTCCTCAATGAATACTATTCGCAGAAACGCATACGCGTATTGATTGAGGACAAACAAGGATGGATTTGGGCAGGCACGAGTGATGGTATATTTGTATTCCGTCCTGAGGAATTGTTGGCAAATCCTAAAGCCTATCACCATTATAATTGGAGTAACCGAAGTTTACTGAGTAATGAAGTGCGGCATATAATGCAGGACAGCAAGGGAAATATCTGGATTGCCGAATCCGGTGCGGGGTTCTGTATTTGTACGCCCGGTAATGATTACGGCAAGCTGAATTTTACTCATTATGGTGTAGCCAATGGTTTAGTGAACAGTATGGTACAGGCTTTTGTAGAAGATACGGAAGGTAAAGTATGGATTACTACCGAATATGGAGTTTCCTGCTTTTTTCCTGGCTCAAAGACTTTTGAGAACTACTTCTTCTCCAGCGATATGCTGTGCAATGTATATAGCGAAAGCAGTGCGTTGAGATTGCGGGATGGCAGGATTATTATGGGAACCAATCAAGGACTGACTATCGTTAACCCGTCGCAAGTGGAAAGCGTGCAAAGTATTCCTTCCGTTACTTTCACCGAATTGAAGCTGAACGGTATATCGGTATCTTCCGATGAACCTAATTCACCTTTGGAATATTCCCTTGCTTATGTCCGTGACATTCATTTGAGATATAACCAGAATTCGTTCGGAATAAACTTTTCTACGCTGGATTATTCTACTACGATTCCGCCAAAGTTCAGCTATAAATTGGAAGGGTATGATAAAGAATGGAGTATTCCGTCTACCTTGACTTTTGCTGCCTATAAAAATTTGAAACCGGGTATCTATAATTTGCATGTAAAAGCATGTAATGCTGCAGGACAGTGGGGCGATAAGGATACGATGCTCCGGATTGTCATTGCGCCGCCGTTCTGGCGTACTACTTGGGCTTATCTGCTTTATTTTCTGTTTATAGTTTTTGTGTTCTATACGGTCTATCGTATTATTCGCAACATGAATGATTTGCGTAATAAGATCAAAGTGGAGGAACAGCTTACGGAATACAAGCTGGTATTCTTTACCAATATCTCCCATGAGTTTCGTACTCCGTTGACGCTGATTCAGGCTGCTTTGGAGAAGATGCATCGTGTTGGCAAGATACCCAAAGAAATGGCCTACTCGGTAAAAGTCATGGATAAGAGTACACAACGCATGCTGAGACTTATTAATCAACTGCTTGAGTTTAGGAAAATGCAGAATAACAAGCTTGCTCTTTCGTTGGAAGAAACCGATGTTATAGCGTTCCTTTATGAAATTTATCTGAGTTTCAAGGATGCCGCCGAGTCCAAGAAAATGGACTTCAGGTTTATCCCTTCCGCGGCGTCTTATAAAATGTTCATTGATAAGGGTAATTTGGATAAGGTTATTTATAATCTGCTTTCTAATGCGTTCAAATATACTCCATCGGGTGGGAAAGTAGATTTCTCTATACAGGTGGATGCCGCCGCTCATAAATTAGTTATTAAGGTAACCGATTCCGGTGTCGGTATCCCTAAGGAGAAACGCGACCAGCTTTTCAAACGTTTCATGCAGAGTAACTTTTCCGGTAGCAGTGTAGGGGTGGGGCTTCATCTGACCCATGAATTGGTAAATGTTCATAAAGGGACTATAACGTATGATGAAAATCCCGAAGGCGGTTCTGTCTTTACGGTGGTGCTTTCTACCGATACTTCGGTTTATGAAGAGAAAGATTTTTTGATACCCAACAATGTTCTGCTTCGTGAGGAAGAAATGGCGCAGAAACATTTGTCGGACATGGAAGAGAGGATGGTTTCCGGTATAGGTGAGGATACAGGGCAGGATAAGGAAGAGATACAGGAAGAAGGTCTGCCGGTCGTACCTTTGAATAAACGGAAACTGTTGATTATAGAAGATGATACGGATGTACGTGAGTTCTTGAAAGAGGAGCTTTCCGTTTACTTTGAAGTAATGGCGGAAGCAGACGGTAATGCCGGGTTGGAACGGGCTTACTCGTATGACGCTGATTTGATAATTTGTGATGTCCTGATGCCGGGGCTATCGGGATTCGAGGTTACCGGAAAGTTGAAAAACGACTTTAACACGAGCCATATCCCTATCATTCTGCTTACTGCCTTGAATGCGCCCGAAAGTCACTTGGAAGGGGTGGAAAGCGGAGCGGATGCCTATATTACGAAACCGTTCAGTACAAAGCTATTGCTGGCACGCGTATTTAAGCTGATTGAGCAACGGGATAAACTGCGTGAGAAGTTCTCGAGCGACCTTTCCATGATACGTCCGGTGATATGCACGACAGATAAGGATAAAGAGTTTACCGATAAGCTGACACGTATCGTGGAGGAACAATTGGATAATCCTGATTTTACTGTGGATGATTTTGCTTCTATGATGGCATTGGGTCGAACCATATTTTACAGGAAGGTGAAAGGAGTTACCGGTTATGCGCCCAAAGAGTATCTGCGTGTAATGCGTATGAAGAAAGCGGCGGAGTTGTTACTGAAGACGGATGCCACTGTTGCGGAAGTGGCTTATCAGGTAGGCATCAATGATCCTTTCTATTTCAGTAAATGCTTCAAGACGCAATTCGGGGTGTCTCCTTCAACTTATCAAAAGAACAAAGACGGTATATCACAAGCTTGATAATGGTTGTTTTGTGACATTCCGTCTGCTCTTGCATGGTTATTTAGAGAATAGCAATATGCCCGTTGCTTCGCCTTTTTGGAAATGGATGTTGTAATACATTCCATTGATGTCTTCTATGAGCAATGCGTCGAGACGGATGGTTTGCAGTTTCTTTCCTGCTTCGGCTATCTTTAAAATGCCGTTTGTCTTTTCTCCTGCTCCCGAACCGCCGTCCCATGAGAGATGGTATTGGCATTTTTGATGGAAATTGCTAAGGGCGACGCGGTTGGCAAAGCGGGTAATACCCCAACCGTTGTCCGCTTCCAGCTGAAATGAACTCCCTTCCCAGAAGAATGAGGGAGTGACTTCCTGAGGTGAGGAGATGTTACCGTCGTCTTCTTTGCAGGCAGTGAGAACTGCTGATAAGATGATAAACTGAAAGGCGATAACGAATGTATGGATGATTCTTTTCATGATTATGCTTTTTATAAACTTTATTTGTGTAGGGTAAGTTTCACGATGCCGCCTTGAGTAGAGGTCGCTTTCAGATTCAGTTTGCCGTTATATGCGGATAGGTCGACAGTTCCGTTACTCATTTTCACTTTTTGTCCGTTGATGTAGAAAACGGTAAATTCCTCCGCTCCCGGTCCTTCTATGCTGGCAATGCTGTTATTTACATGAATGGCGGCTTCCATGAGCCAGTCTTTCTCACCAATTATTGTATTGTCATCGACTCCGTCATTGTCTTCATCGGTAACAGGGGCTTCGAACGAATACCCTATCCGGGTGGCGTAAAGCCGGCTGCTTTCCGAGGGTTGCAGGAATGTAATGTCCGGCAGGCTGCCGTCTGCTTTGCGCTCTGCTGTTAGCTGGCCGGCATCCAGACTAAGGAAATCTGTTTCTGTAAGTATCATAACCGTAGGCAGAAAACTGTTATTGGCTGTTTGACACAGACTTTCATTAATGTCGATGATATGTTTCTCCGCACTTCGCGGACTGTACGAGAGATTGTTTTTTAGGATATGTCCGTATCCGGCTACATCAACAGCTTCTTCTATCGATTTACGGTTGAGCATGCAATAGTTGGACGGGTTCTTATATCCGCTGTTGTTGGACCAAAGAATGCCGCCCGGGTGATGATTGGCATAAAAACCTTTGTTGCTGTTGTAATAAGCTATACAGTTTTTTACTTCGTGCATCGGTATGATTTCAGGGGCTTTGGGACTGTCACTCATGCCGTAGCCACCCGCCTTGAAACCGGTACCGTCTCCCGCTTTGGCGGAGGTGCTGCCCGGCCGGTAACCGTTGTAAAAAGACCAGCAGTGGTCTATCACAACGGCTTGGCCGGAGTTGATGAGGTCGAAGCCGTCGTCACTGTTCCACCATGCACGGCAACCTCTGAATACATTACCGCTTCCATTGTTGTCGGGGTGTCCGCCGAAGCCGTCCACATTACCGCCCCTGCCACCGTCCGAAACGGTATCGTAGTTATTGTAAGCGTCGCAGTTCAATATCAGGTTGTCAGCTCCTTTCACCAGATAAAAACCGATTCCCATGCCATCGTGCATGGACAGGTTCTCATAGATATTGTTATTGCCGCCCCGGTTGCTGAAACATTCAGATTGGGTATGCCCGACAAGGGTGACTTGTGTACCTACTACTTCGATATTCTTGAAATGCAGGTAGGAGCCGCTGACATAGAACACGCTGACACGCTTCTCGAAGGGCTTTACTTGAGAGAGGTCGAATATCGGACGTTCACCCGGATAACCGAAGTAACGGATACGGTGTTCGTTGTCCGTTCCGCTTTTGTCCATCAGGAATACGCAGGCGTAGATTTTTTCTCTTTCTCCCATAATTTGCGACTCTTCCATGATATATCTCCCGCCGCGGATATATACTATATCGCCGGCTTTTACTTCCGCCTGCGCACGCGCCAGCGTAGCGAAAGGAGAATCGATGCTGCCCGTATTGGCATCGTCGCCGTTGGTTGCCACATAGTATTCTTTGGCTGTCAGCATTATCGGCAGGCAAAGTAAAAGGAATATTGTTTTTAATCTTTTCATGATGACAGATGTTATTGTTATGGTATATAGCGGCCTATTTTGAAACGTTCGTTTGCCGGTAGGAAATTTCAATAACCTATTATCTGATTTATTTTTGTTTTAACCGGCATCCTCTGAATACGCCTTTTAAGTCCGGTCCGAAGTAGAATCCGGGTTGGGTAGGCTGGTTATATCCTACGTTTTGAGTGGCTATGCTGATACGGTATACAGGGTCTTCAAGGAATGTGTGAAAACGATACTCTGTGGGAACGGTACTTACGTATAGGCGTAATGCCGTGTTGTCGGTGGTGCGTAACAATACTTCTTCACGCCAGTCACCTATGATGTCACCTTGCAGGCATGGATTGGATTTTGTACCGTTATTGCCGGCTGTACCTTCGAAAGTGACAAGCGGTGTGCATGTTTCCACTCTCCAGTTATATTTGCTGATGATATTCTTGTCGAGCATCTCCCGTAGTAAATCTCCGTCCCACCATACGGCCATGTTCATCGGGAGCTTCTTTACTTTGGGAGCCACGATTTCTCCTTTGATATTGCGTATGCCTTCGGAACGTGCCGACCACATCTCTACGCCGGGGTGGGTTGGGTCGATATCGGCTGCCATGCAACGCCCTACGTCCGTATGATGCGGTAGCTGGAAAATGACTTTCCCTGTGGCTGCATCTCTGAAGGTAGAGCCGTCTTTCTTATTTTCATGGCACGCCCATATCTGCAGCCGCGGATTGGACGGGTCGAATTGTGTGAGGTGCAGTGCGTCACCGTGTCCCATGCCGGTGGAGTACAGTCCTTTCCCGTTGTGGTCTACGGTCATGGAACCGTAGACTATCTCATCACAGCCGTCGCCGTCTATGTCTGCTACACGCAGATTGTGATTACCTTGACCGGCAAAATTCTCATTGCCCGGTTCATTCGTATCAAAGGTCCAGGAGTTCGTCAGATTCTTTCCGTCCCAGTTGAAAGCGGCAAGGACGGTACGGGTATAATAACCGCGGCACATGACTACACTGGGATGGATACCGTCCAGATAGGCGATACATGCAAGGAAACGATCGCTACGGTTGGCACGATTATCGCCCCAGCCTCTCAACTCATTTCGTTGGGGAATGTAGTCGATGGACTGCAAGGCTTCTCCCGTCATGCCGGAGAATACGGTGAGGTATTCTTTTCCTTTAAAGATACGTCCTTGATTACGGAGTCTCGGTTCGGGTGTTCGGGTATCTCCTTTCCTCTTTCGGGGAGTATACATCTCTCCCGGTTCACGATAGTCGGCGGTGGCATCACCTATGATATTGCCTTTACCGTCTATGCTCCCGTCGGCTGTACGCATTACTACCTCGGCCTTGCCGTCATTGTCCAAATCATAGACCATAAACTGTGTGTAATGGGCACCGGCACGGATGTTCTTTCCGAGGTTGATGCGCCATAGTTGTTCGCCATTCAGGCGGTAACAGTCTATCAGCACCTCACCGGTATAGCCGTCGTGAGCATTATCGTGGGAATTGCTCGGATCCCATTTCAAGATGATTTCATATTCTCCGTCTCCATCTATATCGCCTATTGAGGCGTCGTTGGGCGAATAGGTATAAGTATCTCCCGCAGGAGTGACGCCGTTTGCAGGTTTGTTCATCGGTATCCGGATATAACCTGTCGGGGCATTGGCGGGCAGGGTATAACGGCCGTTCTTATGATTGGTCTCTTTTCCTTTTACAACAGGGCGTACTTCATAAGTTGCAGCATTCCGGCTTGTGTACGCGTCATTATATAAGGTGCCGGTACTGACCGGTTGCGAGGTGATTTTTTTCCCGTTACGATATACGTTGAACTCGGTATCCATAGGGTCGGATGAGAGGTATCTCCATGAAATGGTGACGGTAGAAGCGTCTTTGCGGATAGCGACTACACCACGTCCGAGATTTTCACGTTGCAATTTCTTGTAGTTGTAGTTAGTCTGGGCGTTTAAGCTTATAGTAATAATCAGCATGGATGCGATTAGATAATACAGGTGCTTTCTCATATCTTTTTCAGTTCTTGGGTTACGGGAATATTGTTTTTCGAGGTCAAAAGTAACGGATATTTTTCTATTAATAATGTATATATGTACACAATACATGGAAAAAGAACGCTTTTGGGGCAGTGGATGAAATTACATGCAAAGTGAATAAACGTCATGGCTGGTTTGGGAGACATTGTTTACATTTGCAACAGAATCAGCGAATAAACATGGCGGTTTAACTTTAAT
>ERZ1026944.645-NODE-645-length-13268-cov-6.118444_pt1 | contig 13268 bp, 16 predicted proteins | sample MGYA00519569_ERZ1026944 | MGnify/ENA primary metagenome ERZ1026944 (study PRJEB26926, sample SAMN06164618) | human gut metagenome | biome: ENVO:00009003; feature: ENVO:2100002; material: ENVO:00002003 | host: Homo sapiens | place: USA | collected 2012 ... | reverse complement strand
TAAGTCGTCGGCAGCGTCAGATGTGTATAAGAGACAGATTTATTATTGTAACAAATAATAATAACGCTCCAATGCGTAATGAAGGCGCAAGTTCTGGGCTTTTTAATATGTATGTAGCAATATCAAATGAGAATATTAATATTAATAGAGTTATTATCAATCCGGTAATAAATGCGAATCCATTTGTTAAGCAGAATATACTGGGAATTTTTTTTCTGTCGCTTGCAATAAATTCAGAAATATACTTGGCAGCAGTGACACCCATACCTGCCGATCCTACAGTTACAAACAAATTTATAGTAGACCTTACAATACCAAACTGTCCATATTCTTCCTTACTAAGAATATGTGCGCATATTATACCTGATACGAGCACCAAGAATTTTGCAAATACAGATCCAGTTAAAGACCAGAATGCCCCTGACGCAATTCTTTTCCCTATTTTATTGTTTGTTATTTTTTTAATTAGTAATTTTAAACTTTTAATCATGATCAAAATTAAAGACTTAGTATTTTCATAGCGACCGGCTCTCCTTGAGTTATTATAAAGAATTTCCTTTTGCTAAGAAAACAACCCTAACACATTTAACCTCAACTTATTTATAGTTATATTATTCGCAACTTGTAACAATAAAATGGAAGTAATTATAGATGTAAAGACTGCCAATGCACTATATATCGGCGCAAAACCAGTTGCATTCATTAATGTAAATGGACTTAGTATAAAAAGTAAATGCATCATGTAAAAATGGCACGAATACTTGTCGCTCCAATTATATAAATTGTTGCATTTGATATTTGCAAGTGGCATCCCCCTCCATTTGATTTCGGTAATTAATTCCCATGTTATTATGTAAAAACTATCGAAGTGCGTGATGGTATCGCACCATAAGCATAATGCTCCACTTGTGCACGCACTAAGCGCTATTTATTCAAATGTATTACTTGTTTTTCTGTATACATAGACATATACAGAATCTAATGAGCCATTACCTAACTGATCGCCCGTGTCAAAACCTTCTTCGTGCATTAGCACTTCCAAATCTTTTGCATCTTGAGCAGTTTCTGCTTTAATATAGCCAAGACATTCTGCGTTATGCTCTCTTACTCGCCTTTCAATATCATTTGTTATTCCGCAATAATAACAGCCAAAAGATTGAGGTATTAATCCGTTAGAATCTTTACAACAATCTTTTAGATATTTGACAGCATCCAATATGTTTAGAAGAAAGGATTCCATTGTTCCATTTTTAAATGTGATAAACCCCCTCCAACGGACAGATGTTGAAGCAGTCCATCACAACTTTACCCTTAAGTTTCTCCCAGTTCTGCTTGATGTGGTCATGCTTCACCATGATTACAACCATATCAATGTCCTTCAAGAACTCATCAAAGTCAGAGATCTGATTCTCTGCTATCTTATGATTTTCCAAGAACGGGTCATAGCACTTCAAAGGACGAGCAAGGTGTCGCTCCTGAGCCTCCAAAAGCTGGAGCGTAGGCGACTCACGATAATCATCCACGTTCTCCTTGTAGGTCAAGCCATACAAACCGACACGACGGTTGTCAGTGATACCGTTCTCCTTCATTATCTCATAGATGCGGTTGAGAACAAATGTCGGCTGGCTGTCGTTGGTCTTCATAGACTCATCAATGACCTTGGCCAACTGGGGGTAGTCACCGACGAGGAACCAGGGATCTACGGAGATACAATGACCTCCCACTCCAGGACCAGGCTGGAGAATGTTTACACGCGGGTGCATATTGCAGATCTTGATAATCTCATACACATCCATGTTGTCATGGCGGCAGATACGCGAAAGCTCATTGGCAAAGGCGATATTTACGGCACGGAAGGTGTTCTCCACGACCTTTGACATCTCCGCAGAGCGGATATCCGTCACAACAATCTCGCCTTGGCAAAAACTGGCATAATACTGCTTTACCTTCTCGCCAATCTCCTTGTTGTCAGCACCAATGGTACGGTTATTGTGCAGAAGTTCGTACACCATATTGCCCGGGATGATACGCTCAGGGGCATGGACAAGGTTGATATCCTCCCCTATCGTGAAACCATTGGCCTCTATCACGGGACGCACAAACTTGTCGATGGTGCCTGGACTGACAGTTGACTCGATGACGACGGTTGCACCCTTGGGACAAACCTTCATCACGTCTTTCACGGCCGAAACGACATAGCAGGCATCCACCTTCTTCGAGAACTTATCATAAGGGGTCGGAACAGAGACGATATACATGTCCGTCTTCTGATATTCCGTGGTGAATTTGATTCCTGCCTTCAGTGCTTTCTGAAAGAGATCGTCCAGCCCGTCTTCCTTGAACGTCGTATGACCAGCGTTCAACGTATTGACAAGCTCCTTGTTGTAGTCGGTACCGATCACTTCTACTCCGTGCGCTGCCATCATAAGGGCTGTCGGAAGTCCGATATAGCCTAATCCAATTACATTAACCATAGTGTTTTTTTGTTTTGATATTTAAAAATGTATTCCACTTATCTTTATGCATAACGCTCCACTTCCTCGCCATTGAGAATGCGGACAATGCGGTCACAAGCCTTTCCGTCTCCGTAGGGGTTGACGGCTTGTGACATTTTCTTATACGCCTCCTCGCTATCAAGGAGCACGCTTACTTCATTCATAATCTTGTCGTAGTCCGTACCCACAAGATGTACTGTACCGCTGGCAAGGGCCTCGGGACGCTCCGTAGTGTCACGCATCACGAGGACGGGCTTGCCAAGACCGGGGGCCTCTTCCTGGATGCCTCCTGAGTCGGTAAGCACGATGGCGGCTTTCGACATGAGGTGGACAAACTCCAGATACTGGAGCGGTTCGATGAAGAAGAAGTTGGAAGCCTCTCCCCAGCCCTTTCCCTTGGGAAGGGTGTCCATACCCGTGAAGGTTTCATGGATCGGACGCCTCACATTAGGATTCAGGTGCATGGGATACACAAAGTCCACCCCTGGGTATTTCATGGACAAATCACGCATGGCGGAGAGCATACGGATGAAGCCTTCACCAAAATTCTCACGGCGGTGACCTGTGATCAAGACGAGCTTCTTACCATTTTTCAGACGTGTGATGTCATATCCTGCTTGAAGAAGGACAGAATCCTGCTCTTTAGCCAGTGCGGCATCGTTTTTGAGTTTGCCAACCACCATGTGGAGGGCATCTATCACGGTATTACCCGTGACAAATACATTACCATGGGCCTTCTCCTCAAGAAGATTCTTCTCCGAAAGCGGTGTCGGAGAGAAGTTATAGGTAGCGATACGCCCTGTAATCTGACGGTTCATCTCCTCGGGCCAAGGACTATAGATATTGTGTGTACGGAGACCCGCCTCCACATGTCCTACGGGTATCTGTTGATAGAATGCGGCAAGGGCGGCTGCCGTTGAGGTTGTGGTGTCGCCATGCACGAGCACCACGTCGGGCTTACACTCCTTGAACACGTCACGCATACCCGTCAGCACGCGCGCCGTCTCGTCATATAGGTCCTGGCCTTGCTTCATGATGTTGAGGTCGTAGTCGGGCCTCACATCGAAGATGGTCAATACTTGGTCAAGCATTTCACGGTGCTGACCCGTCACACACACTACGGTTCTAAACTCATTCCTATGTTTCTGGAACTCCTTGACGAGAGGACACATCTTGATGGCCTCGGGACGGGTTCCGAAAACAAGCATTACTGTTTTCATAAATATATGTTTATATTTCCGTGGTTTTTGTATTACAAAACATCTTCTGCACTTACGGAAAAAGTGTTTTGATGTATTCCCTCCTAATAGTTAGTACTTTATTATGGTTGCAGAACTGTTCAATGGAGATGCCCTTCGGCATTGCCTCCGTCTGGTAATGAAAATAGAAATGTTTCATACATTTTCTCACTATGGCAAAGTTCAAGCAAGCTGGCAATGCTCATAGTTTATCGAAAATGTTCCAAATCTTCGTTGCTGTACATAAATCAATGTTTAAAATTTGGCAGCAAAGTTACACCTTTCAAAATTGAGCCCTAATTTGAGTGCTTCCTATTATCATATAAAATCCAAAGTCGATATTTTACTATAACAATAATTACGAGAAGAACGAATCTGAACAAACTTATTTAAACCAGGATATGGTGAATCAGATTTCTCTTTTTCACAATACACCGTTTTTTCACGGGCTATTGAGTCTATAACAAAGACACCTTCATCAATGTGATAATCGGGGACTCTTTCCCGAATTCGTTCCAAAAGAAGGTTTAACAAACGAGTCAACTCCAAAGTCATATCACATATAAGCCTACAATACTCTTTAAACTCATTCAATTGGCTGACATAATCAGGATTGTTTGGAATCTTTTTATAAAAACGATCTATCGTATATTCTTCTGTTCCAAATTCTTTAATATGTTCATTACACAAATCAATATAATCCGAAACAAGAACGCCCAAGTTTCTCAAGAGATTATCATATACCTCATATCCTTGATGATAACTTATACGCTGTAAAAAAGAATTCAGCTCTTCCAATTTATTGTATCTTTCAACAGATATTTTAGAACTTCCTGCCATCGCCCAATTGAAAGTCCAATATGGATAGTTCGGCATATCGACAAAAGACAACACCTTATCAAACACAGGAATATAGCATGACAAAAACAAATCTTCTGATGCGGTATCAGCAGAACTTTGTAAAGTATTAACTTTTCTCAAAAACTCATCTCTTAATGTCTCCCAACGACTTTCATTAACACCTTGTCGCTTAAACAATGGAAGTAATTTGTTCTTTAGTTCATTTAGACGAGCACCAGCATCATCTACATCCACTTTGACGGAAATGGCTCGTTGGTTAATGACACCTTCCATATCATTGTATTCAAACCCTTTTACTAAAAACGAAAAGAAATCGGTTTTAAGAACCCAAGCAGCTCCCATTTCATTCAAGCTATATGGACTTGAATAATAATTATGTGAGTGAACTATAATGACAAAAAGATTGTAATCATAGAATTGCTTCAAGATATACTCAGCAAAATCTTCTGATGTAGGTATTTGGTATCCTTTAATGGATGAACATAATAGTTTCTGTGGAGTATCTACACCAAGAAACTCCAAAAGTTTCACCAATTCATTAACAAAAGCAACATCTTCACCTGAATGCGAAATGAAAACTTTAAAAGGTTTGTCTTCAGAAACGGTTGTTTTATCTTGTTTTTCTTCAACATGTGGAACCTTTATAATATCTATCCTATCTATATAAGAACGCAAAGTTGTCAAATTAGCATTCATACTATCGATACCAAAGTCCTTGAAAGAGAACCAATTATTTGTTTCTGATAACTTAAATTCATATAAAGGAGATTTCTTCTCTTCACCAAAATAACATTTTAGGACATCATATACGCGACGTTCCCACAATGTCAAATCACTTTTTAAGACTGTACGTTCTTCGGGATTTATCTGTGGTCTGGGGTATGCTCCAATCACAGCCATCCCATCACCATAATTACCCTGACGAACTTTTAACGACTTAAATCTTTCCAATATTGATAAGCCGTTAACAATCTCCTTTTTTATATATTCTACAAAATTTTCTTTATCCATATATTATATAGCCTTAGTTAGCAAAGTACCGTTTAAATCTCGTTAACAAGTTTTCATTTGGATGACATACTGCATCGAAATATTCTTCATGAAACACTCTGTTGGAAATATACAATAATGAATATAATGATGTCAAGAATAAAAATATAATATCAATATAATGGAGATTTGATATCCAACACCATTCATTGACCATCTTACATACAGACAAAGTTATAAATCCTATCGGTATGCCAAGCACAAAGAACCTATCCGCTAAGGTCTTCATCCAAGGATATGACTTTAGATAGTAAACTCCTTCACGATTGATTTTAAATCCCGTATAACCTGCACAAAGAGATGCTTCACACTGCTCTAAGTATTTATACATTTTTTCTATCTGTAACACGACCATATAGTATTGTAGCGAAAACCAAAAGAATGCGATGATAAGACCTGTATTAATAAATTCAAAATCAAAAACCAAATTATCAACTTGAGCTTTGATAACTGCATTCAATTTACTACTGATATAGTTAGGATCAAATATTAAACCTATCAAAAGAATCACAAGAATCAACAGAAGAATCGTAAGGTGATCTCGCTTAGCCAGATACCTCTTTTGTTGTTCAAAGGAATCTTTATAATGGTCGTATAAGATTTCTATCCCTTCCATAGTTACCAACCATATTGTGCCCTATGAATTGCAGTCTTTATTGAATCTAACGAAAAGGACATAGCCCAACATACGCCACACCCATATAACAAACTTGGCGAGGAATTTCTACTATCTAGTTTTACCGCAATAATTTTCTTGCCGGCAGCTTTAGCCTGAGCGATTTCAAAGTACTGCCAATTACGATAGCCTATCAAAGCTCTATCCTCATGGGGTGTATCGGCATGTTCACCCACAAGAACAAGTATTGCATCCGACTGATTTATCTTTGTTGTGATAGCAGCTTTGATGCGGCTGATATTCCAAGATTGTATTTCTTGCGTAGAACCATCATTAAAACTGAAATCGATATTAGCATTACTAGCCCACATATTGAGGGTGTATTAATATTGACGATCATTGTCAAAATCAAAGCTTACAAAAATCTTCATATTATACTTTTTAATGTATACCATCAACACAGCGTCCCCGCTATTTTTCAAGCAGTTACGCATATATGTTTTAAAAAAAAGAATTACTATCGTTTTTAGGGCGAGGGGGAGCCTAAGCGCACCCCATCACCTCACTTGTTTTCTCAACATAGATACATGGAAGCTTTATTCGATAGTCCTTATCCCCATCTTTCATGCGGGTAAGGATATCCTCTATGCACCTACCAATATTCAAATTGTTCATCTTGTAGCATTCATATAGAGAATACATGAAGGCTAGATTATCGGCGGGCAAGCCGCCAGCATTTGTCACATTAATCGCCGTTAATCGGACGTTAATCTGTCGTTAATATTTTTCCGTCATTCGGACGGTAATACGACATTGTTCCCCATCGCAGTATCGCTCTGCGCTCTGCCGCCACTCGGATGGGGAAAGTTTGTTATTGTAATTGTCTAACCTTGGCTACTTTTATGCTCCTGAATGTCAGACCTATATGGCGATTGTTTCATACGATAACATCTGTATTCCTCCTTTTTTGTATTTGATATAGCACAAATGTACGAAAGGGGTATCGGGTCTAGTGAACGCAACCGTTTACAGACTTCCACGATCTGATCCTTGCCATAGTAGCTCAGCAGAAGTTTCCAATCATTCCAATTGCCATACTCCAGAACCCGCTGAACAAAGAAGGACGGATACTTGTCCATGTCAGCCTGTGATTTGTCTATGTCCCAAAATAGAACAGGAGACAACTTTTTAATACATTCAGCACCGTTCATCGTTATTGCCATTTCTGTTGAGCAGCAAAGGTAAGGCTAAAATTTAACATCACAAAGGATTTTAGCGATTTTTGTGATTAGTGTTCATGCGGTGCGTTACTCTTTATAAAAGGGAACGTCCTACATGGATTGGATTTTGGTGGCGGGCAAGCCGCCGGGGCTTTTCACATTAATCGCCGTTAATCGGACATGAATTGGTCGTTAATATTTAACTTACATGTCAATCCTTTTCCCCATTCAAGGCGCGTCTTGGTTGAGCGTTATACACTGGGCGAGTAAAGCCATTGCCGTCCTTGCTGCGCCTTCAAGCTGACATAGGGAAAACAACTAGAACAACAAGTACAATATATAACAACGCCTTCGGCAAGGCACTTGGGTGGACAGAATCCCTGCTGCAAGGGAAACAACATGAACAAAGCTTCGCAAGGACGAATACTAAATGATACCAAACCTCTTCTTTTCCTTGTTTGTAAGAGTCTCGGTGGTTTTGAGTATTTCAAATATTCCTCGAAGGTCTATATCGGTCAGCGTTCCGAAATACTCTCCATCCAAGAGTTTCTTCAAAGGAATGGAAAAAAGCATGCCACAATCTACATAACTGTCGTATTTCAAGAATTCAGGATAATCAGACTGGTGAAGAAGGTATTGCGCCGAAAGGAATGAGGCTGAATAAGCTGCCTTTGGACTGATTTTGGTATTAACAAGAACAGAACCATAGCAAATTTTCTTTTCTTTATCTACTCCAACGATTACCAGCTTCTTGGGTTTCTGCTTCCTTCCATCCTTAAAGACCAACCCTTCATCAACAGATATAACGGTTCGAACCAAAGAACCTATAGAAAGTTTATCTTCCGTTACTTGACGCAAATTGTCAAGATAGACCTTTTGTAACTCTCTTAAGTCCATGACAACGCTTTTTGAACGGATTGACGCTCACGAATAACGGCCAGCATTGCTTTGCTGGCACCTGCAGCATCTGCCATTTCATACATCGTGATCTTTGTATCCTCGCCAGTTTTATCTGCTTGTCGCTTTGCGCGCTTCCATGCTTTGTCCTCATGTGACTTGTCTGACAAATCAAAGGAATCCACGCCTTTGCATTTGTCAATCCACTTATCAAGCATCTTGACGTCAGCTACTGAGAGTTCGTCCATATCGCAAACAGCTTGCTTTGAAGCAAGAATAAGTTGATGGCCGTCCTGTGATAGTTCTATCTTCAATGAGTCGGCGAAGTCTTTCAACTCCGGTGAAGATATCTCAGCCTTTCCTTCTACTCCACGCAACACCTTGTAGGTCAATGTTGGAACAGGGCCATGCTTCCGTGCCACAAAAGTATCGTAGATGATGGGCAAGCCGTACTCTTTCAGCTGGTTTTGCTGGGCAAAGTACATGACCTTAAAGAGGTGGATGTAGTCCACTCCCTCTGGGAATGCCTTCAAAATGTAAAGCACAACTGCTTTTATCTTTAATATCTGATCTATTGTCTTCATGACGATTATTCCTTTCTTTAATTTGGCAAAAGTACGACTTTATTCCTAAACGGCCAAGGGTTTCTCGGTTTTTAACGCGCGCTTATAGCATAAGGGGTGTTGGTGGCGGGCAAGCCGTCAGGGCTTTTTACATTAATCGCCGTTAATCGGACATGAATCGGGCGTTACTACTTTTTGTCATGGTCGGGACCTGTGACGGGCCTCCAGAGCATCGTTGATGCGGGCGCGAATGTTGTTCACGCTTCTTCCAGCGGTGATGTTGATGGCGAAAGGAAGCAGGCATTGGATGAAGCTCTCCTTGACAATGGTCTCTTCGGTGAGTTTGGACTCTTGATCGAGCAGGGAGACGACGACCTGGGCCAAATCGGTGGCGTTGTTGCACGCGCGAATCTTGTTGAGGTGCGCCGGGATGTGGTCCTTGTCGATGTAGCGAGAGAGCTTTTCTGCCTCGGAAGAAAGCGCGTCGCTGGTAGTCTGGACGACCTGCAGTTTGTTGGCATGATCATAGACATAGAGGTTTTGTACAGCCTCGGTGGCGTTGGGCAGAATCTGGTTGTTTCCGCCGTAAATATTGATGGTCATATCACACATAAAAGGTTGAATATTTGTTTTGGATGATGAATACTCGATAGAGGGGCTGAAGTACGCTGCTTGATGAAGTTAACTTCGAAGCCCGATGAAGTTAACTTCGTAGGCCGATGAATATAACTTCATTTTTTGGGGTGGTTGGGGAGGTTTTTCTCCTTATCTATATATAGGCACCGAGAAATCCGTCTTTCGCGTCCATCGGGGGTGATTTCTGAGCAAAATCAGACCGATTATGAACGGATTGTGAATGGATTGTAAACGGATTGTAAACGGTTATGAATAGATTTGATTTCGGCTTCTCAACTTAGTACCTTTGCATCGCAGTCAGGAAACAACAACCAATTCTGTCGGGCGCAATAACTGCTTGCGTAAACATCAAGTCCCATACCGACGATGGGCAAGCGTATGATCAATTACAGTGTGTACATGATGCGTAATTCGTTGAAGCCGAATCTCCCCGAGAAGGCGTATGCCAAGGCGCAGGTGAAGGAGGTGATGTCGTTTCGCGACTTCGTGGCCCACATCGCCGAGCATGGTGGCTACAAGCGTGGACAGGTGAAGGGCGTGCTGAGCGACATGTGCTCGTGTCTCGTGGAGCAACTGCTCGAGGGCAAGAAGGTGATGCTCGATGAGCTCGGCAACTTCTGGTTGTCCATCAGCAGCGAAGGGGCGGAGAGCTGTGAGACGTTCACGTCGAAGAACATCACGGCAGTGAATATCATCTTTACGCCGGGCACGGACTTCGAGAACCTCATCGGACGCGCGGCCTTCAACCCGGTAGCGAGCCGATCGCTGCAAACTGCTGCCTTGAAGGCGGAGAAGAAGGGTGAGAACGTGATCGACATCGAGGCCGTGAAGAAGGGTCCTGGCAACGGTGGTGGCAACACGGGAAAGCCTTCTAACCCTTCTGAGGGTACGGGCGAGAACACCGGTGAGCCTTCCAACCCGTCGGGTGGCGCAGGAAGCAACACGGGTGAGGACGGCAAGACGGACACGGGCGTCACCAATCCGCCGAGCAGTGGTGAGAACGGTGGCACCTTGGGTGACTAATCAAGCAGTTTATGAAGTTTATTCTATTCATCTATCTTAAAACATCGCGTATGAAAGTGAACTGGAAACGTGTGGCACTGTATGTGCTGCGAATCATTGAAATGGTGATCACCGGCGCAGCGGGTGGAGCTATCACGCAACTCTAATCTCTAACTCGTGGTCACGGCCTCTGCGCATCGGCCCTCAACTCGTTGACGGAAGATGGAGGGGTCGTGACCTCTCACTTGAATTTCTATGAGAACTATCACTTTGATCATTATTCATTGCTCGGCGGTACGGCCCAGCCAGACGTCGAGCGCACAACAGATTGACTCTTGGCACCGCAAGCGGGGCTGGAGTGGCATCGGCTACCACTATGTGGTGCGGCGGGACGGAACCGTCGAGCGGGGACGACCCGAGGCGAAGGTGGGAGCGCACTGCCTGAACCACAACAGGCATAGCATCGGGGTGTGCTACGAGGGTGGCTTGGACGCCCAAGGCAGGCCGGCGGACACGCGGACGGAGGCGCAGAAGCGTGGGCTGCTCACGTTGGTGCGGGAGCTCAAGGGGCGGTATCCACGGGCGATCGTCGTGTCGCATCATACCTTCGATCCGCGCAAGGCGTGTCCTTGCTTTCATGCGGAGCGGGAGTATAGGGACGTTTCTTGCTGAGGTAGGGAAAACAACTAGAACAACAAGTACAACTTATAACAACTCGTGGACACGCGATAACCTGCTGAAAGGGAAACAACAAAGTACAACAAAGAGGACTGTAAGACAGTCCTTTTTTTTTGCTAAGGTTACTTGGTTGTAAAACTACAACGTGGCCTTGCAGCGGTGGGCATAGACGGCGTAGGCGGTCACGACCATGAAGCAGAAGGCGGGGACGGCGTAGGAGGTATAGATGTTGGTGTGGTCGGAGACCATGCCCTGGAGTGGGGTGAGGAGGGCGCCTCCGAGGATGGACATGATCAGGCCGCTGGCTCCGATCTTCGAGTCGCCGGGGTGGTCGCCACGCATGATGCCACCTAGGGCAATGCCGTAGATGGTGGGGAACATCAGGCTCATGAAGGAGCTGATGAGGACCAGCGAGGTGATGCAGATCCAGCCCGTGCCGGCGCTCAGGACGACCGTGAGGCTCAACAGGGCGGACATCACGCCGCCGAAGGTGAGGAGGCGCGAGGGGGAGAACCAGCGCATCAGTCCCGTGTAGATGAAGCGGGAGAGGCAGTGGCCGACGATGGAGAGCAGGTAGATGCTGCTGGCGGCGGCCTCCAGACGGCCCGTCTCCTGCATCACCAGGCGGATGGTGAAGCTCCACACGCCGATCTGCGCGCCGACGTAGAAGAACTGGGCGACCACGCCACGGCGGTAGAGGCGGTTGGAGAGGAGGCGGCGGAAGCTCGTACCGACGCTGTCGCTGCGGTCGTCGTCCTTGCCCGAGGGCATGCGGGCGAAGAGCATCACCACGAGGATGCCGAGCAGGACGAGGCCGAGGGCGGCGTAGGTGCCGCTGATGGAGTAGAGGCTGATGTCGTCGAGGATGAAGTACTTGCTCATCAGGATGCCGAGGATGGAGCCGACGGGATTGAAGCTCTGCGCGATGTTGAGGCGGCGCGTGGCGGTGCGCGGGTCGCCCATGCTCATGACGTAGGGGTTGGCCGTCGTCTCCAGGACGCTGCAGCCGCCGGCCATCACGTAGATGGCGACGAGGTAGAAGCCATAGCTCGCAACGCGGGCGGCGGGCAGGAAGAGCATCGCACCGGCGGCGTAGAGGAGCAGGCCGAGGATGATGCCGGACTTGAAGCTCCTGCGACGGATGAAGAGGGCCGCGGGCAGGGCGAAGCAGAAGTAGCTGCCGTAGAACGCGAACTGGATGAGGGAGGTCTGCGTGTCGCTCATGGACATGATGCGCTTGAAGGCGGCAAGCAGCGTGTCGGTCATGTTGTTGGCAAGACCCCAGAGGAGGAACATGCTCGTGACCAGTGCGAAGGGGACGGCGTGGCGTCTGTCGATCGTTTTCATTATTTCACAATTCCTTTCTCCAGGTATTCGGCGAGGTTCATGCGCACCTTGGCGGCGGCGCCCTCGGAGGCGACCTTCGCCATGTCGTGATCGACCATGATCTTCACCAGTTCCTCGAAGGTAGTGGTATTGGGATTCCAGCCGAGTTTGGCGCGGGCCTTCGTGGGGTCGCCCCAGAGGTTGACGACGTCGGTGGGGCGGTAGAAGTCGGGGGAGACTTCCACGAGGGTCTTGCCGACGAGCTGGTCGGGGCCACTGACGCAGATGCCCTTCTCGTGCTCGGCTTCGCCCTCCCATTGGAGTTCGATACCGACATAGTGGAAGGCGAGCTGGGCAAACTCGCGGACGCTGTGCTGCACGCCCGTGGCGATGACGTAGTCCTCGGGCTGGCGGGCCTGGAGGATGAGCCACATACACTCGACGTAGTCCTTGGCGTAGCCCCAGTCGCGGAGGGAGTCGAGGTTGCCAAGGTAGAGTTTGTCCTGCAGGCCCTGGGCGATGCGGGCGGCGGCGAGGGTGATCTTGCGGGTGACGAAGGTCTCGCCACGGCGCTCGCTCTCGTGGTTGAAGAGGATGCCGTTGCAGCAGAACATGCCGTAGGCGTCGCGGTACTCCTTGATGATCCAGAAGCCGTACTGCTTGGCGACGGCGTAGGGGCTGAAGGG